>Ga0335085_10000874_pt1 | contig 74182 bp, 53 predicted proteins | sample Lox_Sample_45_FD_206712 | JGI IMG/M metagenome (GOLD analysis project Ga0335085, IMG submission 206712) | Soil microbial communities from Loxahatchee National Wildlife Refuge, Florida, United States - Lox_Sample_4.5 | ecosystem: Environmental > Terrestrial > Soil > Wetlands | place: USA... | reverse complement strand
CATACCGCAAGGACTATCACCGGCTTTTTAACGACAGCACGGCTAAATGGGCCGACTTCGACAGCGCCTTCAAGGCGATCGTCCTGCGTGTCATCGACACCCTCGAAACCCAACGCGTACCCTACACGAGCTCGATCAGAAAGCTGATCCGGGACCCGAAGTTCGTCTTTTACCAGACAGTCCACCGGTCGTATGAGAACGACAAGTCCCTTTTCCAGAACCGCGGCCTGCTGACGGCGGGCATTACCGACACCTCGTACAGCACGGGCCTCTTTTCCAAAAATCTGCAGCTGACGACAGCATACATCAAGGGCCTTACCAAACCAACCCGCCAGTTTAATATCCAGATCGACATCAAAGCGGCTGTAAATTTTGCGGACGATACGTTGCAACCGGGCAGGAACCTCAACCGGGAAGTGTTTACGCTCACTCCGGGGTTAGACCTTGTCCTCAATGGCAACAAAAGCCACGAACCCTGGTTCGAATTTGACGTTAGCGGCAGTTATATGAATGTCTGGAAGGGACTGTATGCGAAGGAGACCCAGGTGGTCAATACGATTAACGGAACTGTTCGTATCTTAGTTACGAACGATGTGTGGATACCCATACAGATCAAATATGACCCTAAGCGTGGGAACGTCTTCGGACTGTTGAACGTCACCACCAACTTCACCGGCCTCGGCAACATGGTCAACGGTAACAGCAAAAGATCCGGCCCAAAGTCGTAAACCGACATCCATGAACGAAAAGATCACCCATAGTTTTCGAACACAGGCACTGCTCTTCACCGGCCTGATCGGGTTTCTGCTCGGTGTATTCCTACTGTTTAACCCCGGCAACGAATACCACGATTTCGTCTTCCACCCAAGAAATATCGCCGATACCCTGATGGCCCACAAACAGCGCGAGCTCTTCCCGACCGCTCCCTCTCCCGACTCCATTCTGCTGGCTCGGAGCATCCTCCGGAAGATCCAGCGGTTCGATGACCTCGATACCGTAGTGCCCCGGGACTTTGACCGGCCGGAGAAACCCCGTCCGCCCGAAGCCGTCCGTCAGCGAATATCCGCGTACCTCCTGTATATCCGCATCCAGCAGGAACGCCGGCGGCTCGAAGACCAGGCCGACACCAGCCTCAACAGCCGCCTCCTCGTGGGATCGCTTTTTACCTCCAGCAAAGCCACTCTCGCAGGGATCTATTCCAATCCCGATACCTCGGCGGCCGCACGGACTTTTATTTTCCGCTACGACCGCGATACCACGGCGCCCGAATATTCTATCCATGCCGAAGGCCCTATCACCCTCCGTTCAAAGACCTATCCCGCAACCGGCCTGACCTTCTTTGCACGATACCCCGGGTTCGGCACCTTCGCCCTCCTGATGATCTTCCAGTTTGTCCTCTTCTTCATCGTAATCCCGCTGGCCTTTATGACGATCATCCAGATGCGAAAAGACCATGCGGCAAAACCCGCCACGGTGTGGAAAGTATTTATTATCGCCTTTGTCGTCGTGATGGCGTTTGCACTCATGATATACCTGTACATCGTCACGCCGTCCTATATAGGCGACACGTTCTTTATGAAAGGATTTGCATCCAACGTCTGGACGTATTATATTCTGGCGTATGGCTCCGGGATTGTTTGTTATGCCGGTTACCTCTTCGCCGGCCGCCTGATCGCCGACCTGATGCATTCGATAAAGAATGTCGCCATTACCCAGCGTAACAATATCCTGCAGCGCAACGCCGTCACCAGTGTGGCCCGCTCGCTCGCCGGCACCACCCCCGAAGCTGCCACCGCGCTGACGGCCTCCATCGCGAGCACTACCAACGCCATCGCCGACACGGGCAAGACGATCGCCGCGTACGCCGACACCTACCGGCGACTTCGCAGTCAGTTTACCCTCTTCTTTTATACCAGCGCGTTCTTGCTTACCATGATCGTGCTGGAGACCGGCAGCCTCTTCAGCGCCATCTCCTCGCTCGACCTCATGAAGTTCCTCGAAGCGCCGCCTTCCTACTCCCTTCTTCGTAACGACTTCGTATACCTGCTCGGCGGCCTCTACAGCATCCTGCTGCTCATCTTCTATGTCCCGGTCAAGATCACCATGATAAATCTCGAGAGCCAGTTGCCCGACACAAAGGTCGCCGGCGCAGGCGGAAGTGGCGCCGGCACAGGTACCGGCGACCAGAATTGGCTGCCCGTCTTCTCTTCCGGTCTCCGCACCACCGCCGCGGTCCTCGCCGCGAGTTCGCCCTTCCTGATCAGCATCATCCAATTCGTCCTGCAATCCGTCTTCGGGGGAAAATAGGCTCGCACACCGCCGCAAAAAGCGCTAAATTTAACAAACTACACACATGAGCCGTCTCCAGCTTCTCCTTGCCCTCCGCCAGCTGCAAAGAAACCGCGGTTTCACCCTTCTCAACATCCTCGGTCTCACCCTCGGCCTTACCACCTTCCTTTGCATTACCCTTTTCGTTGTCGACGAATTTCGCTATGACCGCTACAACCGCAACGCCGACCGTATCTTCCGCGTTAACAGCGACATGAAGCTGACCGACCATATCTCGTACATGGCCGACGCCGCACCACCTGTCGCCGCAACGCTCCGGAACAACTATCCCGAAGTGCAGACCGCCGTCCGCCTTTTCCCGCAAGGGGGCCACAGATTCATGAAAGGCGCCCAACCGATCCGGGAAGACCGTCTCGTTTTTTGCGACCCTGCGATATTCGATGTCTTTACCCTTCCCATGATCGCCGGCAACCCGGCAACCGCACTTCAGACACCCCGGGCACTCGTGATCACGGAAGCCGCCGCGCGTAAATACTTCGACAACACAAACGTCGTCGGCCGGAGCCTGAGGGATATCGACGATACGATCACCTATACCGTCACGGGTGTCATCCGCGACATGCCTGCCCGATCTTCCTTCCATTACGACCTCTTTGCCACGACACGCGGCACCTGGCTGGACCGCCCAAACAGCTTCTACGCGATGTTTCCCATGTCGACCTTTATTCTGTTGAAACCCGGCGCAAACAGCAACACGCTTCAGTCCAAACTGAGCACCTTTATGGAGACCTGGGACCCGCACTACAATCCAAAAGATTCGAGTTTTTATCTTCGGCTAAGCCTCATGCCGCTCACCGATATCCACCTGCGATCCAACCGGACCGACGAACTGGAACCAAACGGGAGCATGCAGACCACCTATATCTTCTCCGCGATCGCCGCCTTCGTCCTGCTGCTGGCCGCCATCAACTTTATGAATCTGTCTACCGCCCGCTCCACCGCCCGCGCCCGCGAAGTGGGGGTTCGTAAGGTCCTGGGTTCCGCCCGAAGCGCCCTTGTCCGGCAATTCCTTACCGAATCGTTGATCATCACCTTCATCGCCACCGCCCTTGCGCTTGGGCTCACCGCCCTCCTGTTGCCGTTCTTCAACCGCCTTGCCGCCAAGTCGCTTGTCCTCGACAGACAAACGCTCGCGTGGCTGTTGCCCGCGCTGGCGCTGATCGTCGCGGTGGTGGGTTTCCTCGCGGGCGTCTGGCCGGCTTTCTTTCTCTCCGCATTCCGCCCTGCGGACGTGTTGAAGGGCCAACCAACTACGGGCCTGAAGGGCAGTGCCCTCCGCAACACTCTCGTCGTCTTTCAGTTTTCGGTCTCGCTCTTCTTGATCGTTGGCACCGGGATGGTCTACCGCCAGCTTAAATTTATTCGCGACAAGGACCTCGGGTTTGACCGGAGCCGGATCCTCGTGGTCAACAACGTCTCCCACCTGCCCGACCCCATTACACTAAAGAAAGAAGCCCTGCGGCTTCCGGAAGTGACGGACGCCAGCCTCTCGGGTTTTTTGCCGACAAACGATCATCGTTGGCATAACTATGGCCTCCTGCAAGGCAGCACCGGCAACTCGATCGAGACGCAGTTCTGGCTGGTGGACGCCGACTATGTTCCAACGCTGCAAATGAAAATCGTATCGGGACGCAACCTGTCCGCGCAATTCGGGACCGACTCGACGGCAGTGGTCATCAACGAAACCGCCGCCCGCGTTTATGGCATCACCGATGAACCGCTCGACAAAACCATCGCCTTTCATTACACCGGCGGCCTAGTGCCCTTTCACGTGGTCGGTGTTGTCCAGGATTTTAATTTCGCTTCCCTGCGCGACAACGTGACCCCGCTGGCGATGGTCATCAACCGCATGGAGTCTCCGGACAATCTAATCCTCCGCGTGCGTTCGGGACACCTTGCCGCCACGATCGACCGGATCCGCTCGGGCTGGTCCGCGCTTGCACCCCATGAGCCATTCACGTATTCGTTTATGGACGCCGACTTCGACGCGCTCTATCGTTCCGAACAGCGGATGGGTAAGATCTCCATTCTTTTTTCCGCGCTGGCGATCGCTATCGCATGTCTGGGGTTGTTTGGTCTGGCCGCATATGCCGCGGACCGCCGCGTAAAGGAGATCGGCATCCGGAAGGTCCTTGGCGCCACCGCACCAAATATCATCACCCTGCTATCCAAAGACTTTCTGAAGCTCATCGTCGTCGCCATGCTCATCACCACGCCCATTGCCTGGTTCGTCCTGGGCAAGTGGCTCAATAATTTCGCGTATCGAACAACCGTTAGCGGCTGGATCTTTATCGCCGCCGGCGTCCTCGTTGCGCTCATCGCACTTGCCACGACGTTCTTCCAGTCCCTGCGCGCCGCGGTCCGCAACCCCGTTGACACACTCCGCAACGAATAATGACGGGATTCCGCACTCGCCGCACATCAAAAAGCCCTATATTTATCGCTATGAAACACCACCAACCTTTCCTCCTCGCCGCCCTGCTGTGCGCCGGTGCGATCAACACGCAGTCGATTGCGCAGTCTTCACCATCCGTCCAATCACCTGCCACCTCCTACACCCCCTCCCGCTCGACCCTCGCCCACATCGAATCCGTCACTCCGCCCGACCAGGCCACCGCCCCGCTGATCTACCTCGCCTCCGACGCGCTGAAAGGTCGTTTTATCGGCACTCCGGGGATCGACAGCGCCGCTCTCTATATCGCACGCGAATTCCAGCAGGCCGGCGCAAAGCCCCTACCCGGCAACACCGGATATTTTCAGTATTTCAAACGACATTTCAATGCCAACCGCCTTGACAGCGGCTCTGCGGCCATGGATGTTGAGCTGCGAAACGTCATGGGCTTTATCCCCGGCACGGACCCGGCGCTGCGCCAACAATACGTCGTGCTGAGCTCCCACTATGACCATCTGGGCACAACCCGCCATCCCGTCATGGAGGAAGGCAAACTCGACAGCATCTACAACGGCGCGCGCGACAACGCATCCGGCAGCTGCGCGGTCATCGACGCCGCCCGCTATTTCGGGAAATACCCGCCGCGGCGTTCTGTGCTCTTTATTTGTTATACGGCCGAGGAAGAAGGGCTGATCGGCAGCGAATGGTTTGCGGCTCACCCACCCCTACCGCTAAACAACATCGTCTACAACCTGAACATCGACAACGCCAGCTACGACGACACCACGCTCGTGACCCTCGTCGGCCTTCACCGCACGTCAGAAGACTCAGCCATTATCGCGGCCTGCCGCACCTATGGTCTCCACGTCAACAACGACCCCACCGGCGGCGGCCTCTTTTTCGAAAGCGACAACGCACCCCTGGCCCTGCACGGCATACCCGCACCCACCTATAGCATGGGGATGCAAGCCATGGACAGCACGATCTTCAATCGCTATCACCGCCTCAGCGACGAGACCGGAAATATGGACATGTCGTATGTGGTAAAATGGGTCCGCGCCTACATCCTTGCCGCACAATTGATCACAGACGAGCCCATGCAACCCCGATGGACACCCGGCGACCCGTATGAGAAGGCCTGGATAAAACTATACCAGCCCTAACTGCCATACAAACGGACACCGGAGCTGTATCGGAACCGGACGAAACCGGTGGGCAAACCGTCTCAAGCCGCTGAACGACAATTGTATAGCATTTTGGCATCCGGTTTGGCGCGAATTAGGCTGGCTGAACCAATCAATCATGCTGAACAATAACCTCAAGTATGCCTGGCGCTATCTCTTAAAGGATCGCCAGTTTTCGTTTTTGAACATAATAGGATTGTCTACAGGACTCGCCTGTACGATACTTATTTATTTATGGGTGAAGGATGAAGAGCAGATGGATCAGTTCCATGCAAAGAGTGACCGCCTGTATCAGGTAATGGAAAACAGAGTACAGGCAAGCGGAATATGGACGGCGACCTCCAGCCCGGCGCCGATGGCCGAAGCGCTCCAAAAAGACATGCCGCAAGTGGAATATGCCGTTACCGTCATCCCAACCTGGGATATTTCCTACCTGGCGAACAAAGAAAAAAAAATACGTGCAGTTGGGCGCTATGCGGGAAAGGACTTCTTCAACGTCTTTTCCTATCACCTGATCCGGGGCAACGCCGACAAGGTGCTGACGGATAAAGGTTCCATCGCGGTATCGGATATATTGGCTATGCGACTTTTCGGCAGCACCGACGTCATCGGCAATACAGTGGAGACCGGTGAGCCCCAACACAGACAGGTGTACCGGGTATCCGGTGTATTTAGCGACCCGGGTCCCCATTCCTCCGACCAGTTTGATTTTATATTGTCGGTCAGAATTGTGCTCGACACAAGGCAGGACTTTAATAATTGGGATAACACCTTTGCCGGCACCTATCTGACATTGAAACCGGGTGTCAGTGTCGACCGCTTCAACGCGCGCATCGGCGATTACATCCGCCGAAAGACAAATAACCAGGTCACCTACCGTACCCCATTTGTCACCCGCTATTCCGACATTTATTTGCATGGCCGATACCAGGATGGCCGACAGGTCGGCGGCAGGATCGAGTATGTGCGCCTGTTTTCGATCATCGCCATTTTTATCCTGGTGATCGCCTGCATAAATTTCATGAATTTATCCACCGCAAAAGCAGCCGGCAGGGGAAAAGAAGTCGGGATCAGGAAAGTGGTCGGCGCCGGCCGGGGAACCCTTATCCTTCAATACCTTGGCGAATCCATGCTGATGGCCACCGCTTCCATGCTCCTGGCCGTGCTGCTGGTGGTCCTCTTCCTTCCGGCCTTTAACGGCATTACCGGAAAACGACTCGATCTCGATCATCCCGGTATCGGGCTGCTGTTATCTTTGGCAGGTATCACATTGTTCACGGGACTGGCATCGGGCTGGTATCCCGCCTTGTACCTCTCCGGGTTTGCGCCTTCCCTGGTGCTGAAGGGAAAGTTAAAGAACGCCGGCGGCGAGTTGCTGGTCCGAAAGGGATTGGTGGTCTTTCAATTCACGCTTTCTTTCCTGCTGATCTTAGGGGTATTGGTTGTGTACCGCCAGATCCGGTTTATCCAGACGACCAACCTCGGCTACGACCGCGATCACATAATCTATATTTCGCAGGAGGGGCAGCTCCGGGATGGGAAACAGCAGGCGTCCTTCCTCGCCGAAGCCCGGAATATCCCCGGCATTATACACGCTTCTTCCATTGGCCATAATCTGACCGGTCACAACAACGGCACCAATGACGTTGAATGGGATAGGAAGGACCCAAAAGATAAAACAGAGTTTGAGGCGGTGCCGGTCGACTACGATATGTTGGAAACATTGGGAATATCCATGCAGCAGGGAAGATCCTTTTCAAGGTCGTTTGGCGCCGACAGCACAAAGATCATCTTCAACGAAGCAGCTATCCGATTCATGGGGCTCAACGATCCCATCGGGAAAAAGGTAAAGCTATGGGGACGGGAATTTCAAATCGTAGGGGTCGCAAAGGACTTTCATTTTACGTCGCTCCACGAGAAAGTAAAGCCCTTGTTTTTCTACCTGGATCCCGGCAACACCTGGCGACTCATGGCCAGGATTGAAACCGGAAAAGAGCAACAGGTTATCGGGAGATTGGCACAGTTGTACCGGCAATTCAACCCCGGTTTACCATTTGAGTACAGCTTTCTGGATACGGACTACCAGAACCTGTACGCCGCTGAACGTCGGGTATCCGTGCTGTCCCGCTATTTTGCCGGGCTGGCTATCCTCATCTCATGTCTGGGCCTGTTCGGTCTTGCGGCCTTTACCGCGGAAAGAAGGAGAAAGGAGATCGGGATCCGCAAGGTGTTGGGAGCATCGGCGCGCTCGGTGGTCATCCTGTTATCAAAGGATTTCCTGAAATTGGCGTTGATCGCTATTCTCCTGGCTTTTCCCCTTTCGTGGTGGATGGCCAGCCAATGGTTAAGCAGCTTTGCCTACCGGATCTATCTAGGCGCAGGTATATTCATGATCGCAGGTTGTTCAATTATCTTTATTACCTTGCTTACCGTAAGTTTTCAGGCAGTCAACGCGGCCGTGTCGAATCCGGTGAAAAGCCTGAAGGCGGAATAGATCCCATGAACCGTCCGGGCGCGCTTATTCTTGTTCTAATCCTGTTTTCCTTCAGGCAATCTGCCCATCGCGTTCCTATACCCACACCCCCCGCGCACCCGCATGACGCACCCTACGCCATCCGCATCCTCTGCCTCTACGGCTCCGTTCCCGCAAAGGGCTACTGGGACGTCGAACCCTTCCACGGCCCGCACAACATACCGCAGACACAAGGACGATGGATGGCAACTTTTCACCAGCAAAGGCTCACACAGCCGTAAGTGGGAAAAGGATGTCGACAACTGGTCGGATTTTAAATAAAATGCTCACTCGACCCCGCGATCAACCCGAGGATCGGCTGCACCTGGCGCACCCGTACGCCCGGACTGCCGAAAACATCTCCCTCCCCGCAACTCCTCACCGTACAGACCTCAACGCGCCCCCGCAACTCCCCACCGCACAGACCCCAACGCGCCCCCGCTTATCGCACCACTACCTCCCGTGTATCCACTCTTCGCCCTCGCTCGGTAATCCTCAACACATAAACTCCCGCCGCCAACCCAGCCGGTAATTCCCATTGATCCATCTGCCCCACACCTCCAACTTCCACATCAAGCATCGTCACCAACTGTCCGCGCATATTGAACAACGCCAGTTGATACTTTCCCGCCGCCGACAACCAGGCCAGGTGCAATGCCCCGCCCCGCTGCACCGGATTCGGATACATCGTTACGAAATCCTCTTTCTTAAATGGCGCCCAGGCTACCACCGTATCGACCATCTTCTGTAAAATATTCGTATCGACTGTCCGAATCTTGACACTCACTGAAATTGCACCGACAAAACCCGTCAACGGCTGCTGAGGCAATCCAGGTATCATCGCCGTCAATCTTCCGGGCGCTACAGACGCCTCCCCTTCTTCAACCGAATTCAGCCTGGCGATCGACGGCCTCCAAGCCCGAACCGTATCCTTCACAAACCGCGCCGCCTTCTTCCGAATCGGCAGCATCTTGAATTCATGAAAGATCCCTCCAACGCGCACATCACTATTCACCAATTTCATTCCATCCTTCACCCGATTCTCCAGCGTGACCGGCTTCGCCGGCTTGCCGACTTCCGGCGGCCTTACCATCATCAATGCACTCGCCACCACCCACCGCCAACCCACCCATCCATTCCGCTGGACCGGCGCCGGCCTCAGATCCCTCTCTAACTGATCCGCCAGGAACCGCCCGCAGACATGCGATCGGGGCACAGCAAAGTACCCGAGGACCTGCGCATCCGTCATCCCGGTAAAATCGACCACCGTCTTGTGACATTGCTGACAAAATCTACCCTCGTCTCGTCTGTCCATCCGCCCCCAATCCTCCCCACACGGAGTGGAGATATGAATTTGTAAACGTTCCTTCATGACGCCCTTTTATTTCAGGATGCAGCCATGTTCCAAATTACACACTCACCCCCCCAACCACGCCTTAAACGCCGCACTGTTCTCCGAACTTACCACCAATTCCTCTTTCGCCGCAGGTTCCACCTCCACCAATAACTTACTTTTAGCCAACGCGCTCACTTTCCTGATCGCAGCCGCGCTTACCAGGTACTTCCGGTTCAATCGAAACCACGCGGCGCTCTCCACCTGCTTTTCGATCTCCGCCAGCGACTGATCCAGGATGAACTTCGCCCCATCCTTTCTGACAAGGCAAACCAACTTGTGCGATGCATAAAAGAAGGAGATCTCTTCGACCCGGATCGACACGAACTCCGACCCACGCCGAACCAGAAATTTTCCCTTAACACCTTGTTTCTCCACCAAACCCATATACCGCGCCATAAAATATTCTCTGATCTCATCCAGCTTTCTCAACGCCGCCTCCAACCGCTCCTGCTTCACCGGCTTCAACAAATAGTCGATCCCGTGACACCCAAACGCTTCCTGCCAATACGCATCATAGGCCGTCACAAAGATCACCGGACACCCTATCTTCATCGTCTTCACCAAATCGAGGCTCAGCCCATCACTTAGTTGAATATCCATAAAGATCAGGTCCGGCGCCGGGTTCGCCCGCAGCCACGCCGTCGCTCCGGACAGCGTATCCAATACCGCCAACACCTCGACCCCGGAAGCCGTCGCTGCCAGCATCTTCTGTAACCGCGCCGCCGCCGGCGCCTCGTCTTCGATGATCACTACCTTCATCAGTCAATGGGAAGTATGGGTAAGTAAATCGTAAAGTCCGTTTTCGTCTCGACTACCTCCAGCGGCGATCCGACCGCCAGCTTGCACCGATCGTCCAGGTTGGCCAAACCGACACCGGGCGAAGCGCGGATCGCTTCTTTCTTTGCAAGACGGTTACGCACCACGAGCCGCGGTCGGGCTGCCGTACCGGTCGATTTCTCCGTGCCATCCATCCATATGCGGATCTCGAGCGGCTCCTGCAAGCTAAACTCATTGTGTTTATGCGCATTCTCCACTAGCACCTGCAACGAGATCGGCAGGATCAAATACCGCTCGAACATCGTCTCATCAACCTCCAACACGAGCCTCACCGCTTCACTATAACGGATCCGCAGCAACGAAAAATAATCGTACAGGAATCCCACCTCCTCCCCAAGGATCACCAGCTCGCGCTCGCGATTTTGAAGGATATACCGGTAAACATCCGCCAAATGCTCGTTAAAGACCTTCGCTTTCGGCGGCGCCTCTTCGATTAGCCAGGTCAATGTGTTGAGGCTGTTAAACATAAAATGCGGATCGATCTGCCCCTTCAGGGCCTGCAATTCCGCCTGCGCCTTCAGCCGCTCCAGCTGCGCGTTCCGCAACATCTCGCTCTCCGAATCCTTTACAAGGAAAACGGTTTCATATACATGGGTAATAAAGATCACGCAGATCATGATGATGAGCGTAGCCGTTCGCACCACCTCCCAGTTGACCCGGCCGCCGTTAAAGACCTGATACCATCCCATAAGCAGCACGACACATACCGGGATGGTAAAGAAGGAAACCGCCAGCAAAAGTGCGATGATTTTCCGCACCGGCCGGTTAAACCAATCAAAGTAGCTTCGCAAGGAGAACAGCAGATAACGATTCCCCTGCCAGATCACGGCGGCGATGCCGATCGTGTAGATATAGGCAAGCTTTAACATCCAGTGTGAGAAGGAATGCGGGTCGATCATCCGGGTGACCAACGGAATGGCAATGCCGAAGAAGGGGATCAGGATGAGCCTGAATCCAATATCGTTTATCCGTTCCGTCGCCATTTTTTCCCGTTTCGTCCCCTTTCCCGGGAACCAATGGAAAAATACCTAATATATTCGAAGAACAAAACGACCATCATTCAAAACTAAAAACCCCAATTATGACATCCCCCAATTGGCTAGCCGTACTGGTAGCCGGCATCTCCGCCTTCGTCCTCGGCGGCGCGTGGTACTCGCCCGCCCTGTTCGGAAAAACATGGATGAAAGAAAACAATTTCACGGAGGACCAGATCAAATCCGGCAACAAGGCAAAAATCTTCGGTCTCTCCCTTATCCTCACCCTTGTTATGGCCATCAACCTCGCGATGTTCCTGAATGACCCAAAAATTGATTTCAAGGCGGCCCTCCTCTATGGCTTCCTCACCGGCCTTTGGATCTTCTGCGGTTTCGCCGTGGTCGGCCTTTTCGAGATGAAATCGGGGAAGTATATATTTATAAACGGCGGGTATTGGTTTGTCGCCCTCGGCCTCATGGGCACGATCCTCGGAGCCTGGCGCTAGCCCTTTTTATATTCCTTACCGCGAGCAGCCACACGCATCCAATGATCAAACCCTGTATCAGGAAGATCCTGCCCCACTCGTCACTGACGATCCCCCATATCCACGAAAACCCCAGCACATAGACGATCAGTACCCCCATCGTTATCGCCCACTGGATCAGCGCGACGATCATATGATTTTTGCCGTTGATCAATATCTGCCGCCCCGCCACGCGGCCAAGCAGGAATACCGTGACAAAGACGACCACCACCGCGCTGGTCGCAACGGGGTCCTCCTGAGACAACATGAAGTTTCTGCCTTCATGCATGAAGTCCCCATGCGAGCCGATAAAGAACATCAGCATTTCGAAAAATAGAAGCATCCAAAGACAGGCAAAAAATGCCTTGCCGCCGCCTATCCGTCTTGCATCGCGTAGTGTGGCCATATCCCGCCAAGATACAAAATCCCTTCCTTTGGGCGAAGCGGAAAGACAGATAACGTCCGTTACTCCGCCCGCAGCGCCTTCGTCGGATTCGCGGTCGCGGCCCGCATCGACTCATACCCTACCGTCAACCACGCCACCAACAGCGCCGCTACAGCCGCCACTGGAAAAACAATCCACCCCACCTGGATATGATATGCAAAACTTGCGAGCCACCGGTTGATCGCAAAGATGGACAACGGCACCGCAATCACCACACTCACAAGGATCAGCCGGTAAAACCCGTCGACAACAAATACATGATATTAAATACCGACGCCCCGAGGACCTTGCGCACCCCGATCTCCCGCGTACGCTGCTGCGCCAGATAGGCCGACAACCCATACAACCCGAGACACGAGATCAGCAAAGCCAGCAGCGCAAAAACATTAAAGATGCTCCCCATCTGCCGCTCCCCCTTATACAAATTCGCAAGATCCTGGTCGAGAAAATTGTAAGCAAACGGGAACGACGGATTGAGGCTTCGGCTGATGCCCTCCATCGCCTTGATCGTGGCCTCCGTCTGTCCCGGCGGCGTCCTGACGACCACCGCAGTCCCGGGCCAGTTCAGCAGCATGAGCGCCAGCGGCTCGATCTTTGTCTGGATGGGCTTGAAGTTAAAATCCTGCACCACCCCGATCACTTTGCCCTTTTGCCCTCCCGCCCACTCGAGCGGCGTACCCACGATATTGTCAAGCCGCCGGTTCATCAGCCGCATCATGGTTTCATTGACCACATAATTGCCACTATCCCCTCCATAAGCAGGCGAGAAAAAATGACCCGCCAGCATCTTCATTTTAAATACGTCAATAAAACTTTCCGTTACGCCCATCGACGGGATCACCACATCGCTGTTCAGATCCTTCCCCGGCCATTTCACTCCGAGCGACCCTGCGTCCAGATTGATCGGCAGCTCGCTGACCTGCGTGAAATCCCTCGTCAGCGGATTGGCCTTGAGCTGATTTCGCAACGCTGTCGTCTTCCCAAAAAGCTCACCCGTCATTCGCATATACATCAGGTTGGCCTTTGTATACCCCGGGTTGCGGTGCTGGATGAATTGCAGTTGCCGGTAGATCACCACCGTGCCGATCAGCAACACGATCGACACCACAAACTGCGTTACCACCAGCACATTCCGAAACACCAGATTTCCCCCAACCGACTTCAACGATTCTTTGAGCACCTTCACCGGCTGAAACCCGCTGAGATAAAGCGCCGGGTAACTGCCCGCCAGCAGGCCCGTCACCACCGCGATACCAATCAACCCCAGCCACATTCGGCTGTTCGACCAATCCAACGCCAGCTCTTTTTCCGCCAGCAGGTTGAACCCCGGCAACGCGACCCAAACCAACAACACACCCAATGCCAGGGCGATCAACGCGACCAGCATCGTTTCGCCGAGGAACTGCACCGCCAGCTGCCCGCGTACCGCGCCTACCACCTTGCGTAACCCGACTTCCTTTGCCCGCCGCGCACTCCGCGCCGTCGCGAGATTCATAAAATTGATACACGCCACCAGCAGAATGACGATCGCGACGACAAAAAGGATATTGACGTACTGGATGTTCCCATGCCCGGGCAGGTCGACCTGGAGATTTTCCGAATGCAGATGGATCGACGGGAGTGGCTGGAGATAAAAGTCGACCATGAATGACTTCCGCGGGATGTGTTTTTGGTACAGCCGGGTGATATCGCCTTCAAATTTGGCCAGATGCGCTGGTGTGGGCACAAAGCGGTCGTCCACCTGGATGTACGTGTAATATTCATAGTCGTCCCAGATCTTGTCGCGGAGACTTCGCTCCGTCGCCCGTATCGCTGCCAGCGGCATGATGAAGTCAAACTGAAGACTCGAATTTCCAGGGACATTCGCCAGCACACCCGTCACCGTAACGAGATCGCCATTATCCTTCCGCAATGTCTTCCCAACCACATCCGTCGAGCCGAAATACTTCTTCGCCATATCCGCGGTCAGCAGCACCGCGTCGGGCCGATCCATGGCTGTCTTTCGGTCCCCCGACAACAATGGGTAGTCAAACATCTCCAAAAAGGTACTATCGGCATAGAATACCCGCTTTTCCTGGAACTTCCGAAGCCCCGATCCGGAGCCGGCCGCACCCCCGGCCTCAAAAAGAGCATTGTGCGGGTGCGACACCCGCGCATAGTTGACGACCTGCGGCATCTCCTCCTTCATTGCTTCCGGCAAAGGCGCAGGAGTAACCGCGGCGGCAAACTGATCGTTGGCGGTCGCCCGGATCCGGTACATCTGATCGGCTTTCCGGTTGAACCGGTCATAACTTAACTCATACTGCACCCACAACAGGATCAGGATGCTCGACGCCATCCCGACGGAAAGCCCGAGAATATTGATCGCAGAATACGCCTTGTGGCGGACCAGGTTGCGCAATGCAACCTTCAGATAGTTCTTTAGCATAGACCGGTTTTTTTGACCTCATTTGGACCACACAAAGAGTACCATCTCCCAAGAAAATAAATGTCAATAATTTACACATTACAAATCCCTAGACCTGTTCGTTTCCGATACTGGCCTGTCCGCTTCCTGTTACCAATTCCAACGACTATCTTTGTCCAAACTCCAACCATGACCTTTTCTAAAACATCCCTCAGCCGCACCGGGTTCCTCGCGATCCTCGCCGCAACCTTCCTTACCGCCTGTCACCTTCCCGAAAAGCCCGTCAGCCAGCAGGAGGCCGCCACCTTCGCGCGCCAGATCGAGCGATCCGTTAAAACCCACAACGAGACCTTCCTCAATAATATCTTTGACGAGCGACGCTTCGCCCAGCAGGTTCTTGACGCCGCGCACCAACGATTCAATTTCACCCTGGCCAGGGAAGCAAAAGCTGCCCTCACCGAAGCCCGCTGGGGCCACCAGGTGATAACGGCCACCGGTGGCGGGGGCACCTATACCCTCGTCCATCAGTATGAAAAGGGCGGCCGCCAACACCTGCTGTTCAGAATGTTTGAAGCCAGCGGCGCTATCAACTACCACGACTTTGAGCTGGTAAAAGGGGATGAAGGCGTGAAAGTGCTCGACGTCTATATCTATATGAGCGGCGAAGAATTGAGCAAAACCCTCGCCGAAACCCTTGTCATGATGACCGACAAGCTGTCCGATATGACACCCGACGACCAGCAAAAGATCCTTCATATCCGGAAGATCAACGAATTAATCCAAGGCGGCAACGCGGAGGAAGCTGCCCAGTACTTCGATCAGCTCCCGAAAGACATACAGCAACAAAGACTCTTCCAGCTCATCCACCTCCGGATTGCGATCAAACAATCCGATACGATCTATCTCGCCGCCCTGAAAGAATACAAAGCCACTTTCCCCCATGACCCTAACCTTGGCCTGCTTATGCTCGACGCCTATGTCATGGACAAGGACTACCCCGCTGCCATGAGCGCCGTCAACAACCTCGACTCCGCATTGAACAAAGACCCCTTTCTCGACTATTACCGGGGACTGATCTTTAAGTTGATGCAGGATCCCCAACAATCCCGGACCTGTCTCGAGCGCCTGCACCGCAACATGCCGAAATTCGGCAAGGGTACCGTCGAACTCCTCGCCAACTTCGCCGACAACGGCCACCCGGACTCGGCCGCCATGCTGATCCAGGAGGCCCGGGCCGACAGCAATATCACCGCCGAACAGCTGCAGTCCATCGAAAACGCGTATCCGGGCGTGAAAAAGTATTTAAAATAGTTTAACCATGGGTGTCAACACGACCATCGTTGTCACAAAACCGCTTGGAAATAGAAAGCCGGATATGCTCGACATATTGAAGGCGCTTTCTCTCCCCGTAGTCGTCGACGAGCAAGACCTGGATTTCGACTACGTACTGGGACATGAAGACCTGGTCGCCGCTGTCTTTGAGGACAAGGTCATTTTCATCGACCGCTGCGAAAATATGGATACCGCACGGATACCTGCGTTTACGACAGCCTATCCCGCTGAAGTCTTGCGTGTGGTCAATTCTGACACTACCGATTCCGGTGGGTTTCTCTTTTGGCGAGATGGGAAATTAGTGCGCGAGGTGACATTCGGTGCCGACTGGATGTTAGATGACTTGAAAGCTGCAGGAATTACCGATCCCAAAATATTGGACCTGCATCGGTCAAAGAATACAGGGGACCCGCTGGACTTTGAAAAAGCATCTCACTTCGCTATGGATGTGCTCGCAAATTATGCCCTGGATTTTTATGCTTTTGACCAGTTGCCATGGACATCCTTCCGGGCACCATAGTCATTCCACTTTCAAATTCTTCACCGGATTCATCATCGCCGTCTTCACGGCCTGCACACTGACTGTCGCGAGCGTCACCACTATCACCATGACCCCCGCCGCGACGAATACCCACCACGCCATCTCCGTCCGATATGAAAAATCCTGCAACCACCGATGCATCACCCACGCGGCCAGCGGCATCGCGATCACCATGGCCACCAGCGCCAACCGGACAAATCCTCCCGCCAGCACCATCACCAGCCGCCCCACCGGCGCGCCCAGCACCTTTCGGATGCCGATCTCCTTCACCCGCTGCTTCGCCGAATACGACGACAACCCGAACAACCCGAGACAGGCCAGTACGATCGCGATTCCGGAGAAGAGGTTCATCACCTTGCCCAGTCGCAGCTCCGCGGTGTACAACCGGTCGTAGTTCTCATCGAGGAAATGTACTTCATAGGGGATCGCCGGCGCAATCTCTTTCCACTTCGCCTTCAGATAGTCCAGCGTCTGGGGCAAGTGCTCGCCCGTAATCCGTACCAGCAGCATCCCCGCCCGGATCTCGGGGAAAAGGATCAGCCCCTTGATCGGCGTCCGCAAACTTTGAAAATTGAAGTCCTTCACCACGCCGCGGACAAATCCCGGTCTCGACTCGTCCATGAACATCCGCTTGCCCACTGCCTCCTGCGGCGACCAACCCAGTTCCCGGGCTGCGGTCTCATTCAGGATGAACGCATACTCCGGCTTTGTCACCGTATCCTTCCCGCCGCTCGCCGTAAAGGGATCGGCATTCCGCACATCCTGACGCGTGATCCCCTGTCCCGCCGCCAGCCGCAACCCCGTCGTCGCGATGAAATCCTGATCCACCGGATCGGCAAAGACAGCCAGCTGCTGATTTGCCGGCATCAGGTTGTTCCGCATATTGTACCCGCCGAAGATGCTCACCGGCGAGGACCGGCAGACGCTCGCGTTAAGGATATCCGGATTCCGCCGGAGCTCGGCTTTGATATAATCCATTTTCGCCAGTAACGACTGATCCATCGGGAGCTGAACCGTGTGCTCCTTGTCATACCCGAGATTCCGGTTCCGGATATAGCTTAGCTGCCGTTCCATAATAAAAGTGGCCACGATAAGGAAGACGGAGATAATAAATTGAAAGACGATCAGCGACTGCCGCAATCCTTGCCCGCTCCGCGTATTTTTAAAGGACCCCTTGAGCACTTTTGCCGGTTGGAATCGCGACAGGACGATTGCCGGGTAGCTCCCCGCAAGCAGCCCTACCACGACCGACACGCCAACCGCCAGCGCGATAAATTCCGGCGACATCACCAGGCGCCAGGACAATTCCCGCTCCGTCAGCCGGTCGAACGCCGGCAAAGCGGCGATCACCACCCCAATGCTCAGCACCGCCGCCAGCAGACATAAGAGCAACGACTCGCCGACGAACTGCCAGAACAACTGAGCCTTACCCGCCCCGATCACTTTCCGGACCCCAACCTCCCGCGCGCGGTCTACCGACCGCGCGGTGCTCAGATTGATATAGGTCGACCCCGCGATCACCAGGATCAGCAACGCGACCCCGCCAAGAATATAAATGTAGACAATGGAAGTCCCCGGCTCGAAACCCGTATACTCGGAATACAGGTGGATGCGCATAAAAGGCTCCAGCAGGAAATTGACCGCCGCCCCCTGGCCCTTCATCTCCTTCTGCATGAAGGCCGTGACCTTCCCCTGCAGTGGTTGGATCTGCGACTTGTCCCTAAGCAATAGGAAGGTGGTATAATTCGCATCCCAATAAGTATTATTGTCATTGGCATACAAAGAGGAGAAGCTCGCGAGGAAGTCGAATTTGATCTGGGAGTTTGACGGGCAGTCCGCCATCACCCCCATTACCTCGAAGCTCGTGCTGTCCGTTCCGACCCGCAGCGTTTTCCCGATCGGATCGGCATCCCCGAAATATCTCCGCGCCGTAGTCTGCGTCAGCACCACTTTCCGGGGCCCCGATAACGCCGTCCGTGCATCCCCCCTCAACAGCGGCATCGAGAACAGGTCAAAGAAGCTCGAATCGGCGTAGATAAAATGCCGCTCCTTAAAGAGCTTCTCGCCAAATGACACGATCTCATCGCGATAGTCCGCCATCCTCACCGCGGACTCCACCTCCGGAAAAACCCGCCTGAACGTCGTCGCCACTTTTGTCGACGTGAAATTCCCCCGCTGGACTTCCCCGCCCCCGTCGAACTTGTATTCCATGATCACCCGAACGATCCGGGATCCCTTCGCCTCAAAATCGTCATAGCTTAGCTCGTGGCGGATAAAAAGCGCGATCAGCAGGCAGCTGGACAGCCCGACCGTCAATCCCAACACATTGATCACGGTCGCCAGCCAGTTCTTCCGGAAGCTCCTCAGGGCGGTCAGCAGGTAGTTTGATAGCATAAATGCGGCATTTTACCAAGTAGGACGTGTGGGCCGGGACTTTGTTGCATGCCGCCTGGAAATTTAAACCAAAGACCTTTTACCGAGAAAACACCCCCCTTTACCGCCGCGCCGGCCCCCACCGGCGATCCCCCCTTGCCAGGACCCGCGGAACGAACTAGATTTGAGAAAAATTGTAATTAAATGGACGACGACAAAACATCCCCAAGAAAGTCGGGCCGGATCTGGGCAGGACTTTTCCTGGTCCTCGTCGGCGCGGTTCTTGTGTTGGATCAGATGGGCTTTCCTCTACCCGATTGGCTTTTTAACTGGCATGCTTTCCTCATCGGCCTCGGCCTATTTATAGGTTTCCGCCACAACTTCCGCGGCGGATTCTGGTTGATCCTCATCCTCATCGGCGCCGCCTTTGAGTTCCAGGACCATTACCCCAGGATCGAAATGCATCGATATATCCTGCCCGGCGTTCTCATCCTCATCGGTATCATGTTTGTGTTGAATCCCGGCCAGCATGGCGGTCCCAATCATTGGCACAACAAAGAATGGAAGGCGCAGTGGAAAGCCCAGGTGAAGCGTGACTGGCGTACCCGCAAATGGGGCTACCACGTCGGACCGCACCCCGACCAGTTTGGCCCGAACCCAGGATCTGGCGGAACTCCCGGACCTGGCGGAACTCCCGGACCTGGCGGAACTCCCGGACCTGGCGTGAACCCCGGACCTGGCGGAACCCCTGGCCCCGGCGCCTATGGTCCCGGCACCAGCAATCCCGGCCCCGCCGATCCGTCCGGTACAACCGCTACAGGTTCAGCCTACACGGGCTACTCTTCGGAAGACTATATCGATTCCACCACTTTTTTTGGCGGTGTGCATAAAAAGATCGTATCAAAGAACTTTAAAGGCGGCGACCTCGTCACGATCATGGGCGGCACCGAAGTCGATCTGAGCCAGGCCGACTTCACCGGCGTGGTCAGGTTGGACGTCGTCCAGATCATGGGCGCCACAAAGATCATCGTCCCCGCGCATTGGGAAGTCCGCACCGACGTCACCGCCATACTCGCCGGGTTTGAAGACAAACGACAGCAACCTGCCATCAACAACCCGGAGAAGATCCTGGTAATCGACGGCACCTCCCTCATGGGCGGGATCGAACTTAGAAATTTTTAAACCATTTCCATATGCACTGGTATCTCTCCAAGATCATTTTCCGCATCATCTGCGGCGACGGCCACCACACTCCGCAGTTTGACGAACAACTTCGACTGATCGCCGCCCGCGATGAAGAGGAGGCCTTCCAAAAGGCCTTCGACCTCGGAGAGAAAGAGCAGGACCGGTTTTTCAATGAGGACCAAAAGCTTGTGCAATGGAAGTTTATCAACGTGGCGGAACTCTACCGGCTGAGCGGCCTCCTCGACGGCGCGGAGATGTATTCGCGGATCCAGGAGACCGACGACCCGGAGGGATACATCGATCTCGCAAACCGCCGCGCCGACCACATCCGCATCTCGGGTACCCATAAAATGTTACAGCTGCTGTAATTGGGCGAAGCCCAATGCGCAAATAAAAAACGATGGCGAAGTCCCCACTATCCTCGGGTAAGGTTCTGTTAATTTTCGTCTCCTGGTGGGCGATCTGGGCTCTCCTGCAAACTTCCCTGCTGACTAGCTTTGGCCTTTCCACCACCGTCGCGCTCTCCGACAGCTGCTTCTCCAATACCGTCACCGCGCTTTGCTGCGGGTTCGTCAGCAACAACATGCAATATTATCTGCCGAATAAGGAACGATACTGGTATATCTTGCTGATCAGCCTTGGCCTCGGCACGTTGAGCACCGTCATCTGCAAGGCCGCGTTGGTTCCCCTCTTGCACTCGAAAGACGACGCGGTCGATTACGCCCTATTTTTTTCGCGGTCCTGGACGGTGCGGCTCGATGTTGCTTTTTTACAGATCGGCTGTATGAGCATCCTGAGCGTGCTTTGGTATACGGCCGCGGAAGAGCGGGAAAACCGGCAGCGTCGCACCGACGCCGAACGCCTTGCGAAAGAAGCGGAACTGTTCAAGTTGCGGCAGCAGCTCGCGCCGCACTTTTTGTTTAACAGCCTCAATTCGATCAGCGCCCTGATCGGTAGCCGGCCTGAACAGGCGCGGAAGATGATCCAGCAGCTTTCCGACTTCCTCCGCGGTAACCTCCGGAAGGAAGATCAGCAGTGGGTGCAGCTTTCGGAAGAGTTGCAGTACCTTGAACTATACCTGGAGATCGAAAAAGTTCGCTTCGGCCATCGTCTGAGTACCGAGCTGGACTATGCGCCGGAATGCCTGGACCACCGGCTTCCCTCGATGCTACTCCAGCCTATCGTCGAAAATGCGATAAAATTCGGGTTGTATGACACGACGGAGTCCGTGACCATCTCGATCCGCGCCCGCCTCGCGGATGGCTATATCCGGATCGAAGTCATCAATCCCTTCGACCCCGAAACCTCCCGCCCCAAGAAGGGTACCGGTTTTGGCCTCACATCCATCCAGCGCCGCCTATACCTGTTGTTTGCCCGGCCCGACCTCCTCGAAACCCGCGTAGAAGAAAATTTATTTATCACTACCGTTAGGATCCCGGCTTCGACCGCCGGCTTGCCCGCCGGAGCTTCAGCGAAGGAGGGAGCTTCAGCGAAGGAGGGAGCTTCAGCGCAGGAGGGAGATTCGGCGAAAGCGGTCGGACCGACCAACCCGATACAAACACCATAACTATGGCTGAAAATCAAATCAAAGCAGTGATCATCGACGATGAGCCTCTCGCCCGCATGATCGTCAGCGAATACCTGCAGTCATATCCGAATATCACGGTGCTCCAGGAATGTAATGACGGCTTCGAAGGCCTGAAAGCCATCCAGCAATTCCATCCCGACCTTATCTTCCTCGACATCCAGATGCCGAAGATCAACGGTTTCGAAATGCTGGAGCTCGTCGAGGACCCACCCGCAGTCATATTCACTACCGCCTTCGACGAATATGCGATCCGCGCCTTCGAGACGCACGCGGTTGACTATCTGCTGAAACCCTTCTCAAAGGAACGTTTTGACAAAGCGATCCGGAAATGGATGGATCAATTTGAACAGGAATCCATACGCGCCGCCATACCTGACACCCTTCGCTCCCCATCCACGCCTCCTTCTGGCGCCCCCGCCTCCCGATCCACGCCTCCTTCTGGCGCTCCCCTTGCCCCGGGCGCCCAACAATCCCTCCTCGAGACCGCTGCGGAATCCCCCTCCCAACAACAACGCGTTGTCGTCAAAACCGGCGGAAAGATAAAGATCATCCCGATCGAAGACATCCACTACCTCGAGGCCGCCGACGACTATGTAAAGATCCACACCCACAACGGCGCTTTCCTGAAGAACCGCACGATGGGTTTCTTCGAAAAAGTCCTCGACCCGAACCGCTTCGTCCGAACCCACCGTTCCTACATCATCAACATCCAGCAGGTAACCCGAATCGACCCCTACGAGAAAGACGGCCATCTCTGCGTTCTCTCCTCCGGCGCGCAGGTGCCCGTGAGTAAGGCGGGATATGTGAAGTTGCGATCGGTGTTGGGATTGTGAAGGTATAGCTTACTTTCCCAGCATATTCTGCAGAACCCGGGCATCCAGCCGCTCCGTCAACTGCCGGTCAAGCGCCGCCGTCGACGCATTCGACCCGTCATAATGCCATACCACCAGGAACAACTGCGGCTTCTCCTCGCTCAACGCCGGATTGAAATACGCGTCATTCATCCGGATCAGCATGTAGTTCGTCTGCCCATCCTCAAAACCATGGAAATCCGCCGCGGCCACCGAGACCACTGCCGGCTTGGCCAACTCGGCGGCACCGAGGTGCGCCGCGAGACTGTCCATCAGCCGGATCGTCCAACGGAACCCAGCGGTCTCATTGGCAATATTTTCTTTTTGGAACTGTTCGTCCGTCTTGTAGCTGCGCATATATACCCGGACCCGGATGTCGAGGTCCGCACCCGAATACATCGACTTCAGCTGGTCGATAACCGCCTTGCGCTCTGCTTCCTGCGCGGCAGCTGGTCTGACGGGTACTTTCATCTTCCATCCCGCTTCGATGCTCTTCACCATCGCCGTTAGCTCCCCTCTTGCCTCCGTCAGGTATTCCTTCCGGGTGACAGGAGTAAATGGCATATGTCCATTGGCGGTAGTGACAAGCCACATTTTTGTCTGACCCGCCGATGCATCTGCCCCGGCGGCATCCGTATAGCCTAAAACATTCCCTTCGTTGCTGTTGGCGACCCGCATCGTCAGAAAGTGCTTACCGTTTACCATAACCTGGTCGAGCAGCGGCTGCATATCGTTGGCGGTGATGCTGAGGTCGGCGTTTTGGTCCGCAAAATGACAGATCAGCCCAAATTTCAGCTGTGCTCCGGGACTGTTCCTTTCCGAATAATATTCTCCATGCCAGGTGGGATTGTATGCACCGGCGCCGAGACAGGAATCACGGAGGAAATCGACAATCGCGTTTGTCACTGCTTTCATTCTGGCCAGCTTGGCCTTGCTCAGTGAAGCGTCTACCCGGTCTTCCTCTTTCGACCAGTCTGCTTTTACGCCGGGCGTCTCCGTCGCACCGACAGGAATATTCGCCGCAGCAATAGGCTGACTGGTAAGGATAACCGTATTTTGTTGAAAAGAAGTGTGATCGAAAAAAGCGAAATCGTTCGCGGTTGCCAAGACCGGAGAAAGTGCAAACAAAAGCAGCACAGCGTTAGCGAGGCGTTTCATTGATCGTGTCGTTTTATAGGGTCGAAAGAGATTGTCGGTTGTGGACGTTTTCCAGTGCGGATGTGGAAGTGAGGCTTTTTAAGGGGATATCGGACCGGGGAGCTTGGCCCTTACACTATTATTATTGCAATTTGCAGACCAACAACACAATATATTGACGGTCAATCCTTCCGCGGTCCCCGACGCCCGCACGCGCTTCCCAATCCAGGAAAAATTTTCCAAAAACCGGCTCGCTGGTCTTCAATTCCCACGTGCTGACGTTATACCTCCTGGCCGATCCATACCGCGCCACCGATGCTGTCCCGGCTCGCCCCCGTGACCGACGAAAGGACCGTGTTCTCCTCCCGCCACCGTAACACGCCGAGTAACGCCATCACCAACGCCTCCTTGAAATCGACGATCGCCTCCTCCGGCACAACAACTTCCACCCCCAACGTTCCCAGCCGCTCCCGCAACCGCCCGACAAGAAAACTATTATGCGCGCCGCCTCCCGTGGTCAGCATTCGCGCTCGCTCCTGCTCTCCTCCCGGCGACACGCCTTCTCCCGACGACACCTCTCCTCCCGACGACACGTCTCCTCCCGACGACGCGTCTCCGCCAAACCCCAATTTCTCCACCGCTCTCCCGATCTGCTCAACCAGGTGTTCCACATAAGTCCGCAATGCATCTTCCACCTTCATTCCTGCCGCCCGCACAAGCGGAAGGACCTCTTCCGTTCCAAATTCGTTTGCCAGCGACTTCGGATATCCCTTCCCGTAATACGATAGCGCATTTAACCTGCCGAGCAACGCTGCGTCCACCCGTCCGGCCGCCGCCAGCAACCCGTCACGATCATAGGCCAGCCCCACGTCACCCGCCAGCGCATTCATCACCCGGTTCGCCGGCGCCACATCGAACGCCACCCGCTGCACCCCGCCGGAGCCCGCGCCCCCAGCCCCACCCCCGGCCCCACCGGCAGTGCCCACTCCCCCCTGCCTCGTCACATTCGCTATCCCTCCCAAATTCAACAATAAAGGATACTCCCCCCAAAACGCCCCTTCCCCTACCGGAACGATCGGCGCGCCCTGTCCTCCAAGCGCCACATCCATCGCCCGCAGATCGCTCACTACGTTAATCCGCGTCTCCGCCGCAATCGCTGCCCCATCCCCCAACTGCGCCGTCATGCGCTGCGCCGGTGAATGAAAGACCGTATGCCCATGACTCGAAATCAACTGCACCTGGTACTCCAAACCATGCGCGGCAATAAAACGTACCACCTCCTGCCCTATCCACCGCCCATACTCCGCATGCAGCACAACATACTCCCGCGCCGGCAGCGCCGTCGCCCCCGCCAGCCGCACCCGCCACTCCTCGGGATAGGGCACGCATCCCGTATAGATCAGCTGAAAATCCCAACCCCTTGGCGCAGCCGAAGATCCGGCGCCACGCGATGCCGTCGAAACCCGCTCCTGCAAATGGACATAGGCTATATCCAACCCATCCAGCGAGCTGCCGCTCATCAATCCGATTACCCGATAGATCATAGGGCGCAAAAATAGCGAGATTATTGAACCGGCGCTCCGCCCGGTTGCCATGCACAAATTCACGTTTTCCCACCCGACTGCGCCTGACACCTCTTCATTTCACCCTTTCCCGGACGATTTTCAATGCGGGTACGCTGTCCCCATTTAAAAAAATGATGTAGGTTTGCCTAAACCAAGTCCCAATGGTCGTCAATCTCTCCGAACAATACTCTATCCTCTGCGACTGGATCGGTGAAATCCGCGACCAGGAGATCCAGGTGGACCGGATGCGCTTCCGCCGTAACCTCGAACGGATCGGAGAAGTAGCCGCCTATGAGATCAGCAAAACACTTCCCTATATCGAAAAGGAAGTCCAAACCCCGCTAGGCACGGCCACCGCCAAAACCTTGAAGGACCAACCCGTAATCACCACCATCCTTCGCGCCGGACTGCCGCTGCACCAGGGGCTGCTGAGTTTTTTCGACAAGGCCGACAACGGCTTTATTTCCGCATATCGCAAACATCAACGCGATGGAAGCTTCGAGATCCGGCTCGACTATATTTCCTGCCCCGAACTCGAAGACCGCGTCGTCATCGTCTCCGATCCCATGCTCGCGACCGGCGCTTCACTCGTAAAGACCATTCAGTACCTCCGCGAAGAAGGCCATCCGGCCGAAATCCATGTCGTCGTTGCCATCGCCTGCACCGTGGGCATCGAATACGTTCTTCGCGAAGAACCCAATTGCCGCATCTGGTGCGGCGCCATCGATGATGAGCTGACGGCAAAGGGCTATATTGTCCCGGGCCTCGGTGACGCGGGCGACCTCGCCTATGGCATTAAAGTGCAGATGTAAAAAAATTCCCCAACACCAACCCTTAATTCCGCAACCACCCCACAAATCGCCTTTTTCCTGGTTGCATGTCCCATATTTTTAGTATTTTTCAGAACTTATCCCGGCCGAGCCAACGTTTGGACCGGTTTGTACGTCTAGTTCTAGGATATATCCAGCTGTTTATGAAGCAGATCGCAATTCTGTCCCTGATAATCACCTTATTCGTCCTGCCCGCAACGGCCCAGGACCCCGGATTCTCGCAATTCTTCGCCTCGCCGCTTTCCCTGAATCCCGCCCTTACCGGCAAATTCAATGGCATCGTCCGAGTCGCGGGAAATTATCGAAACCAGTGGCCCGCAATCAATAACGCATTTATCACTTCTACCATATCTATCGACGCCCCGATCCTGGTCAACAAGCTGCCCGTCAACGATACCTGGGGAATCGGCTTCCTGGCCATGAACGATAAGACGGCCAGCGGTATCCTCAACAGCAACTATTTCTCGTTTTCCACCGCCTACCATAAAGCCCTCGACGTAGACGGCTACCACTCCATTGGCATCGGATTCCAGGGGACTTATGCCAACCAAAGCCTCGACGGCACCCGCCTCACTTTCGAAGACGGCCTCCAGCTCGACGGGACCTTTCTCCGGTCCCCGACCGAAGCGATCAACTCCGAGTTCGTATCCGTCCACTACTTCGACGCAAATCTGGGGGTCCTCTATAATGCCTCGACAAACGGCAACAACAACTTTTACCTCGGCGCCTCCGCCTACCACCTTAACCGCCCGAAGGCATCCTTTCTTGGCGTTGACACCATCAACGTCCCGACCCGTGTCACCCTCCACGGCGGCGGCTTCTTCCCGGTCACCGGTACCGCCAGCACCATCTATGTCAGCGCGCTGGCCAGCAACCAGGCCGGAGCCCGTCAATATGTTTTCGGCGGCGCATGGGCCATCAGCGCGACCACCGATGAGACCGCACCCGTTAACTTCTATGCCGGCGCATGGGCCCGGTTTACCAACAATACCACTGATGCTCTCATCCCTTATGTCGGTCTCGACTATAACGATTTCAGCCTCGGCGTCACCTACGACGTGAATATTTCTCCGCTGTCCTCCGCGTCGCAAAGCCGCGGCGGTATCGAGATCTCGCTGATCTACATCAAGAAAGCCTCCAACGGCAAACACGGCATTCCCTGCCCGCGATTTTAATTGCATCCCCTGCCCGCGCTGTAACCTTTTCTCCACGCACCCGTCAAAGAGGAAATCCTCCTCCCCATGCTGCGCAACTATCTCAAGGTCGCCCTTCGCAACCTTTGGAAATCCAAAGGCTTCACAGCGATCAACATCATCGGGCTGGCCTCGGGGTTGGCCGTCTGTCTCCTCATCGTCCTGTACGTCGTTGACGAGATTGGCTTCGACCGCTACAATGTCAATGCCGACCGCATCTACCGCCTCGACGCCGATATTTTCTTCAACAACACACACTTCAATTCCGCTACGTCACCAAAGCCACTGCCCGTCGCCCTCGTCAACGAATGCCCGCAGGTCGAAAACATGGCGCGGATCACCTATTTCGGCAACCAAAGTGACGTGCTAATCCGGAAAGGCGGTAGCTGGATCCAGGACCATCATCTGGCCTTTGCGGACTCCACCCTGTTCAAGGTTTTCACGATACCGCTGATCGCAGGCGATCCCGCCACGGCATTAACGGCGCCGGGGTCGATCGTGATCGACGAATCGGCCGCAGTGCGCTATTTCAACAATACAGACGTCGTCGGAAAAACCCTGGAGCTGGGCGACAAAACCCTCTGCAAGATCACCGCCGTCTTCCGCGACCTGCCCCGCCAATCCCATTTTCATTTCAGCTTTTTCCGCCCGCTGCGGGATAGCCATATGGACGACGAAGACAAATGGTTGAACAACTCGGGCGTCAGCTATATTCTCGTAAGACCGGGGACAAACCGGGCCCAGCTGCAACGCAGCATAGATGCCATAGCCGCGAAATACCTGGGCCGGGAACTGGACCAACAGATGCATATAACCGCCCGACAGATGAAGCAACAAGGGAGCTATTTTAGATACCGCCTCATGCCCGTGACGGACATCCATCTGCATTCAAATAAATCGTATGAGTTCGAGCCCGGTGGAAATATCGGCTATGTATACATCTTCTCTTGCATCGCCATCCTGATCCTCGTGATCGCGTGCGTGAATTTCATGAACCTGAGTACCGCCCGCTCCGCCGGCCGCGCAAAAGAAGTAGGGATCCGCAAGGTCGCAGGTTCCACAAAAGGTCACCTCGTCGTCCAGTTCCTCACTGAATCTATCCTCCTCAGCCTCTTTTCACTCGTCCTCGCACTCGGCATCGCCGTCGCCCTCCTTCCGATGTTCAACAGCTTATCGGGCAAGGAACTGCAGCCCGCATCACTTTTCTCCATCCGATTCTCGCTTCTCCTGCTGGGGTTGGCCGTCACCGTGGGTTTTCTGGCCGGGAGCTATCCTGCATTCTATCTTTCATCCTTTCAACCCATAGCGGTCCTCAAGGGAAGGATCGTTGCCGGTTTTCGCGGCGGCTGGCTGCGGAGTAGCCTGGTCGTCTTTCAGTTCTTTATTTCAATCGGGCTGATCATCAGTACGCTGGTGATTTACACCCAGCTAAATTATATCCGTAACCGCTCGGTTGGCTTCGACCGGGATCAGGTACTGATCGTTCACAACGCGTATACCGCCGGCGACAGGATCAAAACCCTCCGTAAGGAAATGACTTCGATTTCCGGCGTTGCCGATGCTTCCCTTTCCGGCGACATGCCGACACAGGGGGGCGGTTACAACGAGCAAGGTTGGTGGCGGAGCCCGACAATAGATGCGACCTCGATCAGCGTTTTTACCACCGTGTATATCGACGACCATTATATTCCCACCCTGGGCATGCAGATAGTAAAAGGGCGAAATTTCTCAGCCGATCATCCAACCGATTCGACAGCCGTCATCCTCAATGAGGCGGCGGTCGCATTGCTGGGCTGGAAAGATCCCCTCCGGGAGCGACTTTGGTCGCTCGGTGACAGTATGAAACCGATACCCCATCCGGTGGTCGGCGTAGTGAAAGATTTTAATTTCAGTTCCATGCATGACAAGATCGGCCCGATGGTCCTGACATGGTCCGACAGCCGCGGAAGCATGGCCATCCGGCTGAGTTCGGGAAATGTCTACTCCCTGGTCAACCAGATCGAGGCCAAATGGAAGAACTTTAGCCCGGGCTTACCGTTCAGTTACACCTTTATGGATGACGACTTCAACAAACTATATCACGCAGAAGAGCAGACAGGTCGCGTCTTTATCACCTTTGCGGTGTTCGCCATTCTCATCGCTTCACTCGGGCTTTTTGGCCTCGTCACCTATGCCGCCGAACAACGCACAAAAGAGATCGGCATCCGCAAGGTGCTTGGCGCCAGGGTCACCGGCATCGTCGGCCTTCTTAGCCGCGATTTTACCCGTCTCGTCCTGATCGCCGCACTGATCGCCTTCCCTGTCGCCTGGTGGGTCATGAACAGATGGTTGCAAAGTTTCGCCTACCGCGTCGGCATCAGCTGGTGGATTTTTGTGGTAGCGGGCGCCGCTGCCTTTTTTATCGCGCTGATCACCGTGAGCTTCCAGACGATCCGCGCCGCCGTTGCTAACCCCGTAAAAAGTCTTCGCTCGGAGTAATGCGCATCTTTCGAAATTATGCGCATGATTTGACCGGAGTCCAAAACACCCCTACACCACGCACCCGGCTTCGCCTGCCCCCACACCGCTCGCCCGGCTTCGCTGCCCACTCACCGCTCGCCCGGTTTCGCCCGCCCGCTCACCGCGCGCCACCCCCATTCGACCCCTGGCCGTCTGTGCTGTCGTTCCCCGAAAGCCACCCGCGCCCCGCGGTGTAACCTTTCCCCCGTCCCATCCGTCTCAGGAGGAAAACCTCCCCTCCATGCTCCGCAACTATCTCAAGGTTGCCTTCCGCAACCTCTGGAAATCCAAGGGCTTCACTGCCATCAACGTCATCGGCCTCGCCGCCGGCCTGGGCGTGTGCCTCCTGATTGTCCTCTATGTCATCGACGAACGGAGCTATGACCGCTACAACGACAAAGCCGACCGCATCTACCGCATCACCGCGGATATCTACTTCAACAATACCGCATTCGCCGCCACACAGACCCCTAAACTCCTTGGCCCCACCCTCGTCACCAACTTTCCGAAGATCCGGCAAATGGTCCGGTTTCGTAACCCCGGCGACGTCCTCATAAAAAAAGGCAACGACCATATCCTCGATCATCATCAAATCTTCGCCGACTCGACGCTCTTCAAGGTGTTTACCTTGCCGATGATTGCCGGCGACCCAAACACCGCCCTCAATAACCCGAATTCGATCGTGATCGACGAAGACGCCGCCATGCGCTACTTCAACAGAACCGACGTCGTCGGCCGTACACTCGAAGTCGGCACCGATAACGTCCTTTGCAAGATCACCGGCGTCATCCGCAACATGCCCCAGCAATCCCATTTCCATTTCAGTTTTATCCGGCCCCTCCGCGATACGTACAATGACGAAGGGTCATGGCTGAGCAATAACTATTATACGTATGTACTCGTCCAGCCGGGAACAACCCCCGCGGAACTCCAGAAGGACGTCAACCTGACCATCAACACCTATGTCGCCCGCGAGCTGCAGCAATTGCTCCACGCATCCCTCGACGACCTCAATAAATCGGGTGGCCATTTCTATTATCCCGTAATGGCCGTTACCGACATCCACCTGCACTCCAACCTCTCCGGCGAGCTCGAAGTCAACAGCAATTACCTGTACGTTTATATCTTCTCCATCATCGCCATCCTTATCCTCCTCATCGCCTGCGTCAACTTTATGAACCTGAGCACTGCACGCTCCGCCAACCGCGCGAAAGAGGTGGGCATCCGCAAGGTCGCCGGTTCCACGCGGGGACACCTGATCACCCAATTCCTCACCGAATCGGTGTTGGTTAGTTTCTTCTCCCTCGTCCTCGCGCTGGGTATCGCCGTGCTGCTGCTCCCCCTGTTCAACCAGCTGACGGGCAAAGAACTCCACGCCGGTATCCTTTTCTCCGCCCGGTTTCTTCCGATCCTCGTCGTACTCGTCCTTTGCGTGGGTTGCCTGGCGGGCAGCTACCCGGCATTCTATCTCTCTTCCTTTCAACCGATCCTGGTGCTAAAGGGCAAAGTGGCGGCGGGATTCAAAAGCAGCTGGCTGCGCAGTACCCTGGTCGTGATCCAATTCGGGATCTCTATCGCGCTGATCGTCTGTACGATCGTTATCTACCGGCAATTAAACTATATCCGCAGCAAAGAGATCGGCTACAACCGCGACCAGGTCCTTGTCCTCCACGAGACCTGGAGCCTTGGCTGGGAAGGCTCAAAAACATTCCGTAAAGACCTTACCACCCTTGCCGGTGTCAGCGATGCCACCGTGACCGGCGACCTGCCGACCGTTGGCGGCGGCCAGTACGATACCGAGGGCTGGTTCCGCGACGCCTCGCTCGACGCCAAAAAAGTCGTCATCATGACAACCCTCAATGTCGATGACCACTATATCCCCACGCTGGGCATGCAGATCCTGCAAGGCCGCAACTTCGATCTGACCCAATTCCCGACCGACTCCACCGGCATCATCCTCAATGAAGCGGCCGTCGCCATGCTCGGTGTAAAAGACCCGCTTAGCCTGATCCTCTGGCGCCCCTGGGATAAATTCCAACCCCACGCCTTTCATGTCGTAGGGGTGGTAAAGGATTTCAACTATAATTCGATGCACGACCGGATCCATCCCCTCGTGCTGACAGTCAACGGCTATGGCGGAAATACAAACTTTGGTACGATCGCCATCCGCTTTCGAACCAACGATCCGTCCAGTCTCGTCCGCCAGGTGGAAACAAAATGGCGGGGTGTTCGCCAAGGTCTCCCCTTTAGTTATACGTTTATGGATAATGATTACGATAAGTTGTACCACGCCGAACAACAGGAAGGTCGGATCTTCATCACCTTCGCCATCTTCGCGATCCTTATCGCCTGTCTCGGCCTCTTCGGCCTTGTCACCTATGCTGCAGAACAACGCATGAAGGAGATCGGCATTCGCAAGGTACTTGGCGCCCGTGTGGGCGGCATCGTCGGTCTGCTGAGCAAAGACTTCACGATCCTCGTGGGCATCGCCGCGCTGATCGCCTTCCCCGCCGCCTGGTATTTTATGCACTCATGGCTGCAGACCTTCGCCTACCGCACCAGCATGGGCTGGTGGATCTTTTTCGCCGCCGGCCTCACCGCCCTGGCGATCGCACTGATCACCGTCAGCATCCAGACGATCCGCGCCGCCGTTGCTAACCCGATCAAAAGCCTGCGTTCAGAATAATTCGACTCAATGATGCGCGCCGGCGCCACCGCCCGAATGACCGCCGCCACCGCCACCACCGGAGCTTCCACCGCTGGTGTGACCGCCACCGGAGCTCCCACCGCCGGTGTGACCGCCACCGCCGGAGAATCCGCTCCCCGAGCGCGATACGCTTCCTCCGCCGGAGGACCCGCGCGAGCTGCTACCGCCCGTACTTCCCCGCGATCCACCGCCTCCCCCCGAAAACCCTCGCGACCCACCGCTAAAGATCGATCCGCTCCCCGAACCCGGGCCACTCCCTGAATATCCGCCGCGTGACGTACTGTTCCCACCCGAATATCCTCTCGCACCATTTCCTGCCGAAGGCAGCCCCCGCAACACATACCCAGACGCAACGCCGCTTCCCCCGTTACCCCCGCTCATCAACTCGCCAGCCACGCCGCGACCCGCCGTCGATCCACCTACTCCATAACCCGTCGCCGATCCACCTGGCCTACGACCCGCCTCCGATCCACGCCACGCGTATCCCGTCGTCAAATACCGGCCCGTTCCACCCGTCCGCTGATTCCAACCTCCCGGCGGATGTGGCAATCCCCGCAACGACCACCCACTCCGGATTCCGCCATTCGACCAGCCGCCGGAACCGCCCCCCGAACCACCGCCCGGATTCCCTCCACCGACACCGCCGCCATTCGCGCCGCCCCCCTTACTCCTTGACCACGGACCATATTCCTTGTGACGCCAGCCAGGCTGCTTGCCGCTATATACCATATATCCATAGTACCGATTCAGCCGGTCGAACCGGTAATACCCATATATCCAATCGCCACCCCAACCAAACACACACCCGAGATCATAACCCCATGCCTGATCGGTCCAATCATTATCATAGGAAGTTGTCAACGCACACCCATCCGCCGGTATATCGTCATAACCCGGCAAATACCCTTCCACGACATACTCCGCCGCCGTTTGATAGACGTACACAAACTTTGCCTTATAGACCCTGTACAACGGCGGGATCAGCTCCAGCCCCGCCGGCCGGTCGTCGCTTACCCGCCAGATGCCCAGCGGACTGCTTGCAATAAACCACACGCCGTTATCGAGCGCATAGTATTGCCCGTGAGCGCGAAAAACAATCCCGCAGGTGTTGGTCGCATACTCGAGATGCGTCCCCAATATAGGCTTGAACCGCGGCGCTCCGTCATAGTCGACCGTTGTCGTCACCCGCCGGTCCACACGGGACGTTTGCGGAACATACTGATCCATCCGCTGTTTCGTGGCCTCCGCCCATCCGTCGGTTTTTGACCCCGAAAGCAATATATCCGCCGGCATATCGACTTTCCGGATCGGCTGCCAATCTGCCCCATCTTTCAGCCAATGCGATCGGTACCAGCTATTCCCCGCTTCCGCATAATAATATGCCGTATTGTTATCATAAAAAATGGCATTGTCCGAATTATCGATCCGGTACAAGGACGTCCGTGGCATTGCTGTTTTCTGCGGCGTCCCGTCCGTCTGAATAAGCACCGCGGGCTCCGTACTCACGATGATCCTGCGCACATCCATATCGATTTCGTCGAGCGGCGCATCGGACTTCCTCGCCGCTTTCAGCAGATCGCGGTTGATTTTCCTCAACTCCCTCGTGACCTTCACACCCTGCGTACCGAAGGGTCCCGTCGCATTTACCGCCACATACCAACGCATGGCATAGTAGAGATAATACAAACTGTCCTTCCCCCTGACGATCACGTTGCGGCTGTTGACCACCGCGTCCACCCCCCAGCGCTCGTTGTGCTCTAATCGCGGCGGGCCGTCAATAAGGACCAGGGCGGTCGGCACGGTAGAGACGTAGACTTTGGGGCCCGGCGCCGTGCTGTCCCGCGAGATCCGTTCTTCCTCCTGCCCGAGCGCCAAAGACGACTGTACCGACGCCTCCGGCACGCTCTTTACCACCCAGGGATAGTAGACTTCCATCGCCGCGGAAATAAAGTCGTTATCGGCCCGGTTCTCGTCCTCCGGGATCCGCACCTTGTCCACATTTACCGATTTGATCTCAAGATTCTGACCCTCCGCATCGCGCATAACCTTTGCCGTGGTCCAGACGACGCCAAAGACGGGATCGTTGTCGGGGTCATCCTGTACGGAAATGACGGACCGCGATTTGACCTGGCCATCCGCATAAGATAATACCTGTGGTTCGTAGAGATTGATGACGGTGCCGCTTGCAGTGATGATCGATTTCGGCCATCCGCCGGCAGGTTGCGCCTGAGCAACGCCAACCATCCCAATGAGCAGCATGGCCGGCATCAAACGGCGCGTTACAACGAGGGGTCTCATAAACGCATTTTTAATAGGTGATAGCAACAGCAATAAGGCCTCGACTAAGGTACATTACCTTTGAACCGATTCCTATATGTGGGCGGATCTTTAATCGGACTTTAAAGGGTATTTAACCGGCGTTTAACCTCTTCGGGCCGCTCACCCAGGGATTCCCCTTTAAAAAGAAACGATACCGCAGCGCGGCATCCTCCCCCGCATACTCTACACCGATCCGCGTCGTCGCTACGATCTCCGAAGGCCGGACCGTGTACCCGTCATCCGCGATCCAGATCTCCTTCCCCAGCAGCGACAGCCCGGTATGCTCCCTCATCAAACCCATTGCCCGCGATAGATTGCCCGGTCCCCGCGTCAGACTGTAGTCCGTTCGCCCGGCGCGTGTCGACGCCTCGTCCAGTCCCCCGGGTACTCGCACCTCGTCCCGTCTCCCGAGTGCTTGCGCCCCAACGCGTCCCATCCGCGCTTCCATAACCGCAATGCCGTCCAGCGGCTGGAGCGCCCTCACCAGCACCGCATGCGGGATGTCCTTCGTATTCGTGACCACATTAAATAAGGAGTGTATCCCGTAGATCAGATAAACATACGCCCGGCCTCCCGCACCGAACATCACCTCCGTCCGCGCCGTTCGTCGCCCCGACCACGCATGACTCGCCCGATCCACTACACCGTTGTACGCTTCCACCTCCACGATCCGCCCCGACGTCCGCGCACCCCCGAAGTCAGTAACCAGCACCTTCCCCAACAGCTCCTTCGCCACCTTTACTACCGAAGGCCGTTCATAAAAGTCGGAACCTAATTTCACCAACTTATTTCTCCGGCCGCTTTTCGTCGCCACCCCCCGCGCCCCTACTTTTTTAATATTCCCCATTTATCCGTACGTTTGAGTCTAATGTCTTCGAACCGGACCGGTCCGCATTCGAATCGACAAAGTAACCAAAAGAAACCCAAGGTGCTAAAAGAAATCATTATTGCCTTCCAGTCCTATACAAAAGCACATCACTTCATTAGGACCCACCGGCTATGGAAATGGATACTCATACCCGGTATCCTCTACTCCATCCTCTTTATCGTTGGGCTGTATTTCTTTTGGGAATCCGCCAGCATCGTCGTATCCTGGCTGGGCAAGCTCGGCATCGACCGCTTTCTGATGCACCAGCGGAGCGCGGTCCTTAGCTACTTCTTCGTCATGGGTGGCCTGATGGTCCACCTCGTGCTGGTCTTCTTTTATTTTTCGCTCTTCAAATACCTCATGCTCATCATCGGCGCGCCGCTTTTCTCCTACCTCAGCGAGCGGACCGACGCCCTCCTCAACGGTAAAGAATACAAAATGCGGTTCGACCGCCGGTTCCGCCAGGATATGTGGAACGGGATTCGCCTGGCCGTCCGCAACACGCTGTGGCAGGCCGTGTATATCGTGTGTATTTTGATCCTTGCCTTCATCCCTCTCGCCGGCTGGATCGCTCCCGTTGTCTGCATCTTCGTCGAATGCTACTATTATGGTTTTTCCATGCTCGACTACAGCTGTCGCCGCCACAACCTGTCGCCCTCCGCCAGCATCGCCTACATCGGCCAGCGGAAAGGGTTCGCCGTCGGCAACGGCATAATGTTTTATGGCATGCACTGCGTCCCCGTCCTCGCTCCCGCCTACGCCATCATCGCCGCAACGATCAGCCTCTATCATCAGAATTTGGAGTAAGCGGTATCTCTCTCCTCCGCTGCGGTGGCGACGCTCCGTTCATCGTCACGAATTCTACTCCGCTCTCAACGCACCCGCAGGATTGGCGATCGCCGCCCGCACCGCCCGATACCCCACCGCCATCCACGCGATCACGACCGCCGCCACAGCCGTCAGCACAAAAAACCGCGGGCCCAACACAATCCTGTACACATAGTTCTCGAGCCACCGCTGCATAAAATACCACGACACCGGCGTCGCCACCACAAAAGCGGTCAGGACCAGGAGCGTGAACTCCCTCGACAGCAACGCAACCACCTGGGACACCGACGCCCCCAGCACCTTCCGGATGCCGATCTCCTTGTTGCGCTGAACCGCCATAAAGGATATCAACCCGTACAGACCCAGACAGGAAATAAAAATGGCGATCCCTGCAAAGACCTCATACAGCGTCCCGAGCTGCTCCTCCTGCGAATAAAGAGCCGCCAGCTTATCTTCGACAAATTGATATTCGAAATATGAATTCGGGAACGCTCCGGTCCAGGCCTTTTGTACCGCGGCAAGCGCCTCTTTGATCCGCGTCGGTTGCAGCTTGATATTGGCTGTTTGATAAATGAGCGGCCAGGGCCACATCACGACTGGCGATATGGAGTCCTTTAAGGACTGTACATTAAAGTCTTTTACTACGCCTACGATCCGCCCGACATGCGCGCGATCCCAGAAATTGATCTCATGTCCCAACGCCTCGTCCGGGCGGTGCAGCCCGAGTCGCTTCGCACAGGTTTCGTTGATCACAAACTCCCGCGTGGTATCACTGGTATATGTATTCGAATAGATTCGTCCCGCCACCAGCTGAAGGTGATAAAGTGAGAAATAGCCGGTGTCCGCAAACTTCAGCGCCGCACCAAAAGGCGTCTTCGCCGCCTGGTGATCATACCGGAAATCACTCCAGGTCCCGGAATTATCTGTTGGGGCTGTAAAACTATAACTGAAGCCCTCCACCCCCGGATTCTTCATCAACTCATCCCGCAACCCCGCATACCTTGACCGGCTGAGACTGTCACCGGGTATCGGCACGTTAATGATGGCGTTTTTTACAAATCCGAGATCCGCATGCCGGAAATAATTCATCTGGCTTACAATCACCAGTACACCGGTTATCAGCACCTGGGCGACGACAAACTGCAGGACGACGAGCGCCCGGCGTAGCGATAGACCACGTGTCGATGAAGCCGCGGTCTTACTCTTTAGCGCCGCCACCGGGTTGAATCCCGACAACACAAACGATGGATATACGCCCGCCAATATCGTTACCGCAACCCAAAGCCCGAGCAGAAAGACGATGACATCCGCCGACGCCAGCGGCGCCGAAGTCAGTTGCGCCCCCAGCAATACATTCACCGGTCCAAGCAACGGGATCGCCAAAAGTATCGACGACGCCAGCGCCAGCCCCGAAAGTATTCCCGTCTCGCCGAGGAATCGCAGGATAAGCTCCCGCCTGCCGCTGCCGAGCACCTTCCGGACGCCTACCTCGCGGGCACGGTTAATCGCCTGAGCCGTCGCCAGGTTGATAAAGTTGATACACGCGATCACCAGCAAGAAGACGCCGATCCACACCAAGGCCCTAACGAGGCTGAGGCTAAAGGTCTTCCCGGAATAAACATCGAGCTTTCCGTCATAGTGCATTTGCGCCAGCGCCTGAAGCCCTACACCATTGTTTTTAGCCTCCTCGGAACGATGGGAGCGAACCATCCGGTCGATTTGCTGCTCCTCCGAAGTCGCGGAAACGCCCGTCCGCAGGACGATATAACAATTGACCGCCGAGCTCAGGTTGACCCAGTCATTGGGGCTAAGATTCTTAATCTTGGCCGCGGTGAGCGTCGAGTGGGAGACCACGATGGTAAAGGGAAAATCGGTATTCGGCGGCGGGTCTTTCAAAATGCCTGCCACTTTGACCAGCACATTGTGATACAGGGTGAGTGTTTTTCCTACCGCCGACCGCCAGTCGCCAAAATAGCGCTCCGCCGTCGACTTCGTTAGCATCACCGTATACGGCGCGTCCAGCAATACGTTAGGATCCCCTTCCAGCGATCCGAAATCAAAAACCTTGAAAAACGAGGGCGCCACGTAAAGGGGATTCTCCTTTAATATCTTCGGCTCACCGCCCTTCCCCTGGTCGATGGTTACCTTAACACCCCAATCCAAATACGTCGGGGCCACCTCCTCGATTTGAGGGAATCCGGACTTGAGCGCCTCGGCCAGCGGGAAGGGCGCTGCAGCATTTCGCCAGTCCCCTTTGGGGTCATGGTTAACGCTGATGACCCGGTAGATCCGGTCGCGCTTGGAATGGAAGGTGTCAAAACTTGTTTCGTAGCGGACGAGCAGGAACAGGAGCAAACAGGCCACCATTCCCACCGTCAACCCGGAAAAATTGATGAGCGTATAGCTTTGGTTGCGGCGAAGACTCCTCATCGCGGTCACCCAATAATTTTTGAACATACCGACCCGCCTCGAAACCTGTGCCACTCTCCAACCGATTCACCCTCAATCGCCAACCCACCTCATTGCCGGTCAACTGTCCTTTTCCGATACACGATCCGACCGCAATCGATACAGGGCGACTCGTTCCACCGTCCCCCGATCTGCGCCCAAATTCATAAATTCGCCCGTGCAACAATCCACCGCCACCGCTTCATCCACCATCTATCTCATCCCTACCTTCCTCGACGAGCAGGCCCTCGCCCCGCTCCCGGCATATATCCTTGACGCCGTCAAAGCCTGCACCGCCTTCTTTGTCGAAAACGAACGCAGCGCCCGCCGGTACCTTAAAATGATTTGGAAAGAAATGATTATCGACGACGTGGAGTGGCACACCATCCACAAATTGGAGGAAGACCCGGCCGCTCTCCATGCCGTCGCTGCGGCCTTCCGCGCCGCGCTGGCGCGCGGCGCGACGATCGGCATCCTTTCCGAAGCCGGTTGCCCCGGCATCGCCGACCCCGGCCAACTCCTCACCGCGATCGCCCACGAAGCCGGCGCGACCGTTCGCCCCCTCGTCGGCCCGAGCTCCATTCTTCTGGCCCTCATGGCCAGCGGCCTGAACGGGCAACAGTTTAAGTTCAATGGGTATCTCCCGGTCGACAACGCGGCGCGATCCCGGGCTATCAGGGATCTCGAAGCCGAATCCGCGCGCCTTCGCTGCACCCAGCTCTTTATCGAGACGCCCTACCGTAACAACCAACTCCTCGCCGCCCTCCTTTCTACCTGTCGCCCCGCTACCCGTCTCTGCATCGCCGTCAACCTTACAGGCCCCGCGGAATACATCCACACCCTTCCGGTCTCGCGGTGGCGCGAAATGTCACCACCCGACCTCAATAAAAAGCCCGCTATCTTCTCCTTCCTGGCCTAAGCACAGCGGCTATTTGACGGGCGCCGCCTGCGGCGGCGCCGCCACCGGGTTCGTGATCATCACAACGCTATCGACGACAAACTTGCTATACCCGCGCCACGGCACCGACCCGACATATTCTTTATAATGCAGTTGCATCTCCCGCCCGCTGTTGAGCATGAGCTTTTGCGCCAACGCCGCATCCGTGATGGAAAAAGTGAACTCATTCGACTGCATCGACGCCGGCGCCTTTGACTGCAGACCGGTCAGGATCATCTCACCTTCATATGTCTTGAAAAGATAACCCTTCTTGACGACATAGTTTAACGTCCCGGCCTTCACCCCCTCGCCAAATACAAAATAGTACCGCATCACAAAAAAGATCACCAGCACCAGCAATATCACCCCAATGATCACTCCGAAAACCCGTTTCATAGTGTTAGTTTGCGTAATTCCAGCCGTACTTGTCGACCAGGTAGATCAGCGCCGCCATATTCACCGTCCCGAGCTCGAGCTCGCGCTTGTTGACATTCTCCAGCACATCCGTCCGCGCATGATGATAATCGAAATACCGCTGCGAATCCGGCCTCAACTCCCCCACCACCGCGCCAACCGCTTCCTGCAGGGGATTCGTATCCGACCCGCCGCCGCCTTTCTCAAGTTCATATACCCCATAGGGCCGCAGCAACTCCACCCATGGCCGGATCAACGCCAGCTTATCATCGGAAAGCGACAACGAAAAACCCCGCGGCGTAAACCCGCCGGCATCACTCTCCAACCCGAGTAAATGATGTTCACCCGCCTCTTTCGCCGCGGCAGCGTACTTGCGCGCGCCGCGTCCGCCATTCTCTTCATTCGCGAAGAGGACAACCCGGATCGTATGTCTTGGCTTGTAGCCGATCGCCCGTAGTGCCCGTAAAACTTCTATCGACTGCACACAACCGGCGCCGTCATCCATCGCACCCTCGGCAGGATCCCACGAATCGAGGTGTCCCCCTACCGTGATATATTGGTCGGGAAGCACGGACCCTCGCAATTCGCCGATCACATTATGCGCCAGCGTATCCGGGAGCATCTGTCCGTGTGTCCATAACGATACGCTCAGATCGGCGTGCCCCTCTAGCAACGCCGCAAGCCGGTCCGCATCCCGGCACCCTACCGCCGCGGCGGGGATCTTCTGCAGGGAATCCGTATAGATCAACGCCCCGGTATGCGGCGCATTGTCGACACCTTCGCTCATCGACCGGACCAGCACACCCACCGCCCCATACTTCGCCGCCCTGCTGGCGCCCGCCCCCCGGTACCGCACCGCATCCCCATAGGCCTGAAACGTCTCCACAAACAGCGGATTGAAGGGGTAATTATAAAAAACGATTTTTCCCCGCACGTCGTCCTTGCGCTGCTCCAGCTCGTCAAAATTATGGATCAGGATGACCTTGGCATCCAGCGGCTTTGCCCCCGTCCCTACTGAATTCCCAAGCGCGATCACATCCAGCCCGCCGGAAATGCCGGCGCCGTAAAAATGCGCCGTGTCCTTCCCGCCCCGCACCCAATGCGGCACCATGCACTCCTGCATCGACACCTTGTCCGCCTGTGCCTCCTCGAGCGCCTGCCAGCCCCAGCGCTCGGCCTTGTAATAGCCGGAACTGCCCGACAGCCGCGCGCCTACCTTTTTCGTCAGTGTCCGGAGATTGTCATAGGCCCGGCCGTCCGTAAAGATCGTGTCCGCCAGCCGCCGGATCATCCCCGAATCCGCTTCCCATTGTACCCGGTCGACACCGGCGCGCGTCGCACCGCCCGCCCCCGCCGTATCCGCCTGGCTATAACCGCTCAAATTGCCAGTCAAAAGAAATATTAACCATCCGCCAGTCAACAATTTCAGGTTCATCAATGTTATTTTCCGCTAAAGGTAAAATATCTTATCTTACTTACCTGACAATAACTGGTTTCTATGCGCATAGGGATTGTTTGTTATCCGACCTTTGGAGGCAGCGGCGTCCTCGCCACCGAACTGGGCAAAGCCCTGGCAGATAAGGGGCATCAGGTACATTTTATTACCTATCAGCAACCCGTCCGCCTCAATGAATTCAACGCGAATATCTTCTATCATGAGGTCCGGGTGACTACCTACCCGCTCTTCGACTACCCTCCGTATGAGACCGCCCTGTCCAGCACCATGGTCGACGTCATTACGAACCACCACCTCGACCTCCTGCACGTCCATTACGCCATCCCGCACGCTTCCGCCGCTTACCTGGCGAAAAAGATCGTCGAAGCCCAGGGCCGCCAGATCCCGGTGATCACTACGCTCCATGGAACGGACATCACCCTCGTCGGCCGGGATCCGACATTCGCTCCCGTCGTCGCATTCTCCATCAACCAGTCCGACGCCATTACCGCCGTTTCCGAGAACCTGCGCGACGAGACCTATCAATACTTCCAGATCGAAAAGGAGATCCAGGTCATATACAACTTTGTCGATACGCGTCGCTTCCATAAAAAACCGATCGATGCCTTCCGCAAGGCCATTGCCCCAAATGGCGAACGCATCCTCCTCCATGCCTCCAACTTCCGGAAAGTCAAACGCGTCCAGGATATTGTGCGAATATTCGAGATCGTTAGAAGGAAAATGCCGGCAAAATTGCTGTTCGTAGGGGATGGCCCCGAACGTTCCGGGGCCGAAAGCCTATGCCGCGAACTCGACATCTGCGACGATGTCCGCTTTGTCGGCAAACAGGAACAAATGGAGGAGATCCTCGCCATCGCCGACCTCTTCCTGCTGACGTCCGAATACGAAAGCTTCGGCCTCGCCGCCCTCGAAGCCATGGCCGCGGGTGTACCCGTCATCTCCACCAACGCCGGCGGCCTGCCCGAGATCGCCATCCAGGGCGAAACCGGATTCCTCGACAACGTCGGCGACATCCACGGGATGAGCGATCACGCCATAAAAATTCTGGAAAACGAGGATACGCTAAAACGCTTTAAGGCAAACGCATACGCCCACGCGAAAAACTTTGACATCCACCGGATCGTCCCCCAATACGAAGCGCTGTACAACCATTTCCTCACCGCCGAACCGGCGTTGCCATAAGCCTTAACGCCGCAACCACTTCTCGGGATCGTAATTGATCCCCTTCTCATCCGACACGATAAACTCAAGTTGGCCGTTTTGATCGACCTGACCCAGTATCTGCCCCATCTGCACCTTTTGTCCCTTCGTCACCGATACCGTACCCAGGTTACTGTACGTCGAAAAATATTTCCCGTGCCGAAGCATCACGGCCTGCCCGTCTCCGATATTGAGCACACTCTCGACCTCGCCGTTGAACACCGCCTTGACGACCGAACCGGGGTGAGCGTCAATCGTCACCCCGATATTGTAGTGTTTGACACCGGGAATGTATTCGTGAAGCCCGAAGGTCATCGAGATAGTTCCCGACACCGGCCACGGTAAGTGGTGCTGGTTCTTTAGAAAATCACCCGACAAATGCAGATCCTCATCGGTCGAGAACACGGACTTGCCGCCCGACTTCACGGTGTTGAGCGTGGCCGGAGCCACAGGCTCGTTCGACCCCGCCGAAGGCGGGGTCTTGGCCGTCGCGTTCGCCGCCGCGGCAGAAGCCGCCGCCGCCCGGTTGGCCTCCTCATTCTTCTTCGAGGCCTCCTTGATGGCCCGCCGGACCGCCGCCTGGATGGCCGCTTCCAGCTTCGCATCCTGCTTCTTCTTATCCGCCATCTCCTTACGCAACTCCTTCTCGTGCGACTGTAATTGCTGCACCGCCAGATCCTTCTCCTTCTTCTCATCCTCGAGCAACGACCGCTCCTTGCTTTGCCTCTTCAAGGCATCGGCTCGCTCTGCCCGCGTCTTTTGCAACCCATCGATCTTCGCCTGCAACAATTGTTGCGTATTGCGGATGTTTTCCGCGCGCTCCTCCCGATAGGCCCGGTATGACTTCAGGTATTCGATCCGCCGCAGCGCATCGTTGAACGTGCTGGCTGAAAAAATAAAGTTGAGAAAGTCGTAGCTGCTGCGATTCTTATAGGCAAAAACGATGCTCTGCGAATACTGGACCTTTAACGTATCCAGCTCGGCCTTGAGCTTTACGATCTCGCGCCATGATTCGTTCATATCGTTTTGGATGACGTCGATCTGGGCATTGATATTCCGGATCGCGGATTCCCGGAGCCGGAGGCGGCGTTGCAGCAGCGCCAGCTGCCCAAGCGTCTGACGCTTGTTCTTGTGCGTCTCATCCAGCGACTGCCGGACGTCGTCGATCTCTTTCTGTATGGCAGCCCGCTCCTTTTCCAGGTCCGCCTTGGATTGCGTCGGAGGCGGCTGGGCCTCCGAACGGATAAAGATCGCTAGGAAAAAGACGCCGGTCAGGATTCGCTTGAGCATGACTACCGTATTTTAAACATTTTCACTATAACGCTCATCTGCGCTTATAATTTTTCGGGATCGAAAAAGGGTAGCTTAAAACTTCGTTAAACTTATAACGCTTGTTGATCCCGATCTCGATATCGACCTTGCCCTTTTCCGCTACAGAGACCTTCCGGTAGGTAGAGAACGGTTCCGGGGCCGGACCGCCGTAGTCATAGTCCCCGTATGTTATATCACAGGTTCGCGCCCGCAGCGGGTCGGTATCGTCGAGCTTGCTGTGGCTGGCCGTGAAGTCGGGGTTGAGGGTGAGAAAATTCGTAAAGATGCGGCCCCCGCTGAACAACGACAACCCCTTCGTCTCCGTCCGGTAATACAATATATTCGCCGTGTCGAGGAAGATCGGGTTGCCGATCAGGATATCCTGGATCGTCCCGAAGTCCACCGGCAGATGCACCTGCTCCTGCAAATAGCTGACGGACCGCAGCCGGGCGACCTTCTTTACCCGGTCAAGGATCTTCACGCTATCCGGCGTGATCAGCGCCTGAAAGGCCTTGATCGTCATCGGGCCCACTTTCGCATAGATCTCGATCCAGATAATACTGTCTCTCTTGATCCGGACGATCGCATTGACCTCATTGTCCTGGCCGTTGCTGCCCTGGTAGTGGATGCGCATCGTCCCGCTGAATGTCTGGAAGTCGATGTGATTATGCGCAATTCCCGAAAGCGCTTTGCTGATGACCGCCATCGAATCCGCATGCAAGTCCCGGACCGAATTCATTGAATCCACCCTTTTGACCGTAACCGTATCCGGGGGCGGCACCGTCTTGGCAATCACTTTCCGCAACGATCTCGTCGACCGGCAAGCCCCGCCCAACAGGATCAAAAGGCATATCACCGCTACCCAGCAACAATTCCCTATTCTACCGAAATTACCCATGTTTCAACTTTTCCCCGTATGCCCGAAACCACCCGCATTCCGTGCCGTTATTCCGATCTCCCCGACTTCTTCCCAATCCACCCGCGCGACCGGCCCCACCACCATCTGCGCGATCCGGTCCCCCGGTCGCAACACCTGTGACTCCGACGATAAATTGATCAGAATAACTTTTAGCTCGCCCCGGTAGTCGGAGTCGACCGTGCCGGGTGAGTTGAGACAGGTGATCCCCTGCTTCGCCGCCAGCCCGCTGCGCGGCCGAACCTGCGCCTCATACCCGGGCGGGAGCTCGATATAGATCCCCGTCGGGATCATTTGACGTTCCAATGGTTGAAGTTCGACCGGGCCCGTAAGATTCGCCCGCAGATCCATACCCGCCGACCCTTCGGTGGCATAGGCGGGCAACGCAAATGGAGATTGATTGATGATCTTTACGTTAATGTGAGTCATTTCGCAAATATAGGTCTTTATATGCGCGCCGCCGATCATCGCTCGAGCAGCACCGTCGCATACGCGACCAACCCTTCACCACGCCCCACAAATCCCATCCTTTCCGTCGTCGTGGCTTTGATCGAGATGTCATCCGCCGAGATCTCCAGCACGCCCGCCATCGTCGTGCGCATGGCCGGCGCATACCTCATGATCTTTGGCGCCTCCAGACAAACCGTACTGTCGATGTTGACGATCCGCCAACCTTTCCCTTTGACCAGCTCATAGGTCCGTTGCAACAGGATCTTGCTGGCGATATTTTTATAGGCCGGATCGGTATCCGGAAAATGCAGCCCGATATCCCCCAGGTTCAACGCCCCAAACAACGCATCGCAGATCGCATGTACCAGCACATCGGCGTCGCTGTGTCCGACCGCGCCTCGGTCATGCGGGATGCGCACTCCGCCTAGCCAAAACTCCCGCCCGCCCGCGAGTGGATGAAAATCGATCCCGAATCCAATTCTGTACGCCATAGAATCTATACTTTCCCAGTCAAAAAAAAACGGCCCCGGATTTTATCCGGGACCGTTCAAAGATATTCAAATTTGCCGATCGGCGCAGGGATTCGCCTCCCCCGCCGAAGACCCGCTATTGCTGCGAGCTCGATGTGTTGTTGTTGTCCGACTTGCTGTCCAGGTAGAAGATCAACCCGAACCGCAGCGTGTTCGACAGCGGATTCCGGTTGGTACCACTGCCCGACGGAACGAGGTAGGAAAAATTCAGCTCCATCACATTGTACCGCAACCCTACACCCGTGCTGAAATATTTCAGATCACCCTTGCTGGGATCCTGATAGTAATATCCTAATCGCAGGAAAAACATATTCTGATACGAATACTCCGCCCCCAGCGAGAACTGCAACGTCTTGAACTGCGGTTCGCCGTCACTGAACGACTTACCCCAGCTTGACACCACGCTCTGGCTGGCATAGTTTGCGCCGTTGATGGAATCCTGCGTAGCGCTGTTCGTCGCAGCCGGAGCCACGGGCACCAGCAGCTTGTGCATATCCAGCCCGAACATCACCTTGTTGTCCTCATTAAAGACGGCGGTATAGGAAGCGCCGAGCCCAAGGTCCGCCGGGATGAAGTCTTTGTCGAGCGCGCTGTTCGTATACCCGATCTTGCCGCCAAGGTTCTTCAGTGCAAGACCAAAATTCCAGCCGCCCTTGTCTGTCGTCACGCCATGGTAAAACAAGGAGATGTCGACCGCAAAGGTCTTGCCGGGTTGATATGTTGCTCCGGCGGAGGCGTATCCCGACGCCAGGTTGGAGTAGATATAACGGCCGGTCAGTCCGATACCGAGCTTTTCGCTAAGCTTGCGCGAATACCCGACGTCTAAGGCCATCTCCCGCGGATGCCCGGTGCCGATATTGTTTCCGTTAAAGTCGGTGAATTGAATATTGCCAAGGCTGAAATAGCGGATCGAAGCCGACAGGGCCTGATCCGGGGCAAATTTGTAATAACCCGAGGCCGCCAACAAATAGACATCCTGCAGGCCGAGATCCTTCAGCCAGGGCGTATACGTCAGTCCGAAGCCGACATCCTTTGTGTTGAACGGTGTCTTGGCCAGGTTGTACCAGCTGGCAGAGGCATCCGGGGTGGTCCCCACCCCAAGGTCACCCATCGCCCCGGCCCGCGCGTCCGGGGAAATCAGCAGGAACGGCACCGCCGTCGTCGTCGGGCCCAGCTGTTGGTTTCCGCTGGTTTGACCATATACCCCGTTGATTCCGACAAATGACAAAAGTAAAACAGCAGCTAATCCCTGGTAAGATCGTTTCATGAGTTTGATAAATTTTGCATTTAAGTGAACCACGGCTCCTGAGCACTAAATCACGCGAATTTTTGCGATTTGGTTTCCTCGCCCCGCCGGATTTTTTTAAGTAGATGTCGTGTATAGGCTGCTATGTATTTAATAATTAAGTACTTATTCTGACTCGCCCCCTAAGGCTACCATCCCGCGCCGGTCGGTTGTGCAAACATCGAACCAGCTTCCCACTCCAACGGCCTGACAAATATTTTATTGCCCGCAGCAGGTCATGTTTTTACCGGCTGTTCACGGCCCGAAATTTGCCTGAAATACCGGCACAGACCGGCTCCGATCCAACCCGGCTATTTCAGCGCCACGCGCCGCCCGGCAAGGGTAGGAAATTCCCGGTCCGGGAATCGTTCCCCGGTTTGCAAAAATAAGGCAACTGTGGATAAGTAACTCTCGTATTTTTGTACAATAACTGACGGCAATCGTCGTTTTTCCTGTTTACGAGCGTTCTATCCAGCGTTCAATTTAAAGCGTCAATCAAATGAAACTGAAAAACCTAGCTATCCTGGCAATCTCCGTATCCCTCTTCGGTGCCTGTAAGAAAAAGCCGGATCAATCTGCCGTAACTGGTTGGAATTACAACGATTCCAAAATGGGCGGATTCCAGGTTTCCAAGGAAAGGGAACAACGCACCGGGCCGGGCCTCGTTTTCATCCAGGGTGGTACGTTCACCATGGGCGCTACCCAGGAAGACGTGATGCGGGACTGGAATAACGTTCCGCGCCGCGTGACGGTGAACTCATTTTACATCGATCAGACCGAGGTCGCAAATATCCACTACCGGGAATACCTGTACTGGGTAGACCAGGTTTTTGACGCCGACGAATACAAGGCCGTCCGCGACGGGGCCCTCCCCGATACCCTCTGCTGGAGAAGCGAGCTGGCGTACAACGAACCGATGGTCGAATATTATTTCCGCCATCCTTCCTACAACTACTATCCGGTGGTTGGGGTGACCTGGAGACAAGCCCATGACTTCTGCCTGTGGCGCTCCGACCGGGTTAACGAACTGGCCCTTATCCAACGCGGCTATATCAATGCCAACTCCGTCAAGAATCTGCAAGGTCTTGGCCAGGAGAACTTTAATACAAAAGCATATCTCATGGGCGAATATCAGGCTACCCCTGATAAAAAGGCCCGGTCAAAGAGCAACCCTCTCAAGAATCCCAATGGTACCCCGCGTACCACGGTCACCTTCGAAGACGGGATCCTGCTCCCCAACTACCGCCTCCCGACAGAAGCCGAATGGGAATACGCTGCGCTGGGTTATATCGGCCAGAATCCGATGCCCGCCAAGAACGACAAGACCCATGGCGAGGAGCTTACCGCCAACAAACAGGTTTATTCCTGGAGCAACAATGTCAACGGCCTCCGCGAAGAGCGCCACGGCAGCTGGCAGGGTACCTTTATGGCGAACTTCAAGCGCGGCGCCGGTGACAATATGGGCGTTGCCGGTGGTCTGAACGATAACGCCGTGTATACCGCTCCTGTTACTTCTTTCTTCCCGAACGCATTTGGTCTTTATAATATGTCCGGTAACGTCAGCGAGTGGGTTTTCGACGTTTACCGCCCGATGAGCGGCCAGGACGTCGACGACGTGGCCCCCTTCCGCGGTAACAAATTCGAGACCATCGCCCTCGACAAGGACGGAAAGAGCGAGCGCGACAGCCTCGGCCGCATCAAGATGCGGAATGTCACCGATTCCGAGTCGCACAACCGCCGCAACTACCAGAAGGGCGACGTGATCAACTACCTTGACGGAGACTCGAGCATCGCCGGTATTAGCTACGGCTACGGCATAACTACGCTGATCAGCAACAAGTCCCGCGTCATTAAGGGCGGCAGTTGGAACGACCGCGCTTACTGGCTGAGCCCCGGTACCCGCCGCTTCCTCGAAGAAGATCAGGCCAACAGCACGGTAGGCTTCCGTTGCGCGATGGACCGCGTCGGCAGCCCCGCCGGTAACGGCCGTCAGACCGGTATCAGCTACAAGACGCGAAGGCAGAATACCCGAAAACAATAGGTCTTACTCCCGCCACATAACACGAGCCCCGACTAGCGTCGGGGCTCTGCTTTTATTACTCCGCCCTCAGGCTTCCCGCCGGATTCGCCCGCGCTGCACGCAACGCTTGTAGTCCAATCGTGGCCAGCGCGATCCCAAGGACCATCAGTCCCGCCGACACAAAGATGTCCCAGCCCAACTCGATCCGGTAGATATAATCCCGCAGCCACCACCTCATCCCTAAATAGGCCAGGGGCGTAGCGATCAAAATGGAAATGCCTACCAAAACAAGGAATTCTTTTGTCAGCAACCCCGTTACCTGCGCCACGGTCGCCCCAAGCACTTTCCGGATGCCGACTTCCCTGCGACGCCGCTCTGCCATAAAAGCCGACAGCGCAAACAGCCCCAGACAGGCGATTACCACCGCCAGCACCGAGAGGCTGGTGAACATATTCCGCGTCCGCTCGACATCGGCATACTGCTTCGCATAGGTCTCATCCATAAACGTATAGCGCAGGCTTTGCTCGGGATCGTATTTCTTCCAAACGCCTCCCACCGCACGGATCAACCCCGCCATATCCGAGGTATTGACTTTCACCGCAACGATCGTGGCCCAGTCACCGCGATGGATCACCACCGGCGTCACCTGATCTTTGACCGACCAGAAGTTGAAATCCTTCACCACCCCGATGATATGCATTTTGAAAGTGCCGCCATTGTCGATCTCCTTCCCCAGCGGGTCATCCCACCCCAGCTTGGACGCCATCGTTTCATTAATCACCACCGCGGCTGAATCCGACGCGATATCATAAGAGAAGTCGCGCCCCCTGACGAATTGGATCCCCATCGTCTTAAAATAATCCGGGTCATCATACCAGTCCTGCGCGCCTACCCGCGGATCCATTTTCGCGCGGCCTGCTTTCCAGAAAGAATTCATGTTCCGCTTGCCTCCGTTTACCGGCAAAAAATCGCTGATCGAGACGCTCCGGACACCCGCCAGCGAAAGTAAATCCTGTTTGAAAGCCCGGAAACGCACATGCGGATATTGGCCCTGGTCGACCGTTCCGGCCCCCTGGATCAACAGCACGTGGTCTTTATCGTAACCCAAATCCTGGTCGAGGATCAACCGTAGCTGCTTGTACACCACGATCGTCGAAACGATCAGGATCACCGACGTCGTAAACTGGAAAACGACAAGCGTGCTTCGCAACCGCGACCGCCCGGACCCGGGGGCCACCCCGGATTTCAATACTTCCACCGGCCGGAACCGCGACAAATATACCGCCGGGTACCAACCGGCCAGTAACCCGACCGCCACCGCGGCGATGAGGATCGATGGCAGCAACCACGCGGAAAACAAGGGAATGTCCAGCACGGTATCGGTCATGCGCTCAAACATTCCCAGAAAGGCCCACGCCAACCCAATCGCCAGAACAAACGATATCCCGCTCAGCAAAAGCGACTCGGTCAGGAACTGCTTCATCAGCCCGCCCCGCGACGAGCCCACCACCTTCCTTAGCCCAACCTCCTTCGCGCGGTTCGCGCTGCGCGCCGTCGAAAGGTTTACAAAATTGACGACAGCCAACAGTAAAATAAATGTTCCGACAGCCGCAAACAACCAAACCATGCGGATATCGCCGTGCACCAGGACATCGTCGAGACCGGCGGAGTAGAGATGGATATCGCGGACCGGCTGAAGCTCATACGACTCCTTTTTAATGGAGCTTTCCGCATTCGTTTGTCCCCGCTCCCGCATCTGCGGCAACTGGTATTTTCGCAACAGCTCAACGAGCTTATGTTGCAATTTCACCGGGTCGGCGCCGGGCTTGAGCAGCGCATAGGTGTGATAGTTTTCCGCCATCCAGGTATTCTGCTCACCGGGCCAAAGCTCATGGCCGGTCAGCGAGATCAGGAAATCAAATTGCAAATGGCTTGTGGGCGCCGGATCCTCCATCACCCCGCCGATCGTCAGCGGGTTGGCATTGTCGCCGTTCAGGTAGAGTTGCTTGCCTACCGGGTCCTGGCCTGGGAAATATTTGTCGGCCTTTCGCTTCGAGATCACGATGGTCGAGGGCCGCTCCAGCGCATGGGCGCGGTCGCCGTAAACCATGTGCGTACCGAACATGTCAAGCACGGATTGATCGCAATAGGTAAACCCCTCTTCATAGGTCTCTTCGGTCTTCCCCTGCGGCCGGACCTCATTGCTCCCGGCGCCGTAAAAAAGGGGAGCGGGCATGAGCCTCCCCGATTGCTCGACTTCCGGAAATTCAGCCTTCATGGCCTTCGCAAACCCGGGCTCCAGCCACACGCCGCGGCCAACCGAACCATCGTCACGCAAATAGTCGATGATGACCCGGTAAAGCCGGCTGCCGTTCGCATAATCCCGGTCATAGCTGAGCTCGTGCCGGAGATAAAGCGCCACGAGCATACAGGTGGCGATCCCCAACGCAAACCCGCCGATCTTTATAAACGAATAGAATTTTTGTTTGCCGAGTTGGCGAACGGCGATTTTCCAGTAATTCCGGAACATAAGGGATGGTTTTGGTGCATCTCTAAGGTCGGCCCTATCCCGCGAATGTTGCATATATTTACTTCATGACCATCGAAAAATTGTATGACATCTATCTCCGTCACCCTTCGATCCAGACCGACACCCGTCAGCTTCGCCCCGGCGACCTTTTCTTTGCCCTGAAAGGCCCCAATTTCAACGGTAACCAGTTCGCGGCAAAAGCGCTGGAACTCGGCGCTGCCTATGCCATCCTCGACGAAGCCCCCACCCAGCCCGACGCGGCGCCGCCGGTCTCTCGAGACCGGCTCATCCTTGTTCCCGACGTCCTGACCGCCCTGCAGGACCTCGCCCTCCACCACCGAAAACAATTCAGCATCCCCTTTATCGCCATCACCGGCAGCAATGGCAAAACCACGACCAAAGAATTGATCCATGTTGTTCTTTCCTCCACCTTCAGGACCTCCACGACAAAAGGCAATCTCAATAACCATATCGGCATCCCGCTGACGATCCTCTCCGTCCGTCCCGACGCCGAACTGGCGGTCATCGAAATGGGCGCCAACCACCAAAAAGAAATTGAAGGCTATTGCCAGTATACCCTCCCTACCCACGGCCTCATTACCAACATCGGTAAGGCCCATCTCGAAGGCTTTGGCGGTCCCGAAGGCGTAAAAAAAGGGAAAGGGGAACTGTTTGATTTTCTCCGCACCCACGACGGCACCGCATTCGTCCTTACCGACAGCCCGGACCTGCCGGCAATGAGCCGCGGGATCCCGCGGGTTATCACGTATGGCACACACGGCGCCGACTTCGTCGGCGCCGCACAACCCGCGCCCGATTCCTTCCTTCACGTCGCCATCACCCGCGGCGCCTCCACCGGCCCCATCCGCACCCAACTGGTCGGCGACTACAACCTCCCGAATGTTCTCGCCGCCGTAGCCGTCGGCAAACATTTCGGCGTCCCCGATGACCGCATCCGCGAGTCCATCGAAGCCTACACACCGTCAAACAGCCGCTCGCAGCTGATCGAAAAAGACGGCAATCACATCATCCTCGACGCCTACAACGCCAACCCATCGAGCATGCGCGCCGCCATCGAGAATTTCGCGAAGATGCCGGTCTTCACCTTCGACCATCCCATCACCCCGCAACAATCCCTCGCACGCAAAGTCCTCATCCTCGGCGCCATGGCCGAGCTGGGACCCCAAAGCCTTGCCGAACACGTCGGAGTCGTACAGCTGATCGCCTCCTACCACGGCTGGCAACACGTCGTCCTCGTCGGCGGTGACTTCCAGAAGATCGGTCACCCTTATATCGGCTTTGACAATAGCAAAGAGGCGGCCGCATGGCTGCGTAACGCAAACCTCAAAGACACCTACCTGCTCATAAAAGGATCCCGCAGTATGAAAATGGAGGAGGTACTCACATGACAACACCCCGGGACCAGCTCAACCAACCCCCCGATCACGTCGACCGGCCGCACGATCCGTCCCAACCCCCCGACCAGCTCCGCCGGGTCCTCGGCCTTCCCACCGCGATCCTGCTGGTCTCGGGCATCATGATCGGCTCGGGGACATTCAAGAAGATCGTGCCGATGGCACAAACCCTCCCAAACGAGACATACATTTTACTCGCGTGGATCACCGCAGGCATTATAACGATGTTTGGAGCATTCACCTATGCCGGATTGTCGAAGATGACATCCGAGTCCGGCGGCGTATACGAATACCTGCGCCTGATCTATGGCGACTTCATCGCCTTTCTTTTCGGCTGGTCCGTTTTTATGATCTTCGGCAGCGGCGCCCTGGCAGCGCTTTCTTTCGTCTTTGCGCAGTCCGTGAATACACTGGCCCCCCTGCCGATGGGTGACTGGGGTATCAAGGTACTCGCTGCCATGACGATCCTCCTGCTCACCTGGTTCAATTCCCGGGGGATACGAAAGGGCGGGATATTGAACAATATCGTGACCTCCGCGAAGATCATCGGGATATTGCTGCTGATCATTTCCTCCTTGCTCTATTTCCACCACCCGGGCGCTGACCCCGCCGCAGCCCACCAACTACCGGCCGCAGCCCACCGATCCCCCGCCGCAGGCTGGCTTAGCGGCTTCTTCGGCGCGATGCTCAGCGCCTTATGGGCCTATGACGGCTGGGCAAATATCACGTATATCACCGGCGAGATCAAAAACCCGAAGCGGAACATGGCCTTTGCCATCATCGGCGGCGTGAGCATCTCCATGGCCCTGTATGTTCTCCTGAACTATGGCTACATGCGCGTCCTGTCGCTGGATCAACTCGCGGCACTGGGCGAAAACAAGATCGCCGCAGCAGAAGTTGCCGGCACGATCATGGGCAAGACCGGAACCGTGATGATCAGCGCCCTGATCATGATCTGTACATTCAGCGCCCTGAACGGCTGCATTATCTCCTATGCCCGGGTATATTTTCAGATGGCCCGCGAAAACGTCTTTTTCAAGAATGCGGGCAGGATCCATCCCGTCGCCCGTACACCCCATATCGCCCTTGCCTGGTCGGCCGTCTGGAGCGTAGTCCTGGTGTGCAGCGGCACGTTCGACGAAATCACCAACCTGATCGTCTTTGCCTCGTATGGGTATTTTGGCCTTGCGGCGTTTGGCCTTGTCCGTGAAAAACGAAAAGGACGTATCCCGTCAAAAGTCATCGGCTACCCCGTGATCCCCTGGCTGATCATTCTCTTTTGTGCCGCCCTCATGACGAATACCATTATCACCCAACCCCGCCAGTCCTTGAAAGGTCTTTTGCTGATCCTGAGCGGCCTTCCGTTCTATTGGTATTTCAAACGCCGCGCCCGAACCGAACACCCTTTGTAATAAAATCGAACAACCCCAAAATGCCGAACAGTAGCAACAACTTTATTACCAATGAATAGTATACTTGGCATCTTCTTGGCTCATACCCCGGTCATGCGGCACTCCCTCATCGCCATCTGCCTCCTGACGCTGGCGGCATCGTGCACCAATCCCCTGAAGCCGGCTCGCGCCCAGCGACCGGATACCCTATACGCAATGGACATCGAAGCCAGGATCAGGCAAGTCGAATCGCACCTCTGCCTCAATCCCGGGGACGGCATCAGTTGGACGCTCGCCGACCGGATGAAATACTACGATGTGGAAGGCCTGAGCATTGCCGTCATCCACAACTATCGGGTCGAATGGGCCCGCGGATACGGTTGGGCGGATGTATCGGAAAAAAAACCCGTGACCACCCATACGCTGTTCCAGGCGGGTTCGATCAGTAAGTCGCTAAACGCCGTGGGAGTCATGCTGCTGGTACAGCGACACCAACTGGATCTGAATACGGATATCAACGCCTGTTTGAGGAGCTGGAAATTCCCGTACGACACCGTCAGCCACGGCAGAAAGATCACCGTGGGCAATTTGCTTAGCCACTCCGGCGGCCTGACCGTGCACGGATTTCCCGGTTATGAGCAGCAAGACAGCCTCCCCACCCTCGAAGAAGTGCTGGACGGGAAACGACCCGCAAATACAAAGGCCGTTCGCTCGATGATCGAACCGGGCAAACGTTTCATCTATTCCGGCGGCGGTACTACCATCTCGCAACTCATCGTGCAGGACATCACCGGTATGCCGTATGCGGAGTACATGTCCGCAAACGTCCTCCATCCGCTGGGGATGGAGATCAGCAGCTATGCCCAGCCGCCGCCGCAATCCGATGACCGGGCGACAGGCTACCTGCAAGGGGACAACGCCGTTCCCGGAAAATATCACATCTACCCCGAGCAAGCCGCCGCGGGCTTGTGGACGACCCCCTCCGATATCGGTAAGTACATTGTCGAAAGCCAGCTCGCCTATAACGGCAAATCGGCGAAGGTGCTGGACCAGTCCACGACAAGGATCCGGCTGTCGCCTTACATCGATTCGATCGCCGACAACGGCGTCCGGGAAGGCATGGGCGTCTTTTTGTTTGAAAGCGGCGGCCGCCACTATTTTAATCACAACGGATCCGACGTCGGCTTCCTGAGCAGCTACTTCGGATGCCTGGACAATGGGGATGGCGTCGTCGTTATGATCAACAACGATACGAAAGGCGACCTGTTGCGGGAAGTCATCAACAGCGTCGCAAAAGTCTATCACTGGGAGGGGTTCCGGCCGCCGTTCTGAGAACCGGCACCTTCCCTAAAAAAAATATCTCATGCTAAGAAACTATTTCCGCGTCGCCTGGCGCTCCCTCCTGCGGAGCAAATCCTTTTCCTTCATCAATATCTTCGGACTTGCCCTTGGCATGGCCGCGAGCCTCCTCATCGTCCTGTGGGTAACCGACGAGCGTAGCATCGACAATTTTCACGCCCACGGCGACCGGCTATTCCTGATGTACGAGAACGAATCCGTCGACGGCAAAATGTACTCGGGCTATTGGACCCCAGGCCTGCTCGCCCAGGAACTGAAAAAGAAGATCCCCGACGTGCAATACGCGACCGACATGATGACCCATGACGGCACCAATTTCGAAGTCGGTGACAAACGACTGAAGGAGAACGGCATGAACGCCGACTCCGATTTCTTTAAGATGTTCAGTTATCCGCTGCTCGCGGGCGACCCGGCCACCGCGCTGAATACTCCCGCGAGCATCGCCATCTCCGACAGGATGGCCGCCCGTTTCTTCGGCAGCCCCTCCGATGCGGTTGGTCGGACGATCCGTTGGGAAAACAAGCGCGACTTCACCATCACGGCGGTTTTCGCCGAACCACCCGCCAACAGCTCCGCGAAATTCGACTACGTCCTCAACTGGTCTGCCGAGCTGGACGACAACCCCTGGCTGAAGGAATGGGACAACAACAGCCCGAATACCGCAATCCTCCTGCGACCCGGCGCCGATCCAAAAAAAGTCGCCGCCAAGCTGGACCATTTCCTCGACCAGTACAACCATTCGTTCAACAACCATTTTCGCCTTGACCTGGCCATGCAGCCCTACGGCGATACCTGGCTGCACGGCGAGTTCACCAACGGTAAGGTCTCCGGCGGCCGCATCGAATATGTCCGCCTCTTCAGCCTGATCGCTGTCTTTATTCTTTTAATTGCCTGTATCAATTTCATGAACCTGACCACGGCCCGCGCAGGCCGCCGCGCCAAAGAGATCGGTGTTCGTAAAGTCGCCGGCGCCATCCGCGGCTCACTGGTGCGGCAATTTCTCATAGAAGCCGTGCTCATAATCACGATAGCCGCGATCATCGCGCTGCTGATCGTCACGGTGATCCTGCCGGGTTTTGACCTGCTGACAGGGAAACAAATCGCCATGCCCTGGTCGAGCTCCGTCTTCTGGACAGGCCTCGCAACCCTGATCCTGGTCACCGGCACGCTTGCCGGCAGCTACCCTGCCCTTTTCCTGGCCCGGCTCCAACCGATCCGGGTATTGAAAGGCGCATTAAAATTTACCGGCAACGCCGTCCTGTTCCGCAAAGGGCTCGTCGTTTTCCAGTTTGTCCTCTCCATCGTGCTCATTATCGGCACCATTGTCGTCTCCCGCCAGATCAGCTATATCCAGAACGCAGACCTCGGATTCAACCGCGACAATCTCGTCTATATCCCGATGGAAGGCTTGCTGAACGACAAATTTCCCGTCATCCGTCAGGAGGCGTCGAAAATGCCGGGCGTCCGCCAGGTCGCCGCGCTACAGGACCGCCCCATCCACATCGGCCGCGACATCACTGGCTCCGTCGAATGGCCGGGTAAAGATCCAAACAGCACCAAAGAATTTGCCGTTACCGCCGCCGGCGATGACTTCATCCGGACCATGCAGCTCCACCTCTTGCAGGGTCGCGATTTTTACCGGGACTATCCCGCCGACACCTCGGGTTATATTGTGAATGAAGCCGCGGTGGCCGTTTTTCACTATAAAAACCCCATCGGCCAGCCGCTGACGCTCTGGAACCGTCCGGGTAAGATCATTGGCGTCGTGAAGGATTTTCATTTGACTTCCCTGCATCAGAAGATCCTGCCGCTGGTGATCAGGATGCGCAACCCGGGTGATGGCGGGAATATCCTCGTCCGCATAGACCCCCGACGCACAAAAGAAGTGCTGGCCCGCCTCGAAGCATTGTGCACAAAACTAAACCCGCAGTTCCCGTTCACCTGGTATTTCACCGACGAACAATACCGGAACCTTTATGAAAGCGACGTGATCGTGAGCAAGCTCTCGAACGGCGCCGCCATCCTCGCGATCTTCATCTCCTGCCTTGGCCTGCTCGGACTGGCGATGTTCACCGCGCAACAACGCACCAAAGAGATCAGCATCCGGAAAGTATTGGGCGCCCGCGTCTTCTCTTTGCTGACCCTGCTTTCCGGCGAATTCCTGCTGCTCGTGCTGATCGCGCTGGTCATCGCCTCGCCGCTGGCATGGTGGGCCATGCACTCCTGGCTGAGCAACTATGCCTACCAGATCCGGATCGAGTGGTGGTTCTTTGGCATCGCCGGCGCCCTTGCCATCCTGATCGCCCTTGCGACCGTCACTTCGCAGGCGATCCGGGCAGCCTCCGTGAACCCCGTCAAAAACCTGCGGTCGGAGTGATCCGCAGCCAGGGACGGTCACTTCATATTGAATGACGGCAAAATGTATTTGCTGATCAGCTCATCGGAAGGTGAATGCGTATTGTAATTACCTCCGGTAACGACCACCACCATATTTTGCGCCGGAAACACAAAGATCCGCTGCCCGCCATTTCCTTGCGCCGCTTTGCCATAATACCGGACCCCGTCAGCATCTAAATATTTAAGCCACCATAAATATCCGTAGTCCACGCCCTGGATGACCGAATGCTTTTCAAAGGATTGGCGCACCCATTCGGAGGATACGACCCGCTTCCCATTCCAAATGCCATGGTTCAGATACATCAACCCAAACTTCGCCATTTCTCTCGGCGTCAAATAAACCTGGCAATAGTTTTCGGCATTTGACTTATCCGGTTTGAAATTCCACTTGTAGTGCGTAAACCCTAACGGTTCAAATAGATTTTGTTTGGCGAACTGCAGGAGCGGCATCCCAGCGGTCTTTTCAATAATGCGCCCGAGCGTCACGGGGTTGCCCGAGCAATACCTTCCATGTCCACCGGGGGTGTCGATCATCGGAAGGTCTAATGTGAATTTCACCCAATCGTCGGAATAGTCCATCACGGTTTCATCCCCGGCCGATTTGCTGTCGCTTATATCACAATCCAACCCGGTCGTCTGGGCCAGCAGGTTGTCAATGGTGATCCGTCTTTTGGCATCCGACATATTTTTCAATGTATATTCCGGGAAAAAGGAAAGCGCTGCCTCTTTTGTACTTTTTATGAACCCTTTGTCAATAGCTATGCCGGTCAGCGCGGAGAAAAAACTCTTGGTGGCGGAACGCAATTCCTGCACGCTATCATGGGTATATTGATAGAAATATTGTTCGAATACCAGTTTGCCGTCTTTAATAATTAGAACGCTGTGAACATTCGGATATGCTCCTTCGATGATCCTTACCATCATTTCTCTTAAAAGCGCGGTATCCAAAGGAGTGTTCCTGATGTCCCCCACCGCCAATCCATCATGAAGGTTCCCGGGGATTCCATAGTGATAGACATCGTTGCCTTTCAACCTCGGGTACCACATGCTTTCAGGAAAGAAGACGTTTTTACTGACCAATCGGAACGTGTCATTTCTTTTAATATATGCCTCCGGGACATGGTGTGCATCTCTCAAAAATCGGATCGTGTCAAAACGGCTGGAAAAAACATCCGGGCTTAAATTATTTAATTTGTATTCGCTTTGGTTTATGATCGCAACTAATGCGGTATCCTTCGGTGACGCAGCAAAAGAAACCTGGAGGTGCCCGCTATACTCATAAATGCCTTCATATGCTTTGAGCTGTTTATAGGAAATTTTGTTTCGCTGTTGAGAAAAAGACAAGAAAGAAATACATAAGAAAATTATGACTACCCCTGTACCTTTCATCATTATGGCCATTTTTGAAGCCCAAGTTACGACTCCATCGCTTTCCTTACGCGATTACGATCCTTACATGATTGACGCATGTCTCCATCTTTTCCGTATTTGTGGATTAAATGTCATATATTAGTACATGGCGGTTAATAGCTGGAAAAGCGTGACCGAGGGGGATAAAGACGCTTTTCTATTATTGTACCAGACCGAGTACCACGCTCTTTTCTGCTACGGATTTAGTCTGTCAGCGGACCGGGAGCTTACAAAAGATTGCATCCAGGAATTATTTACCGAGATGTGGAGCACGAGGTCTTCCCTCAACAAGGACGTTACCAATGTCCGGTCCTACCTCTTTACCTGGCTTCGCAGAAAGATCACCCGCGAATTGTCCCGCCGGACAAAAGAATCCGCTTTCAACGAATATGCCGATGCCACCGCATCCGTGCAGGCTTCCTATGAGGAATTGCTTATCGCCTTCCAACAATCGGATGAAAAGCGGGAACAGCTCCGCGCAGCGCTGGAAAAACTCTCCCGGAGACAACTGGAGATCATCAAACTCAAATTTTTTGAAAACCTCTCGTATCGCGCCATCGCCGATCGAAAGTCGCTGACACCCCGGACCGTATATAACAGTATTTACGAGTCCATCCGCCTCCTGCGCGAATCCATGAAAGGGCTGTTACTCCACCTGTGATCCGGTTCTCCAAAAAAAAGTTCCAAAAAAACCGGTAAAATCGGCCGTTCCCCCGCACTAATCGGTATCGGATCCTATCAACCACGCGGAAATCATTCAATTATGGCCAAGACCGGGAAATCCCCTGAGCACTACCAGGTAGAAGACTTCGTAACGGATGAATCGTTCATCAACTATTTTTTCCACCTCAACGAAGAAGATGTCGTCTTTTGGGAAAAATGGCTGCTGGCTCACCCGGAGGGGCAGCCTTCCGTTGACGCTGCAAAAGATATGCTCCGAAGTCTGACCCTGACCCTGACGGACCAGGAGATCGACGAGGAAACAGCAAGAATAAAGGCAGCCATCGGCTTCGAAACGTCTCCGGACCTGAGAAAAAGGCCGGCAGTTTTTCGCCTTTTGCAGTTTGACGGGGCCAAACGAGCCGCGGATAGACGCGCAAGACGACTTCAAAAAATTCTGGTACCCTTTTTATTGATCGCACTGGCCGCGGGCGGCTATTTCATGACCCGCAACCTCGGTAACCCCGGCCAGATCATCGCAAAATCCAATACCGGCAGCAATCCTGTCGTCTTCACCTTGGCCGATGGCACGATCGTTACCCTGGCGCCCCGGAGCTCGCTCCAATATTCTTCCCACTTTGGTGAAAAGGATAGAATGGTGTCCCTGAACGGCGAAGCCCTGTTCGATGTCTCCCGAAAAACCGATTACCCGTTCAAAGTGCAGGAGGGTGATATCCTGGCGACGGTACTAGGCACAAAATTCAGCATCCGTAAGCCATCCGGCGACTCGGTCATCATGGTTGAATTGATAAAAGGAAGGCTAAAGGTTGAAAATACCCCCGGCTCCGGCTTGCCGCTGAAATCTTTCATTCTAAATCCCGATGAGCGGGTGGTGTACGACCGCCATAGCCAACGGCTTTATTCGGAAAGCTGGCAATCGCAGACGGAATTCCCCATACTGGTTGGCCATATCGGGTTCGAGCGAAATAATTTTGATCAGATAGCCGCTAAGATAAAAGCCGTCTTTGGGGTCAATATGGTCAACAAAAGCAAAAGGAGGCACTGGATGTTCAGCGGCGAATTCGAGAATGCCACCGCTCAGGACATTATAAAAAATATCTGTGTGGTAGAGAGACTGAATTTCGAGACAATCGGAGATACCGTCCTGATAAAATAGGACCGTACCTCTTAAAAATCTAACGTTGCCATGTGTATTTTCCCGTCAGGGCCCTTGCCAGGGCTCTACAAGACTGCCTGCGCCCTCTGTTGCACCATGCTCATCGTCGCCTCGGTCCGTGCGAACAATGATCCGCTGCCGGATTCCGCGGATCAGCATATATCCAGACAACATATAACGGTAAGAACGGGCAATATTTCCCTGCAAGGCGCATTTCAGCTGATCGAACGCCAGACAAAACTGCTCTTTGCCTACGACGAATACGAGGTTGACCTGTCCAGGAAGCTGGTGCTGAGAACCGGCCATTGCACCCTGGGCGATTTACTGAATATGATCTCAACCCAGACCGGTTACAAATTTACCCTCGATAAGAATACGATCCTCGTGAGCTCACCCGCCCTTAAACCATTGGCTAAAGGGGGACAGGAACAGGCTGCGCCGCCGGTCAGAGGTATCGTCAACGATGCCGCCGGCAAACCGCTGGCAGGCGCTACCGTCCTGCTTAAAGGAACAAGCATAAGCGCGCAGACGGACTCGGCCGGACGGTTTTCGATCAATGCCCCGGCTGACGGTATACTGATTGTCAGTTACGTCGGCTATACGACCGTGGAAGTGGCCATCAACGGGCGGCTGGAATTAACCGTTAGCGTGCAGGAGAACCGGGAAGACCTGAACCAGGCCATTGTGGTGGGCTATCAAAGCCAACGTCGATCTTCCATCGCCGGTGCGGTATCCGTCGTAAATGTCGACGATGTCGCCAAGATCCCGGTCGGATTTGCCGACCAGGCCTTGCAGGGCCAGGCCTCCGGCGTGCGTATCACTCAAACAACGGGTCAACCCGGAGACGGCCTGGCGATGCGTATCCGGGGCGTCGGATCGATCAATAACAACGATCCGCTCTATATCATCGACGGAGTTCCTACACAGGACGGGATCAATTTCCTGGCGGCAGATGATATAGCCAGTATAACGGTCCTGAAAGACGCGGCCTCCGCGGCCATCTACGGTGCACGGTCATCCAACGGGGTCGTGGTGATCACCACGAAAAACGGTAAATCCGGCAAGGCATCCATCAATTATTCCGTATACGCCGGCGTTCAAACACATGGCTACCTGACACCCATGACAAATGCCGCGGAATATAAGACCCTCTTCAATGAAATGGTGGCCAATGACAACGCCGGCCTGGCGCCAAACAATCCCTTGTTGAAATCCCCTATCCCGGACTCCATCGCCATGGCCAATACCAACTGGGTCGACGCCATTTTCCGGACAGCCCCCGAGCAGGATCACCAACTGTCCGTCAGCGGCGGGACCGATAAGACACAATATTCGGTTTCCGGGAATTATTTCAGACAGGACGGCATCATCCTGAATTCGTGGTATGAGCGGTATACGCTGCGCACAAAATTAGTGTCCGAGCTTACCGCCCATGTCAAAGTCGGGACAAACCTGAGTTTCTCCTATTATAACAAGAATTCGATCGGGAGCTCCGGTGACGGCCTCGGCGGGAACGGCGGCAGCGTTATCCGCTACGCCCTTTTCCGTGACCCGGCTATCCCCATTTATTCCTCCCCCGGAGTGTATAGCGATCTGCCCCAATACCCGGGTTTTTTTGGCGACGGCTATAATCCCGTCGGGCTGGCCAACAATACCGACAACGGGGAACAACAATTCCGCGGGTTCGGGGACGTCTTTGCAGAATTTAAGATCCTGCCTAAACTGGTTTTCAAAACGGACTTTGGCGGCGACGTGCTCATCACCCGGGACAAGACATTCGACCTGAACTGGGGGACCAACGGCAGGATAAATAACCCGAATACGCTCACGGAATCCCAGATCACCAATGAAAATATGGTGTGGAACAATACGTTCCGCTACAACACCACGTTCTACGGCAAGCATAACCTGAGCTTCCTGGTGGGTACGGAAGCTGTCGCCAATTCCACCACCTACAATTCAGAAACCCAACAAAACTTCCCGACCCAGATACCCTCCCTGGAATTCCTTGGAAATGGCCTCGGGGCCGGGATTCCTACCGAAAGCCTGCAGCAATGGTCGTTGATGTCCTTCCTGGCCAATGTCAACTACAACTTTAACAACGAATATCTGGTGACCGGCAGCGCGAGGCGTGACGGCTCATCCCGCTTCGGTCCTTCCAACCGATGGGGCGACTTTTTTTCCGGCGCCGTCGCATGGAACGTTACCAGCGAGCAATGGTTCACCGATAAATTCCCGATCATTTCGCGACTTAAAATACGAGCCAGCTACGGACAATTAGGCAACCAGAATATCGGTAATTACCCCTGGGCGTCGATTGTAGGAACGGCACTGAATTCCTCCACGGTTAAGAACTACGTTTTCGGCTCCCCCTCCGCGGTAGTCCAGGGCAACACCATATCCGTATTGGGAAACCCGGACGTCAAATGGGAGACTTCCACACAAACGGACGTGGGCATGGATATCGCGATCCTGCAAGACAAGCTGTCTTTAACGGTTGACTATTTCAATAAAGTGAACAGTAACATGCTGGTGGCGGTTCCATTGCCCATGATCGGCGGCGACGCGACCGCGCCCTTTGTAAACGACGGCAGCGTTCAGAACAAGGGACTCGAATTCAATTTGCAATACTCGAATGCAAACCACGCCGTCAAATATACCTTTACGGCCAACCTGGCGACCATTCAAAATAAAGTGGTGTCGATCCCGGTCCCCATCCAGGGCGGCCGGATCGATAATGGCATCTATGCCACGCTGACTACGGCGGGGCATCCGATCGGATCGTTTTACGGCTACCAGATGACCGGCATCTTTCAAAATGCCAACGACATTTTCACCTCCGCTTATCAGGGACCGGGCGTAAGACCGGGAGATGTAAAATACAAGGACATCGACGGCGACGGCAAGATAGACGCGCACGACCGGACCTTCCTCGGAAGCGCCATCCCAAAATTCACGTATGGAGCAACCTCGACCCTGAGCTATAAGAATTTCGATCTTTTCGTGCTCATCCAGGGAGGATACGGCAACAAGATCTACCTGCAGGTCAACCAGGATATCGAAGGGTTTTATCGTCCCTTCAACCTGACCAAAAGGGTGTACGACACGCGCTGGCATGGGGAAGGCACCGGCAACACGATGCCCCTGGTATCCTGGCTGGACCAGCCAAACAATATAAAGGAACCTTCCTCCCGCTTTCTCGAAGACGCTTCCTACTGCCGGCTAAAAAACATTCAGTTGGGCTATACCCTTCCCAAGCAGCTGACCGACAAACTACACATAAAAGGATTACGGATCTACGCGACCGGGACCAACCTCGTCACCATTACAAAATATACGGGCCTGGACCCGGAAATGTATATAAGCAACAACGTCAAGGTCGAGCAATACCCGAGTGATGTGGCGGCAGGTATCGATTGGGGGACTTACCCGTCTGCCAGAAGTTATATCCTCGGCGCAAACCTTAGTTTTTGAGCATTGATAAAGTCAACAACCCATGAAGCAAAAACGATTACTGTACGGATTCCTGATCGGCGCATCCTGTTTGGCAGGTATGAGCTGTTCAAAATTTCTGAATAAGGATGTGAAGGGAGTACTTCCCGCCGACCAGTTCTATAATACATCCGCCAATGCGGTCCGGGCCGTTAATGAAGCCTATGTTCAAATGACGTTCACCAGCGGAACCACCAACCCCCTCTGGGTATTCGGCGACGTAGCTTCCGACGACGCAGCGAGCGGTGACCCCGCCGCAAGCCAGGATGCCGCCACCATAGATAATTTTTCCTTTACCACAACCAATTCCCACCTCTCCAACGAATGGGGCAATCTCTATGAAGGGATCACGAACTGCAATCTCGTCCTGGCAAATGTCCCCACCATAAATATGGACACCGCGCTCCGTTCAAGAATATTGGGCGAGGCCAGGTTCCTGCGGGCATGGTATTATTTTATGCTGGTCAACATCTATGGCGAAGTACCGATCGTTCTCACTCCGTTAAGCCCCGCTCAAATGCAAATCGCACAATCTCCCGCGAGTTTGATCTATGAGACGGTTATCGAACCGGATCTGATGGCGGCCTTTCACGCTTTACCTGCCGGGTATACCGGTGCGGATATAGGACGGGCAACAAGCGGAGCGGCCGCTTCCCTCCTCGCAAAGGTCTACCTCTACCAGCAAAAATGGGACTCATCCGTGACCTGGTCTAACCTCGTGATCAATTCCGGGCAATACAGTTTGATGCCGGTGTATTCCCAGGATTTTGACGGCAATCATAAAAATAACAAGGAATCGATTTTTGAAGTTCAAATGCAGGGAGGCCAGAATCCAAATGTCGGCAATGCCCTGAACCAATGGTTTGCACCCCAGGTGGTCGGCGGCTATTATTGTGATGCCCCCAATGAGAATTTTGTGAATGAATTTGAAGTGACCGACTCCGGCGTTGCCGACCCCAGGCTGAACTATACGGTAGCGGTGGATAGCACCCTCTGGAACAATGGTGAGATCTTTCTTAGTTCCTGGTCCCCGCAAACCGGCTTTCTGACCCGGAAACATCAGCAACCGCTTTCCGAGTCGCCCATCATCGGTCAGGGTAATTGCAACTACGTAGCGATCCGGTATGCCGATCTGCTGCTGTTCAATGCAGAGGCGCTGAATGAATTGGGGCAAATCGCCGCCGCGGTCGTCCCGCTGAACCAGGTCAGACAGCGGGCAAGGGAAAGTTATCTCTACGACAGCACCTTACCCGGATACGGTACGGTTCCCACCGGTCTCCTGCCGCCTGTGCCCGCCGTCTCGCAAGGCCAGGTCAGGCTCGCCATCATCCATGAACGAAGAATGGAACTGGGCTTCGAATTTCACCGGTACTTCGACCTGATGCGTTATGGGGCAAATCCGGCGCTGGGTCCGGACTATATAAACCCGCTGGTCAACAGGGACGGGGTGACCGGTTTTTCATACGCTGCAAAATATCCGTTCCCGATCCCGCAAAGCGAAACCGATATCGACAAGGCACTGCACTAAAAACAATTACGTCTTTCAACTTTAAAAATTAAATAAATCATGAAATTCAACACTCAAATGAAGTACCTGGCCCTTGCGATGGGATTGGGGTTGTCGCTGACAATGGCGATCTCTTCCTGCAGTAAGAAGGGCAGCTCATTTACGCCGCCGACTACCACCGGTTTACAAGCAGCGATCGACTCCGCAAAATGGTATTTGGCAAATACACACGAAGGCACGCAACCCGGAGAATACACGAAGGGCAGCCAGGCCACGCTTCAAACCGCCCTGACCGCCGCGGAAGCCGTCCTGACTGCCGCGGCCACGAGCGGGACCCAGGCGCAGGTCACCGCTGCGACACAAAATCTCAACGCAGCCATCGCAGCGTATAAGGCCGGACTGATCACCCCGATCGCCGGGTCATCATTGATGGCATATTGGAAATTCAATGGAAATGCCAATGATTCTTCAGGAAATGGACACAACGGCACACTGGAAGCCGGTCCGGCCGGATTGGCGGCTGTTCCCGGTCCAGTTCCCAATCTGACAACCGACCGCTTTGGAAATTCGAATTCGGCTTATCATTTCTCGGGTGGTGGAAATATCGATGTCCCCTACAGCCCCGCGCTCGAACCAACAGCGATGACGATTAGCCTGTGGGAAAGACAGGACACTGCCGGCAGGACAGATCACCCTGCGGACTGCTATATGATCGCATTGAACCGCTGGAATGGCTGGAAATTCCAAATGCAACCCACCAGGCCATTCTTTACTGTGCACACCGATACGTCGATATATGACCGCGACGCAGCGCTTGATATCACCATTGGCACAACCGTCGGTGCCGGACCATGGCATCACTTGGTGGTAACATATGACGGTGCGGGAACAGAAACCTTTTACGTCGACGGGACCATGGTTAAGACCTGGACCAACCTCGCCGGAGCGATAAAAGTATTCACCCCGACGGAAGACATCTCGATCGGCACCGATCTGCCAAATTCGGCGTACACGGCTTCAGATGACGGGACCGGCAGATATTATATTGCATGGGGCGGGTATTGGACGGGCGATTTGGATGATATCATGATCTATAATGTCGCATTGACGGCAAATCAGGTTACCGAGATCTACAACCAGCAGGTTTCGCAGTAGGCTAATGTATTCGATATGAAATACTCGTTCTGTTGGGCAGTCCTCTTTGGGGCTGCCCTTTTTTCCTGCAAAAAGAGAGCCGTAACCCCGGGGCCGGTCCAACCCGCCGACACCAGCATGGTCAACCTGGCCCACCTCGATCATTTGTATACACCCGTCACCTTCCCGGATGGCGCCGCTGCCGCCGGCGTATGGATATATTCGAATTACCCGGATTATATCAATGTCGAGGCCACGGGCGAAGGGTTTACCTGTGTGGATGATGTTGCCCGGGCGACCCTTGTCTATTTAAGAAGCAGTCAATTTACAACCGATACCGCCATCCGTAACAAGTTGTATAACCTGATCACCTTCCTGGTAGAGATGCAATCCGCCAATGGCTATTTCTATAATTTTCTATCGGCGTCCGGGCAGATCAACACGTCCGGACCCACAAGCACCAATCAATCGAACTGGTGGTCCTGGCGGGCGTTGTTGGCGCTCACCGAGGTCGCCCCTGCCATAAAGACCTTGAACCCGGCGCTGTATGACAAGACAAACACAGCTGCACAAAACCTGGTCAACCGGCTGGCGACAGACTTCGCGGGCCTTCCGCAAACGACAACAGTGGCGAACGGGGTCACGATCCCGCAATGGCTGCCGGCGGGCAGCGCCACCGATCAGTCGGCCGTCCTGATGCTTGGCCTGATTAACTATTGCAAAGCCAACCACGATCCCGTAATGACCGGGCTGGTAAAAAGTCTTGCAGACGGGATCGTTCTGATGCAGCCGGCCGATACCACCAACTTCCCCTACGGCGCTTTCCTCAGCTACCAGAATACCTGGCACGCATACGGCAACATGCAGGCGTACGCGCTGATGCAGGCAGGTAACTTCTTAAACGCTCCGCAGTATAATAAAGCGGCGTTGACCGAAATAGACAATTTTTATCCGTGGCTGTTGCAGCATGGCTATCAGTCTTCCTTTTCCGTCAGCGAAAGCGGCGGCGTCGTCGAAATCCTGTCGGATACGGCTTACCCGCAGATCGCATACGATATCGAACCAATGGTGTTCGCCGCCGCCGAAGCGTATAAGGAAACAGGACAGTCCAACTATGCGGATATGGCTGGACATCTCGCCGCCTGGCTCCTCGGCGCCAATGCAGCCAATACAGTAATGTACACCGTTGCCACGGGCGTCTGCTTCGACGGCATCTCCTCGCCGGCCGGCGTCAATCAGAACTCCGGCGCCGAATCAACGATAGAAGCCTTACTGACCATCCAGAAGGTGGAAGCGTATCCAGCCATCGACGCGGCGCTAAAGAAATATAGAAAATAGTGATATATTCGTGAGATGCGTAACAAACTCTTCCTGCCGGTAGGAATTACGCTCTCCCTGGTCCTGCTGGCGGTGGCGGTCAACACCTATCCGCGTTTCCATCTCGAGGTCCTTCCCGTCTCCCCTACTCGCTCCGCAAATTCCTGACCACCTTCGCCCTTGCCGCCCGCACCGACTGCGTGCTGACCGTCAGCACCGTGATCACCAAAGCCATCGCCGACGACAGCAGGAATACGCTCCACCCGATATCGATGCGGTACGCATACCGGATCAGCCAGCCCGACATAAAATACCAGGAGATCGCCGCCGCGAACACACAACTGATCCCCACCAGCACCACAAACTCACGCGACAACAGCACCCACACCTGGCCCATAGACGCCCCTAAAACCTTCCGGATGCCGATCTCCCTCGTCCGCTGCTCCGCCATATAGGCCGCCAATCCGAACAACCCCAGACAGGAAATGAGGATCGCCAGTATCGCAAACAATCCCGACAGCGTCCCAATCAGCGTCTCTAAGGTGAACTTATCCGCATAGCTCTCATCTACAAAACGATACCCATAGGGATACGAAGGGTTATATTTGTCGAAGATCCCCGCCAGCTTCGCCAGCGCCTGCCGCGTATTAACCCGCGGGTTGAGCCGGTACAAAATGATATTCGTCCAGCCCGGATCATAGATAAAGATCGTCGGCTCCGCCGGTGCATACGGCGAAGTCATCAGCGCGTCCTTTACAACCCCGATCACATGTACCCGCTGCGGGATATCGTGCCACGTGATCACCTGCCCGATCGCTTCGGTATACCGGAGCCGCCTGACCGCCGACTCATTCAACACCACATTCAGCGAATCTTTGGCCAGGTTACCCGAGAAGCCCATCCCTTCCTTTATCGTCATCCCAAGAGTTTTGAAATAATCCGCGTCACAAACCCCGATCGTCGGCAGTCCCAGCGTCTCACCCGGGAGCTTGCCCTGCCAGTCATCCACCCGCTGGTTCGCCCAGATATCCGTTGCGGGGCTGGAAGACCGGGTCACACCCGTCACCAATCCCGAGCTAAGGAGGTCGTTCTTTAGCGCGTCATAGTTCTTATTCAGGTCATTGGAGGCATCCGTCATGAGCAGCCGCGTCGGATCATAACCCAGCGGCCGGCCCTTGGCATACCGGATCTGACGGTAGATGATCACCGTGCTCGTGATCAGCGCAACACTGCAAGTGAATTGTATCACAACGAGGATCTTTCTCGGCAGCGACGCCCCGCGCCCGGCCTTCAACGCTCCTTTCAATACCTTTACCGGCTGAAACCCCGACAAATAAAACGCCGGACGGCTCCCCGCCATCAGCCCGGTAAATACCACGTACCCCGCCATCACCGCCCAGAAGACCCAGCTCCCATAGGGCACTCTTACCTCATCCTTTGCCAACGCATTGAATGCCGGCAGCGCCATCTGGACGAATAGGAGCGCCAGCCCCGACGCCAGCACCGTGATCACCAGCGATTCGATAAGGAACTGTATGACCAGGTGGACCCGCCGCGAGCCGATCGCCTTCCGCACACCGACTTCCCGCGCCCGCTTCTCCGAGCGCGCCGTAGAGAGATTGGTGAAATTGATACAGGCGATCAGGAGCACCAACACGCCGATCACGCTGAAAAGTTCCACATACTGGACAAATCCCCCAACCTCCTGTCCATGCTCGAAATCGCTGTACAGATGCCAGTGGCTCATCGGCTGCAGAAAAAGCTCGTCCTGCGTATTCGCATAGTCGACCGCGTTGTATTTCTTCATGATCTCCCGGAGCGGCGCCGCTACTTGCGCAAAGGTCACATTCGGCGCGAGCCCGACAAAAGTTTGAAAGGACCGGTCCCGCCAGTTAGCGGCATCGCTCCTCACCCAGCCGAAGCGGGACGCATAATAGGCGAACGGCACGATATACTGAAAGTTGAAGCTCGTATTATTCGGCAGGTCCTTCAACACCCCCGTCACGGTAAGGTCCTGTTCATTACTGATCCGCACGGTCTTTCCAATCGGGTCCTCCGTTCCAAACAGCCCCTTCGCCGTAGTCTCCGTCAGCACGATCGAATACGTCCCCTTCAACACCTCATCGGCCCGTCCCTTTACCAGCGGATAGCGAAAGATCTGCAGGAATTCGGCGCTGGCCATTGCCCCGCCGGAGTAAAGTTTGTGGTCCCCGACGACCAGGCTATGCGGCCCCATCCAATCGGTGACCGCCGCATATCGGACGCCCGGCACTTCTTTCTTTAGCACGTCTACCAGCGGCAGCGACGTTGCCGGCGATACTCCCCAATCGCCGTTGGCCTTCGCCCGCAGCATCACCCGCGCCGCCCGGTCATGATCCGGCAACCACCGGTCCCATGACACCTGGACATAGACCCACAGCCCGATCAGCAAGGCCACCCCCATCCCGAGCGCCAGACCGACGACGTTCAACCCGCTATATACCCTGTTGTGAAGAAGATTGCGCCATGCAACCTTGAAGTAGTTAAGGAACATACTCGACCGACGCCAACCGAATGCCGGAATTTTTTGCCGTTAGCAATCAGCCGATTGCGCGAACCGGCGCCGCGCCTGACCGTCCGAAATCGATACAACCCGTGTCCGTTCCCGGAATGCGCCAAAATGTCTATCTTACTCTGATGAAACCGTCCTTAGCCATTGACAGCATGCGGTTTCCGCCCATAGTTCCGGTACAGCACGTTATCAAAATAACGGTGGAAAGGGAAGTCTATGCCATTGACCTCGACCGGCATACCGGCGCAAAAAGCTCCGTCCAGCTTCGCTTCCGGGGAAGCGTTGAACAAAATTTCAAACAAATGGGGTTTAGATTTGTGCGGCCCGACACCCTCCTTGGAAAGCCCTGCTTGATTTGGGAAAAACCTCACGCATTCCGCCTTTGGCTCTGGAAAGGATTTTATGTCGTTAAGAAGCAAATGATCGACGCCTTTCCCGGCGGTATGCGGATAGAGGAATATCCGACCATGATCGACGAATCCTACACCATCAAACCCGACGAATTCAAGATTCCCGATAATATCAAATTCCCGTGACTATTTATCGTTTCGAAAACAGAACGATCCCCTGAATCCGGCTTACCGTCAACCGGCTGCCCGCCTTCATCCCCCGCACATCCGACAGCACGACCTTCCCTGTGACCTCCCCACCCTTCAGCGGCAAGGTCATTTGGTCCACTGCCAGACTGATTGTAAGTTCATTGCTCGAAAGCACGGCCCTGAAAATTGGCGCCAGATCGGCCGTTGCTTCGCCGGCCCCCGACGCAAGACTAACGTGCAACTGGTTTCGCGCGGTATCCGGACAAATCCGCAGCCGACCGCGGGTATATTCCAGCAATTCACAGCTATCCGAAATGTTCGCATCCACCGTGAAATTTGCGACAAAGTTCGCTCCGTCCGTTGATGAAACCACATCCCCCTGGTTGCGATAACAATAGAATCGCTTTGGCATATCTGCGAGGCCGACAGAGTCTGCCTCCGTTTCATCCATCCACCTGTTGGCGTACCCAATATTCATCAGCTTCAAGATTCTCTGTGTCTGCTGAAAGGCTTGCCAGCGTTCCGTCAAACTATCTCCCCGCATTATCGAGTCCAGGTTGCGCTTGAAAAGCGGTTGCAGCGCGCGATACCCGTGATTGCCAACGAGGTACTCCGTCACCGAACTGATCGCCTGTCGGTCCTTCAGCCGGACCTTCACCGGAGCCGCACCCGCCCTCCTTTCCACTACAATCCCATTTGCCATCAGCCCATTCTTCACCAGCAATTCTTCCAACCGGTGCCGCTGACTGTTCAACGAAACCGCAAAAGCTCCCCAAGGCCCCCAGCAAGACAGAAAGGAAAGGACACAAAGGGACAACGGCACCAACCGGATGTCCTTTTTTCGGGACACCAGGAAATAGATGGTGATGAAAAGCAGCCACCAGGCCAGCGCCAGCAGGAAATACCGCTGTTCCGTAATCCCATAAGGACCGATCCGCTTATAGATCGCCGTGAAGAGCAGGATGATCAATGGCAGAAGCGCCTGGTAGAAGAACCGCGTATATCCTCTGATCCAGGTATTGTTCTCCATATGCCGCAGCGGGTAGATCAGCAGTAGCGACAGGATACCTGCGACCGCAAACGCCATCACCATCCACGCCACCCAGCCCGCCGGCCAATGCCGCGTAAGGATGATCTTGATCATATACGCGTACAGGATGAGGAAATAGACCGTCACAAGTGTCAGGAGCACATATTGCGTGAAGATTTTTAATCCCCTGGGATAGTCGCTGATCTCACCCGGGTTCTCATAGGTTTTCGGGAAACCTCCCAGGAAGAACCATACGGTAAATAACCCGCCCAGCACCCACCAGCATTCTTCGTATACTTCGCTGCGCACATCCACGTTGAACAGCTTGTCGATCGCCAGCAACGCCAGCGACACGCCGATATACAACACCATAGAATAGAGATAGGTCGTAAGCACGCGCAGGAACAGTCGCTTGTTGAATATCCAGAATCCGTTGACCTCGCCCTGCCCGAAACCGATGACCGCGATCA
>Ga0335085_10000873_pt1 | contig 74339 bp, 66 predicted proteins | sample Lox_Sample_45_FD_206712 | JGI IMG/M metagenome (GOLD analysis project Ga0335085, IMG submission 206712) | Soil microbial communities from Loxahatchee National Wildlife Refuge, Florida, United States - Lox_Sample_4.5 | ecosystem: Environmental > Terrestrial > Soil > Wetlands | place: USA... | reverse complement strand
ATGTACAGAAGCTGCCAGCCGGGCCGTACCGAGTGGACGTTCAGGCTGCGGATTCGCAGGGAAGAGAGACCTTGTGGAGAACGGCGATGTTTAACGTGGAATAGGCGTTGTGGAGCATAGCGGAGCTTCGCTCCGCCTGGGGAAGATATTTTGGAATTGGCACCCAATGCTTTGGCGTTGGGCTAAAGTTGTTTCGTCCTCGCTGCGCGGGGATTGAGTTGCGGGTGAGTGCGCGGTTAACCGAGTTCGGAGGGACTGCAGTCTATCCGAATCCAGCGCCTCGAGCTTCTGCCGTTATTCCAGCTTCCACAGCACGCAGGCATGCGGTTTGAGGGTGACCTGCAGCTGCGGCATTTGAATGCCTTCGGTGTTCTCCCACAAGTCGCGGGCGCGGAAGGGACCGGCTTCGATGCCCAGATCGGTCCACGCGTAGCGAGCTTCCTGTTCTTTGTCGGAGAGATTGAAGACGGCGACGTAGTAGCCGCGGCGGTTTTCGGGTTGGGCGATCCAGACGACAAGATCGTGATCCCGAAGCGCGGGCCGATTGCTGGTGGAATGCTGATCGATGGCGAGGACGTCATCGTTCGTCAGCAGCGAAGTCGTCCAATCGTCGAGCGAGAGCAGGTCGCCGCCCATGATCAGCGGCGAGCGGAACATGGCCCACAGCGTCATCATGCTGCGCTGTTCGTCGCGGGTGAAGCTGGTTTGTCGCGGATCGCCCGCCCCGGGGTGCGGACCGAGATAGCCGAGGGGAAGCATGTCGGCGTCGGGCCATGCGCCAGACTTCACGTGGGGCGCCCACTTTGCGGCGTTCGAGAACTGGTCGAATAAACTCTGCGACCAACCGTGCCCCGCCCACGGACCCCAGTGGTCCCAATAGTCGTCGGAGATGCGCCACATCTGCGCGTAGTGGCCGACAAACGAGGCGTTTTCGATGGCAGTTGGACCGGGTGAAAGGCTCAGGACGATCGGACGGCCGGAGTTGCCGAGGGCAGTGCCGAGCATGCGGATCTCGTCGGGCTTGAACGGATGGTCGGCGATGCAGTCGGCCTTGACGAAGTCGACACCCCAACTCGCGTAGAGCCTGGCAATGGAGTCGTAATAAGCCTGCCCGGCGGCATTGTTCTTAACGCCATAGTTATACGCGTTCCACGGGCAGGTGTCGGTCGGGTCGGCGGCATCGGCGGCGTGGAAGCTTGAGCCGGCGATAGCCAGGTTCCTGGCGACGGCTTCGCGAGGAATTCCGCGCAGGATGTGAATTCCGAACTTGAGCCCGAGCGAGTGGATGTAGTCGGCGAGCGCCTTCATGCCGGCGCCGTTCGTGGATAACGGGTAGCGCGCGGGATCGGGGATGAAGCGGCCATATTCGTCGAGTGCGAACTTCGATTCTTCCGGTTTGGTGCGGCGTTCGAGGTCGAGCAGGTACCAGCCTTCGTCGATGACGACGTACTGCCAGCCGTGCGGCTTGAGCACCTTGGCCATGCGCTCGGCGGTGGCGCGCACCTGCTGCTCGTTGATGCCCTCGGCGTAGGAGTCCCAACTGTTCCAGCCCATGGGCGGGGTGGGAGCGAGGGATTGCTGCGCGACTAACGGAATCGTTAGAAGGAAGGTGAGAAGCAGAGAAAGTGCTAAGCAATGAGTTCGCATCGGTGATATGCCGCAAGTGGAAAGACATGGTAATCGATTTGAGGGCTGACTCATGAAACAAGCGAAAGAGAACTGATGCGAACCTTCGGGCGAACGTGATCTTGTTTTCCGAGCTGAAACATGGTTTGCTACCGTCTCCGATATGCAGAAAATTGATCGCCTAACGCACGTGGGGCGGATCGACCGCGTTGATGTGTACGTTCATTGGTCTGTCCTGCTGATTGCCTTCATACTCTTGGTTGGAGCGCTGAAGCGACCACTACCAACTCTGGTGGGACTGAGTTGCTGGATGGGAGTAATGCTGCTCCATGAGTGTGGTCATATGTTTGCCGCTAAGCAGCGACATTCGCAGGTGTATGCGATCGAACTCTATCCGATTTTTGCCCTTACGAGATTTGAAACTCCCTGGTCACGATTTGATCATGCCGTGATCGCATGGGGCGGGGTATTGGCGCAGATGGTGGTCGCAATTCCGGCTGTACTTTGGATCAGGTTCATTGGCTATACGCCCTTTGATGTGGCAAATGAAGCGTTGGTCATATGGGGTCTCTTGAGCATGGCGATCGCAATATTCAATCTGTTGCCGTTTCGCCCTCTGGACGGCGTGATGGCATGGCAGATATTCCCCGCATGGTTCGAACGAACCAGAAATCGTAAGGCGGAGAGCGCGACGGGATGGCGGAATTATCGATAATCGCCTGATGCGGACTCACTTCGTCCTATGTCGGATGGAAATCACGCGGTCCAACCCCTTCCCAAGGCTCACCTTCTTCACGGGATAGGGTTCCTCGTTGTTCAACCAAGCTTTGCATCGGCGGACATTATCGACGGTGAGCACGTAATTTACCTCGGGACACGACCAATCGGAGATCACGTCTGACACAAGTTCGTCGTCATCGGCATCCCAGACAAAGCGATCGGAGGAAACCAAGGCGAAGCCAATTTCGTGCAGGAATTCCGGAGCCAGGCCGCCGGCAAGGACAGCGTCGCAGAGCGCGACCAGCATTGCACGATTGACGCGGAACTCCGAATCCATTTCTTCCACTCTCTGGTACGAAACGACGCCGCCTACAGTCCTGGTCGAACCGGCGATGTCAGCTGCGAGTTCTGCCGCGCCCACCCGGCCTTCAAAAAACTTCTTGATCATTTCTTCGCGCATGTTGCTCCCCTTTGCCTGCCGACCATTTCTGCATCTTCTGTGACATCGACAAATGAAGTGTAACTGTTAGTTTTGAGATGACGAACGTTCTTCAGCCAGAGGCCTGCGAAATTCTTTGGCCGGTGATACCAAAATGGGAGCCGAAAGATTTTTCACCGGGAGGCGCCCGCCAGGAATCTTTTGATTGGCCCCAAAAGCTAATGGCGGCCCGCGAAATCAAAATCAATGTTGAAACAGGATACAAAGTAATGAATGTGAATCTGGCTTTTGCCCTTGCCGCTGGCATCGGTTTTGTTGCCGGCCTGCGCTCACTGACCGCTCCGGCGGTTGTGTGCTGGGCCGCCCACCTGGGGTGGATTAACCTGCACGGTACACCGCTGGCGTTCATGGGATCGGCTGTGGCGGTTGGTATCTTCACCGTCCTGGCATTGGTGGAATTGGTGGCCGACCAGCTTCCTAAGACTCCCGCCCGCACCCAGCCCGTCGGCTTGATCGCGCGCATCATTACCGGAGGTTTGACGGGCGCCTGCTTGTGCGCGGCGCATAAGGAATCGCTCATGGTTGGCGCTGTGCTGGGCGCAATCGGCGGAGTCGTCGGGGCGTTTGTTGGCTACTCTGTTCGCACCGGCCTGGTGAAAACGTTGAAGGTGAAAGACGTGTTGATCGCTGTCCCTGAAGATCTGGTGGCAATTGGTCTCGCCTATCTCATTGTCACCCGGTGACAACAGCTCCAGCGAGGGTGGTGCTGGAGGGATTTTGCGCTCTCCGGCATGAATTCCGCAGGCGCTAGAGCTTTTGCGTTGCCTGCTCGATGCGCTCCAGCACTTTCTCTTTGCCGAGCACTTCGAGCGTTTCGAACAGTGGCGGCGCGTTCTTCTTGCCGCAGACGGCGACGCGGATGGGCTGGAACATTTGTCCGGCTTTGAGGCCAAGTTCCTGGGCGGCCGTGCGTAGAGCCTGATCAAGCGGATCGTGCTTGAATTCGACGTTGGGCAGTACCTCGCGTGCTTTTTCCAGTGAGCGCCTGGCCATCGCCAAGTCGCCTTTCTGCGGGATGAGTTCGTTCACGTCGTAAGGCGCGAGCTGGTCGACGAAGAAGAAGTCGCCGACGGTGAGGACGTCGTTCAGCAGGCGTATGCGTTCGCGCACGAGCGGCGTGATCCGGAGCATCTGTTCCGGCGAAACTTGGTATCCAGCTTTGCGAACGACCGGCAAGAGCTCTTCGCTGAGCTTCTCGACCGGCAAGGCGCGAAGGTGCTCGCCGTTGAGCCAGGTGGATTTCGGGTCAAACGGCTCCTGCTCGCTGAAATTAACGACAGCGTTAGCACGGTTGATGCCTTCGAGGGTGAAGAGCTGGGTCAGCTCGTCGAGGTTCATAAACTCGCGATCGTTCTTCGGCGACCAGCCGAGCAGAACGAGGAAGTTGATGAAGGCTGAAGGCAGAAATCCGGCATCGCGATAGGTGGTGACGCTGACGACCGGCCCGTGCTTGCGCTTGGAGAGCTTGGTGCCGTCGGGCGCAACCAGCAGCGGAAGATGCGCGAAGGTTGGAACCGCGGCTCCAAGGGCTTCGAAGATCAGCACATGCTTGAAGGTGTTGGTGAGGTGGTCCTGACCGCGAATGATGTGGCTGATGCGGAGGTCGGCGTCATCGGCGCAGGAGGCGAGATGATACGTCGGCATGCCGTCGGAGCGAAGGAGAGCGAAGTCCTCGATGTCGGCGGTGGACTTGGCGTTATCGCCATAGACGGCATCTTTGAACGTCACCATGCGATCGGTGTCGCGCGGAACTTTGAAGCGCAACGCGAACGGCTCTCCGGCGGCGGCGCGGCGGTCACTCTCTTCTTTCGACAGGTTGCGCATATCGGGGTTGAAGAGCCACGTGCCCTGAGCGGCGCCGGAATTTTCCGAATCGCCTTCCCGAGGCGGAGTGAAGTCGCGGTACGCATGACCCATTTCGAAAATTGCTTCGGCCGCGTCTCTATGCTCGTCGAGATGTTCGGACTGCTTGTACTCCTCGTCCCAGTTGAGGCCGAGCCAGCGAAGGCCCTCGAAGATGGAGTTAACGGAGGCTTCGGTGTTGCGCTCGACGTCGGTGTCGTCGAGGCGGAAGATCATGGTGCCGCCGTTGTGGCGGGCATAAAGCCAATTGAAGATGAAGGTGCGCGCGCTGCCCACGTGAAGAAAGCCGGTAGGAGACGGCGCGAATCGTACTCGTAGCATAACTATTCAGTATATAGAAGTGCTTATTAACTACGGATCGGACGGATGGAACGGATTTGGACGGATGGTTTTGAGAGAAAAATCAAAGAGATCGATGGCGATCCGTTGGATCCGTCGCAAATCATTTTGCAGGCGGGCGGACTTCGCTCATCAAGCCGAGCGTGTTGCCCTCGGAGTCTTTGAAGAAGACCATCCACAGGTCGTGATCGGGGAGCTTGGCGATGAGGTGCGGTTGGTCGATGAACTCGATGCCGCGAGATTTCATGTCGGCGTGCGCGGCGGTGAGATCGGGCACGAAGAAATAAAGGATGGAACTGGGATGATCGTGTTCGGGATTCGACGGCTTTGAAAGCATCAGGCGCGTTTGTCCGGATTGGAAGAACGCGAGGTCGCCGGCGCGGAACAGCATGGGGAGACGAAGCTTGTTCTGATAGAAGTCGACGGCCCGGTCGGTGTCGTGGATGTTGATGGCGATCTGGCCAATATGGGTGATGGCGGACATGGAGGGAAATGGTAACAAACACAATTGGCAATTTGTAATTGGTAATTGCCAAACAGAGCGATGGAAGGAAGCTTCGCACGCCTGTGCATTTTCCAATCGCGAATGCGGCACAGCAGAGGGTGCAAACTCCCCGCGCTCGGATCACTCTTCCTTTTTCTTGCGGCGGGAGTAACATTTTGGGAGACTCGGCCGCGGAGTGGGATCACATTTCGCGGTGATGTGGGCCGCCAGCCGGTCACCTCGTGAGGTGACTCGCATCATGGCGGGATCAGGAATCATGGGCCTCTAATTCAATCGGCGCGGGCCGCAATCCGCGCGTCCTCGCCACGGCGGTCGGGCTCTTCTATGAGTTCCTCTCGAAAGACTGCAATCTTGCAACGGACCCAGTCTGCATTCACGCAACGCCGAAGGAGATCGGCGCAATCGGCAAACCCTAACCCCAGCATTTGGAGGTCACATTATGAGCACCACATTGACGCGGCCAGGAACAAAGGCTCCGGCCGAGTACGTTGAGCAAGTGATGGCGCTGGTAAAGGCCAAAAATCCGGCGGAACCGGAATTCCATCAGGCGGTGCAGGAGGTCCTGGACTCGCTGCGACTGGTGTTGCAGCGGCATCCGGAATACAAGGAGGCGAAGATCCTGGAGCGGATCACCGAACCCGAGCGCGTAGTCATGTTCCGCGTGCCGTGGTTTGACGATCATGGCGAGATCCAGGTAAACCGCGGCTTCCGCATCGAGATGAACAGCGCCATTGGCCCGTACAAAGGTGGGCTGCGCTTTCATCCGTCGGTCAACCTCGGCATTTTGAAGTTCCTGGCGTTCGAACAGGTGTTCAAAAACTCACTGACCACGTTGCCGATGGGCGGCGGCAAGGGCGGCAGCGATTTCGATCCCAAGGGCAAGAGCGACAACGAAGTGATGCGCTTCTGCCAGAGCTTCATGACCGAACTGCAGCGTCACATCGGTCCGGACACTGACGTTCCGGCGGGCGACATCGGCGTGGGCGGGCGCGAGATTGGCTACCTGTTCGGACAATACAAGCGGCTGCGCAATGAATTTACCGGCGTGCTGACCGGCAAAGGCCTGGCGTGGGGCGGATCGCTGATTCGTCCGGAGGCGACCGGATACGGCTGCGTGTACTTTGCGCAGGAGATGCTGAAGACGAAGAAAGATTCGCTCGAGGGCAAAATTTGCCTGGTGAGCGGCAGCGGCAACGTGTCGCAGTACACGGTGGAGAAGCTGCTCGACCTCAGGGCGAAGCCGGTGACGTTCTCCGATTCGGACGGCGTGATGTACGACCCGGACGGCATTGATCGTGAGAAGCTGGCGTTCGTGATGGAACTGAAGAATGCGCGGCGAGGACGCATCCGCGAATACACGGAGAAGTTCAAGAAGGCGATCTTCATTCCGACCGACGTGAAGCTCGATCACAATCCGCTGTGGGCGATCAAGGCGGATTGCGCCTTCCCGAGCGCGACGCAGAACGAAATCAACGCGAAGGATGCGAAGACGCTGATCGACAACGGAATCACGGTGGTGGCTGAAGGCGCCAACATGCCGAGCACGCTGGAAGCGACGAAGCTCTTCCTCGAGGCCAGAGTGCTGTATGGTCCGGCGAAGGCGGCGAACGCGGGCGGCGTGGCGACCAGCGGTCTGGAAATGGCCCAGAACAGTCAGCGCATGGCGTGGACGCGCGAAGAAGTGGACGACAAGCTGCACAAGATCATGATCGCGATCCACAAGAACTGCTACGAAACGGCCCAGGAATATGGCACGCCGGGCAATCTGGTGAATGGCGCCAACATCGGTGGCTTCCTGAAGGTGGCGAACTCGATGCTGGACCAGGGACTGGTGTAAAGGACGACGTGCGAAGCAGCAAGGCTGAAGTGGAAAGGGGTGGACAAGTTCCACCCCTTTTATTTCCCGTGCGTAGCAAATTGGCGCAAAGCAGTCGGTAGACTAAAAGCATGTTGAGGAAACGGCGGCTGGCGGCGGTGGTGATTGCGGTCTCTCTTCTTCTATCTTTCGCCAGCGGCGACAGCGGCCAGGCAGCTGAGACCTCGAAGAAGAAACTGAAGGTCAATCTCGATTCTCTGGTCGCCAAGCGGGAATATCCGAAGCTTGAAGAGTCGCTTCCCCAGGCCTCGTTGGATGATTCGACTCGGGCTTACTTCGAAGGCGTTCTGGCGAATCGGCGCAACGAGCTGGATCGGTCTATCTCGCTGCTGGAGCCGCTGGTTCCGGGATTGAAAGCGACGCGGCCCGATCGGGCGGCGGTGGCGTTGCGTTCTCTGGCGGACAGTTATGTGAAAAGTTTCCGTTATGCCGACGCCGACCGTGCCTACGCCCAACTGCTGACCGGCTATGCGAAACGATTCACACCTGCGGATCGGCAGAGCCTGAAAGACGATGCGGCGACCAACGCGCTGCTAAAAGATGCGCCGGCACAATCGGTGGAGATGCACGGCGAGTTTTCGCTGGCGACGCATCACAGTCCGATCGGGACAATTGACACCGACCTGACGGTCGAGGGAATCACGAAGTCGTGGATCCTCGATACGGGGGCGAATTTCTCGGTGGTCACGGAATCGCTGGCCCGGCAGATGGGGCTGAAGCTGTCGGAAGGAACGGCACAGACGCAAGGCACGAGCGGCGCGGAGAACCGTCTGCACACGGCGATCATTCCGGAGATCCGAATCGGCAGCGCGACGGTGCGCAACGTGGTGGCGCTGGTCCTGGAAGATAAGTCGCTAACGATTCCGTTACCGAAAGGCAAATACCAGATCGAGGCGATTCTCGGATATCCGGTGCTGAGCGCGCTCGGACAGCTGACGTTCACCAACGACAATCGGGTTCTGGTTGGTACCGGTGGGGACGCAACTGGCGCGAAGATCTACATGCAAGAACTGAATCCGCTGATCGAATACCGGATCGCGGGCCGCGACCTGTTGCTGATGATGGACACTGGCGCCAGCAGCACGTCACTCACGGCCAGGTATCGGGAAGCATTCCCGGACCAATTCATCGGGCTGACCGAGGAAGCTCATGCTGTCGCAGGCGCCGGAGGCACGAAGAAAATCCGCGCCTACGAGCTGCCGGAACTGAAGATTGGGATTGGCAACCAGACGGCGACGCTGAAAGGCGTGTTTGTCTCCGCCGAACCGCTGGGCACAGATTTTGACATGCTCTACGGCACGACCGGCCGCGACCTTACCGGGCAGTTCAAGAGCTTTACCCTGGATTTCAAATCCATGCGTTTTCGAGTGGAAAAATAAGCCCCGCTTTCCACTGCTGCCGCTTCTCTGGATTTGTGCTAAAGTTCTGACCCTTCGGCGCACATGAGGATGGCGCCACGGGACTACAATCAAATAACTGCACTTCAAGGATGGCACCCGGAGCGGCCCTTCCCAGCATTCGCTCCGAGACAGGAGATAAGAATGAGTACAGCAGCAGCTCCCATGGTCAGCGAACCGGTAGCACAATTCATCGCCAAGCCGCGCAAGATGTTGATCGACGGCAAGTGGGTGGACGCGGTTTCCGGCAAAACTTTCCCAACTTACGATCCTTCGACCGGCAAGCCGATGGCGCACATTGCCGAAGGCGACAAAGCCGATGTCGATCTCGCGGTGCGTTCGTCGCGCAAGGCTTTCGATCACGGCCCGTGGCGCAAGATGAGCGCCTCTGAACGCGGACGCCTGATCTGGAAACTCGGCGATCTGCTTGAGAAAAATTTGGAAGAATTCGCGCAGCTGGAATCGCTCGACAATGGCAAGCCGGTGGCGATCGCGCGCGTGGCCGACGTTCCGTTGGCGGTCGATTTGTTCCGTTACATGGCAGGATGGGCGACAAAGATTGAGGGCAACACGATTCCGATTTCCGCGCCTGGCCGCTATCTCGCGTATACATTGCGCGAGCCGGTCGGCGTGGTGGCGCAGATCATTCCCTGGAACTTCCCGCTGCTGATGGCGGCGTGGAAGCTGGGTCCCGCGCTGGCTGCCGGATGTTGCGTGATCCTGAAACCGGCCGAGCAAACGCCCCTCTCGGCGCTGCGTTTGGGCGAACTGATCCAGGAAGCGGGCTTCCCCGAAGGCGTGGTCAACGTTCTCCCGGGATACGGCGAGACGGCCGGTGCGGCGCTGGCGGCGCATAACGATGTCGATAAGGTGGCGTTCACGGGATCGACCGAAGTCGGCAAGATGATCGTGAAGGCGGCGGCCGGAAACCTGAAGAAGGTGTCGCTGGAACTCGGTGGCAAGTCGCCGAACGTGGTGTTCAAGGACGCCGACATGAAGAAGGCGATTCCGGGAGCCGCTATGGCGATCTTCTTCAACCACGGCCAGTGCTGCTGCGCGGGCTCGCGGTTGTACGTCGAAAAAGAGGCGTACGACGAAGTTGTCGAAGGCGTGGCGGAGCAGGCGAAGAAAATCACGCTTGGTCCGGGCATGGATCCGAACACGCAGATGGGTCCGCTGGTGAGCGACGAGCAACTGGCGCGCGTGACGGGATATCTCGAATCAGGATTCCGGGAAGGCGCGAAGGCAGTCGTGGGCGGCAAGCGTCACGGCGAGCAAGGCTACTTCGTGGAGCCAACTGTTCTCGTTAATACCAACGAGAACATGAAATGCGTGAAGGAAGAAATCTTCGGACCGGTGGTGGCGGCGATTCCGTTCGAGAAGACTGGCGAGATGGTGGAACGCGCCAATAACAATCCGTATGGCCTGGCGGCGGCGGTGTGGACCAAGGACATCTCCAAGGCTCACCAGATTGCGGCCGATCTGCGTGCTGGCACCGTGTGGATCAACTGCTACAACGTGTTCGATGCGGCGATGCCGTTCGGCGGATACAAGGAGTCGGGCTGGGGCCGCGAGATGGGCCACGACGTGCTCGAACTGTACACCGAGACCAAGGCGGTGTGCGCGAAGCTATAACGAAAACGGTAGAACAAAGGGCGCGGCTTCGGTCGCGCCTTTTTGTTGCAAAATTGTGGGTGGATGTCCCAAACAAAAAGAGCCGCGCTGATCACGCGGCTCGACAAGACAGAAATGGAAGTTAACGGCGGAACTTCCTCGCAACTGCGGCCAGTCCCGTGCTGATCAGTAACAGGCTTGCCGGCTCCGGGACGCTCTCCGTTGGAGGATTGGTGGAGCCACCACCGTAAAGCGTTCCGGTAGCGGTTGGGCCAACGCTGAAAGAGAGTCCACCCGGCGGGTCGCCGACGTTGATGTAGCCGGTGGCCAGCGCACGGCTGGGAGTGAGATCTGGATCGGACCATTCGCCAGATGCACCGTCGATCTGGAACGACAAACCACTTTGTGCGACGGCGAAACAGTCGCTCGCGCCTCCACAATCGAACTCGAGCATGAGGTCAGAACCGTCGCCCAGCCCGTAGGCATTTTGGTCGCTATAAAACCAAGCTACCTTATTCCCAAACCAGGTGGTGTACTCGGCTGTACTGTTTTGCGGAGTGTACTCATACGCTCGCATCGCGCCGCCATTCGCCATGCCAGCCGTGACAGAGAAGTCGAAATTCGAAATGTTGCCGGAGCTGTCCAGTTGAAAATAACCGGTCAGGGTTCCGGCGCCATTGAGGAATGGAATGGTAGCCGGCGAGGGATCCGCCAGCGCCAGGCCGCTTACAAGAACAACAACCGCAAAGATTGCTATCGGCCCACTTACCATCAGCCGGCAGAATCTCATAAAGCCTCCTTGGTGCTATCTAGCTGTGAGAATGACTGGCCGATGCGCCCCATTTGTTGCGAGTTCAGCCCGGAGCAATCGAAGCCTATGGCGCACCGCTTCACAGGCGAGTTCGATTGCAGACTTGTCGATGCATGGGGAGGAGCAAGCGAAGTGCCACGAGTTACGAATCGTTGTTGAGGAGGATTGCGCCATGGTAGGCGACTCTCAATTTGTCCAGCTTTCCCTTTTTGGAAAAGACAAGTTGGCTTGCAAACGTTTGCAGTTTGGGTGGAAGTGACTTAGATCGTCGGGAAATTGAAATCAATTCTCATCTGAATTGTCTGCAACCTTTATCGAACGTTTTCGTTACAGTGCGCAACGAAGTTGGTGAGGTGCTTGTCTCGGATGTGCATTCAAAGGGCGGTCATGATAGTTTTTGATCAGCTCACGATTTCCTGACCAACCAAGTGCCAATCGATTCCAACTTAGATTCGCAACAGGCTTCTGTTGATTTGATCTTCACGCTAGCGGGAGCGCGCATCCGCAAGATTTTCAGTTGGGAGCTGTTTGAGCAGGGTGGTGCGAAACGCCTGATGTTGAGCACCGGGCGATTTGAGTTGCGCAAGTTTGCTCTGCTGCCAGTTTCGCCGAAGCCCGACCTGATCGCGATGGCGCAGCCGATTCCGGCGAAAGAACGTCATTGCTGTGTGCTGTTCGAAGCGGGGGAGGCGCAGGTGATCTGGGTCCGCAAAGAGCGGCTGGGAACGATGACGGAGATCGAGTTCCTGGCGCGGTGGTTGAGAGAGAATCCAGAGATCGAGACGGTGACCATCGTGAGCAGTGGTTATCACCTGCGAAGAGTCAGGCTGTGTTGCCTGTTTCTGCTGCCTGCAATGGTTCAGGTCAAGTATGTCGGTGTGCCGAACGAGAAGATTGGGTTTGTGAATCCAGTTCTCGATTGGGGAAAGCTGGGACTGTATGCCGCGGTGCTGGGATGGAGGCGGATGTTCGGCAAGCTTTAACACGCATTTATCAGAGGCGAGAAAATTGTGCGCCCTTCTAGTTTGCGGCGCATCCGAAGCTTCGATGCAGTGACAGGAGAGAAGAATGTCGATCAGCAAACTGCTATTGCCGGAATTCGATCAGGAAATGAAAGCGACGCGGACAACGCTGGAACGGATACCGATGAAGGCGGATTTTGCTCCGCATGCGAAGTCGATGCCGCTCGGGAAACTGGCGCCGCACGTGGCGCAACTCGCGGGATTTGGGCTCATCATTCTTACGACGCCGGAATTGGATTTCGGAAAAACCAGCATGCCGCCGGTGCCGTTTGAGTCTCCGCAACAGCTGGTAAAGGTGCTGGACGAGGGCGCGGCGAAAGCGCGGGAGGCGCTGGCGAAGATGCCCGACAGCGGGTGGACTGAAAACTGGAAGCTGGCGTTCCAGGGCAAGAGCATCTTCGATGGCGAGCGGTTCCTGGCGTATCGAGAGATGTTTATCAATCACCTGGTGCATCACCGGGCGCAACTGGGAGTGTATCTGCGGCTGAATGACGTGGCGGTGCCGGCGACGTATGGTCCGTCGGCCGACGACCGGATGGGGTTTTAAAAACAGTTTCGAGTTTCAAGTTTCAGGTTCAAATTCCCAGTTTCGAGTCAGGTGCGGATCAGCGCGGCGCGAGTCGCGCTTTTTTGATGCTACGTAACCAGATCGTTCTCATGAACAGTGTTGTTAAGTTGACCTTGATGGTCGTTCCCTTTTTGGAACGACGTGCGATGAAATTTGTGTAGCGCAAGGGTCGAAGCGGAACCCGGGCCAAAGGCGTTGCGTAAGATTCGGCAGAGGTCATTCCATGCGCAAGAGTTCTTTTGTTTTTCTCTCATTCTTTTTGCTGTGCGCTTTTCTTCATGCCGTCGACATTCCGATGTTTCGCGGAAATGCCGAACATACTGGCGTGGTGGCGGACTCGGCGATGCCGAAGAGCGGGTATGAAACCCAGAAGTGGAAGTTTCACACCGGAGGCAAGATCCGATCGTCGGCGGCCCTGGTAGATGGTGTCCTTTATTTCGGCAGCGATGATGGCTACCTGTACGCGGTGAAGGCGTCCGACGGTTCGCTGATATGGAAACTAAAGACGGATGGAGCGGTGCAATCGTCTCCAGCGGCCGCCAATGGGTTGGTGTATTTCATGAGCCATGACGAGACGTTTCGCGCGGCGGATGCGAAGTCGGGCAAAGTGAAGTGGACATTCCAGACTGGTTCGGAGCTGCCATTCAAAGGCGGATGGGACTGGTATCTGTCGTCACCGGTGCTGGCGGGCGAGAATATTGTGTTCGGCGCAGGCGATGGCTTCGTGTATGCGCTCGATGCGGCGTCGGGCAAGAAACGGTGGTCGTACAAAACGAATGGGCGGGTGCGCGCGACGCCTGCGGTTGCGAACGGCACTGTCTATGCCGGAAGCATGGACGGAACGTTGTACGCGCTCGACCTGAAGTCCGGCGACCTGAAGTGGAAATACAAGACAGAAGGCAATCAATACTTCCCGCTGGGTGAGGTGCAATCGTCGGCGGCGGTGGCCGATGGTGCGGTGTTCTTCGGCAGTCGCGACGGGTATCTTTATGCCGTGGAAGCCGATTCCGGCAAGCTGCGCTGGCGATATAACCATGAAGGCAATTGGGTGATCTCGTCGCCCGCCGTGGCTGACGGGTTGGTGATTGCCGGCAATTCCGACAAGCAATACGTGGATGCCATCGACATCAAGACCGGCAAGGAAGTGTGGAAGCACGATGCGCGGGTGAACGTGTTTTCGTCACCGATGGTGTCAGGTGGAGTTGTTTATGTCGGCGACTGGTACGCGCACGTGTGGTTTCTCGATCTCAAGACTGGCAAAGAAAAAGGTGCGTATTACATTGAGGATCGGGTGAACGCGTCGCCGATTATCGCAGATGGTGTTTTGTATGTAGGTTGCGAGGACTACAACTTCTACGCGATCCAGTAGTAGAAACGATTCCTCGGGACTGAGTCCCTCGGAATGACAGGCAAAATAAAGGCGTTCCGCGCGGCGCATCTGAAGATGCACGCCTTTCAAGGCGCGTAAAACAAAAGGCCGGTCTTATGACCGGCCTTCTAACTAGTTCGTTAGAGCTTACGGCAGGTGGTTGAACGCCGGCAGCTTGGTGATGTCGTTGAAGATCACCAGAACCGCGAACACAACCAGCAGGACGAACGCCACCTGGTAAACGCGTTCCTTCACCGCCAGGCTGATATCGCGGCGGCGCAGTCCTTCGATCGCCAGCATCAGGATCATGCCGCCGTCGAGGATAGGGAACGGGAAGAGGTTGAAGAGCCCGAGCTGCAGGCTCACCATCGCCATCAGGTACATCAGCGGAGTCCAGCCGGGCTGCTGAGCGGCAGCGCCGGAGGCACGCGCGATTTCAATCGGGCCCGAGACATTTTTGATCGATGCCTTGCGCTGGATCATCTTCCCGACCAGATCGAAGACGAGCATGGAGTTCTTTGCATTCTGCTCGATTGACTTCACGACGGCTTTGTCGAAGGGAAGCTTTTCGATCTCCACCGGATTGCTGTGGATGCCGATGCGGTAAGCGTCAGCGGCGCCGTTCTCGCCCTTCATCAACTTCGGAGTGACCGTGAGATCGAGGCTCTTGTTGTCGCGCAGAACGGAGAGCTGAACCGGCTTGTCTTTGTTGTCCTGCAGGATTCGGATCATGGCACCGGTGGAGCGAGTCGGCTGGCCATTGACCGCGACGATGTTGTCACCGACTTTAAGTCCGGCGGTTGCGGCCGGCATGGTGGGCTCGATCTCGGTGACGATGTTCGGCTGGTCGGGCGCCCAACCCGGATCACCGATCTGTTCCGGACCGGTAAGAGCCGGAGTGACAGTCTTGTGCAGCGCCTGGCCGTTGCGGTCGATATCGACCTGCATCGGCTGGTTGGCGCTCATCATCGTGTTCGGTTCGACATCTTCCCACGTAGGATTCGTTATGCCCGCGATCTGTGTAATACGGTCGCCTGGTTGAATGCCGGCCTTGTCGGCAGGCGATCCGGGCAGCACCCACCCGATTACGGCGGGATGGTCAAGATACATGGGGTGCTCGTACCGGATCATGAAGACTGCGGTGAGCAGCACGATGGCAAGCACGATGTTCATGAACGGACCGGCGGCGGCAATCACGAAGCGCTGCCATCGCGGGTGCGACATGAACTCGTAGTCGGCGCCGGTGCGCTGTTCGAGGATGTTCTCCCCGGACATCTTCACGTAACCGCCCAGCGGAATGAGGCTGAGGCGATAGTCGGTGTCGCCGCGGCGGAATCCGAGCAGCCGTTTGCCGAAGCCAACGGAGAAAGTTTCCACACGCACGCCGAAAAGTTTGGCGGCGGCAAAGTGCCCGAATTCGTGCACGATGATCATGATCCCGAGCACAAAGGCGACGGACACGAGGGTGATGAGCAAATCCTGCATAAGAGAAAAAAATTACCTTCTAACCCACCTTAACCGGCTGGCGATGGGCTTTATTCCTGAGTACTACCTGATCGTGAGCCACACAACGGGCTTCCGCATCAAGCGTTAACACCTGATCAATAGATTCCGGATGCGACACTCTAGTTTCATCGAGGGTGTCTTTAATTACGTCCGCAATGCCCAGAAAGGGTATATCGCCATCGAGGAAAGCTGCTACTGCTACTTCATCGGCGGCGTTTAGCGCAATGGTACGCGACCCTCCTGCTTCGGCGGATTCATACGCGAGCCGCAGGCAGGGGAATTTTTGCAGGTCAGGAGGGTAGAAGTCGAGCTTCCGAAGGTCACTGACAGAGAACTTCAGGGGCGAATCGACACGCTCCGGGTAGGTAAGCGCGTACAGGATCGGCAGACGCATGTCGGTGACCGAGAGCTGCGCGAGAATGCTGCCGTCGCGATACTCCACCATGGAATGAATGGTGCTCTGCGGGTGCACGATCACATCTACTTGACTCGGAGGCAAATTGAACAACCGGCAGGCCTCGATGACCTCGAATCCCTTGTTCATCAGAGTGGCGGAATCGATGGTGATCCGACGGCCCATCTTCCACGTCGGATGATTCAGAGCCTGCTCGACGCTAATTGACGCCATCTCGCTGGCAGGCGTGTGCAGGAACGGGCCACCGGAAGCAGTGAGCCACACGCGGTCGACTTCGTCGAGACGGCCTCCGCGCATGCACTGATGCACGGCGTTGTGCTCGGAATCGATCGGCAGCAGGGGAACGTTGTTCTTGCGCGCTTCAGCGGTGATGATTTCGCCGGCGACGACCAGAGATTCCTTGTTGGCCAGTCCGACGGCTTTGCCGGCTTTTACCGCTTCGTAAGTAGCTTCCAGGCCCGAGACGCCAACGATCGCGGAGACGACAAAATTCACTTCCGGGTGCGTGGCGACGCGAACCGTGCCGGGGGTTCCGAAAACGACTTCAATTTCAGCGAGTCCCGCCTCGGTCAGGCGCGATTTCAGATCAGCAGCATCTGGTTCGCGCGCGACGGAGAGAACTTTGGGCTTCCAGCGGCAAGCCTGCTCAAACGCGGTTTCCACGTTGTGTCCGGCGGCGAGGGCAGCGACCTGAAAGCGGTCGGGGTAGGACTCGACGATGCTGAGGGTGCTGTGCCCAATCGAGCCGGTTGAGCCCAGGATGGCGATCTTCTTCATCAGACGGCTGGAAAGCTTAAGTATATCAGGTGAGCACCCGCATGGCGGCATAGAACCAAAGGACAGGGACCGCGAAAAGCAGGGCGTCGATGCGGTCGAGCATGCCTCCGTGACCGGGCAAAAGCGCACCCGAATCCTTGACTCCGGCGCCTCGCTTGAGCAGCGATTCGACGAGATCCCCGAGCTGGGCGGTGACGTTGAGGAAGGCGGAGAGAACGATGATCTGCATCGCGGGCGGCGAAGGGGCGAGATAGCCCTGCCAGCGGTCGATCAGGTGCGCGCGAAGCAGCGCTGCGGAGATGGGTTGGGCGTAATGGAAGACGAGAACGCCGATAGCGATTGATCCCAGGAACGACGCAACGCCACCTTCCCACGTCTTTCCGGGCGAAATGCGCGGAGCCATTTTGTGGCGGCCGATGGCGCGTCCAACGTAGTAGGCGGCGGTGTCGCCGGTCCAGACGACGAGGAACAAATAGAGGATGAGAAACGCTCCCGCCCATTGCTGGCGAATGTTGGCGAGAAGCAGCAGAGGGATCGCCGTGTATCCGAGGGCGAAGAACGACGCGGCAGCCGCCGGGTAAGAAGTCGCGAGGTCGCGCCGCAGCATGCCGACGACAAGGTAGAGGAAGGTTCCGAATACGGCAGTGGCAAAGACAATATAGAAGAGTGACTCAGTGGCGAGTGCGGGCGTGTCTCCGTTGCGCGGATAGAAGATGAGCGCCGCGAACAGCAAGACGACGCCGACATAGGTCGGCATGCGAAACGGTGTGACGTTGTAGTGCTTCACCAGGTCGATGAATTCACGCGCAGCGAGTACAGCGATCGCGGCAACGATGGCGGCGAATAGCGGCGCCGGCGCGCGAAAGACCGCGAGCAGAACGACCGGGATGAGAACGATGGCGGTGAGGACGCGTTTCATGAGAACGGAACATTGTACAGTTCCGTTTCACGGCGTTCCGGTTCGGTCTACTTTGAAGATGGCGAAGACTCATCGTCATCCCATACTCTGCAACCGAAAACGGAACCCTCTTTTACGAAGTCTTGGCCGCACTTGTTGCGCCATGGATATTTACTGCTCGGCGGACTTCTTCGAACCACGTAATTGCCAGGCGGAAGGCCGCTGACGTAGAAGACGCCGTTTTCGTCAGTCGTGGTGACCGTATCCCCGCCAGGGCCGGTGATAACAACGGTCTTTCCGGCAGCGCCAATGTCTTCTGCGTCAACCCAAATTGAGCCGGCAGTCCTTCTCACCACCGTGCCGACGATCCTGACTCCGTGCTGCGGCGGCCCGTCACGCAGCAGTCGCAACTCCAACTGGGATTCGTGGAGCGGTGCCGTCAGTTTGCAATACGAAGTTCCGACTTCAGGGAACAGGCGAGTGAGGACGCCATGCTCACGTTCCGCATCCACAAAATACGTTTCCTTTGAAGGAAAGGGACCGAAGATGCCATGGAGAATCACGTATTTTCTGCTCCACCACGGAAGGCCCCAATAGTGGTGCTGGACTTTCATCAGTGCGAGCTTGCCACCATTCTCAGGAAGCACCTTCTCGGCAGTAGCGTAGTAGCGCGGAATACTCCAGTTGGAGACATAGATCGCCTTGGCGGTGAATACGGCCTGGGCGGAATCGGTCGGCCCAGTAAACACCGGCTTGCATCCGAGCCCTACAAAGGGAATCTGCTGGATCGTCCGGAGGAATGCGCCGACGGATGTGAGGCTGGCAATGCATACCACGGACACTACTGCGAGCACACGACGATTTCGGGTCAAAGATGGCAGAAGTGATGGCCATCCGCGACGCTCTGTGACGAGCCAGAAAACGGCAGGAATGAAGAATAGTGACCCGGTAAGCTCAAGCACTTGGACATAGTCAACAAAGAAACCCTCCGCCACGATCCAGCAGACGGCAACGATGAGTCCATAAGCACACAGGATGATGGCGGCAATCTTTCGATTCCGCACCGCGAAGAAGCTTGCGGTGATTAAGGTGAGCGGGAGAGTGCCGAAAAAGGCTGCGAAAAGATTGTGAAAAACGAAAGACAAATCACCGGGTCTCTCGCTTGCGATGAGAGAAAAGAAAAGCATCGCAATGCCCGCGCTATAAGCAAGGAGTAACCAACTTACGGCTCTCTGCAACAAGGGCGCATAGCGCGACAATCGATTCTCCTGTCACCCAGAGCTTATTATTGAAGTTAGACACCAAGGCTTGGGAATGGTTCCATCGGCAAAACGTTTGTACGGAAAAATGAAGGGCCCCTGTGGGAATAGTCGCTGAATTGCGGCTTCTCATCCCTCCCGCTAACATTTCGCCCCAAGCCCCGTCCAAAGCCGAGGAGCGTGACTGATCGTGCTCGTTCGCTGGGGCGGAGCGACAACAATCTGCATTGCAATCTTGATGGCGCTACTTGCGCCTTGTCGCGCTGCTGACACCCGTTCCGCTTCGATTCCGCGCGTCAGCGAGGCGCCCAAGCTCGAAGACTTCGAAGACATGGGCCCGCACGGGGCCGCCGTCCAACTGCAAAAGATTTCCGATTTCACGCAGACACAGCCTTCCGACGGCAAGCCTCCCACGCAGCGCACCGACGCCTATCTCGGCTACGACCTGCACAACCTCTATATGGTGTTCGTGTGCTGGGATAAGGATCCGGGTGGCATTCGCGGACACATGACGCGACGCGAGCCTTCGACGCCTTACGATGGCGACGACTACATCGAGATCACGCTCGATACGTTTCACGATCAGCGTCACGCCTTCGTCTTCGACATCAATCCGGTGGGCATTCAGGCCGACGGCCTGTGGACCGAAGGCCAGGGCACCGACTATTCGTGGGACACGCTGTGGTACACGCGCTCGCGCATCACCGAGGCGGGATACATACTCTGGGTGTCGATACCGTTCCAGAGCCTGCGATTTCACGGCAACACCGAGAATCAGTGGGGCGTGACGCTCTCCCGCTACATTGCACGCGTCGACGAAACCGACTACTGGCCGTGGGTTTCTGCGAAGGTGAACGGGCGGCTTAACCAGGAAGCGATCGTGACCGGCATCGAAAACGTGTCGCCCGGTCGCAACATGCAGTTCATTCCGTATGGAGAAGGTCGCAGCTTCCGCGCCCTCGACACGCGCGATCCGAACCAGCCGCGCTTCAGCACCGCGGAGTTTCAGGGCAAAGTAGGGCTCGACTCGAAGTTCGTCTTCCACGACAGCCTGGTGCTCGACACGACCATCAATCCTGATTTCGCGCAGATCGAGTCCGACCAGCCGCAGAACACCATCAACCAGCGTTTCGCCGTCTACTTTCCCGAGAAGCGACCGTTCTTTCTGGAAAACTCAAACTTCTTCGAAGCGCCGCTGATCGGCAACTTCCAGCAGGATCGCATGGTGTTCACGCGCACCATCGCCGACCCGACCTTCGGCGTGCGTCTCACCGGCAAGCAGGGACCGTGGAACCTCGGGTTCTTCGTCGCCGACGACAAGTCGCCCGGAGAAGTTGTTCCTGACAACGATCCGCTCTCGGGTAAGCGTGCTTACGTCGCGATCGGCCGTGTGAGCCGCGATATCGGCGAACATTCCAGCATCGGCGCGATGTTCACCGATCGCGAATTCTTCAACGACACCAATCGCGTCGGCGGAATCGACGGCCTCTGGTACATCAACAAAAACTGGAGCGCCACCTATCGCGGCTATGTCAGTTCCACGCACAATCCCGCCGGCTATTCGTTTGGGCATTTTCAGGAAGCCGCCGTTACCGGCGCAGGCCTGCGCTTCGACTGGTCGATGCAGTTCCTCGATATCTCGCCGGGGTTCGTCGAAGAGAACGGCTATGTTCCGCGCGTCGATCAGCGCGCCTTCAACCAGTACGGGCATTTTTATTTTCGTACGGAAGGCAAGCACCTCATCTTTCATGGCCCGGAAGAAAATGTCACCCAGCTTTGGGATCACACTTTCACCACGCTGCAGCAGGTCCTGAGCTTCGACTACGTCTTCTATCTGCACGGCAACATCGTGATCGCGCCGATCATTGCTTATGAATCCGATGTGCTGCGGCCCATCGACTTCACCGGACTTCCGAATAACCGCCAGTACGCGCAAGACGCCGGCGGATTCGTCTTCCGCGGGCAACCGTCGCGGCTGGTGAACTGGAATTTCAGGGTGATTCGCGACGGAACCGTGGTGGTGATTCCCGCGACAGGGCAGCTGCCTTACACCGGCAACGAGACTGCGATTTCAACCACGCTCGGCATCAAGCCGATGGGCAAGTTGCAGATCGACAACACCTACATCCTCGAGCGCGTGGTGAATGGCGGCGTCGATCACGCCGTGGTCAACAGCAACATCATTCGTTCGAAGTGGAATTACCAGTTCAACAAAGACTTCTCTCTGCGCGTCATCACGCAGTACAACGGCGCCCTTACCAATCCGCTTTATTCGTCATTGCCGAACACTAAAAATCTTAACTTCGATTTTCTCTTCACCTACCTGCCGCATCCGGGGACGGCGATCTACGTGGGCTACAATTCGAACCTCGAAAACGTCGCGCCCGGTCTGTGCACTCATCTCGCCGGTGAGACCGAATGCGATCCGAACGGCGGAGGTCTTCTTCGTACGCCCTACGGATTCGCGAACGACGGCCGCCAGTTCTTCGTGAAAATCAGCTACCTGTTCCGGAAGTAGGCTGCCAGGCCGGGCAGGGGCGGCGGACGCGCTTACCGCACGATCCGCCGGAACGCCGTCTTGGCCGCTTCGAACTCTTCGTCGGTGATTCCCGACAGCAGGTCGCCGCAGGCGGTTTCCGCGGTCTCGACGGCCTCTTCGTACAGGACTTTTCCGGTCTTGGTAATCGCGGCATAGCCCACTCGGGCGTCATTCGGGTCTGGATGCCGCGATACCAGCCCGATCTTTTCCAGTGGCAGCAGGATTCGGGTGACCGCCGACTGGGTCAGTCCCAGCCGCTCAGCCAGGTCCACCCGCCGGAGTTTGCCGCTCGAATCGGCAGCCAGCTCGCCAAGTACCGTGAAATCGACGAAACTCAGGCCATGGAGGGCGCCCAGTCTGCGATCGAGCCGCCGTGTAAGCTCAGCGTTAGTGCGGGAGACGAGCCGCCCGAATTCCAGGGCCATCGCAGCGGTCGAAAGTTGTTTCTTAATCATTGATATGTAAATTACATTACAACCTGAGATTTGTCCAGTCTCACCGGCGGTGTATCAGTTTGGATCCTCGGGGAAAGGCCTGAGACGATTTTGCCGGATTTTGTAATTCCAGCGTTTATTTGTCACACTCAAAATGCCGATGGAACGTGTAGAATCCCCTGTTCCTGAAATAACTCGCGGGATTCTTCGAGTCGGAAGTTTGGACTCGGAAATGCAACATGAACGTTAGAACCTGCGAGTGCAGAAACCTATGTACTTGAAAAAACTTTGTGGTGGCGTACTGCACGTCCAAACGGCCAATGGCCTTCGCTGCGTCGAGTTGAGCGGCCGCGAACGCCTTAGCCTGCTCTGGCTCTTCCGGAATTTCAAGATCCTGCCCGAGGCGGTGCTGGGAAAAACGGCTCGCCAACTGCTCGAGAGCCTGCTTGGCAGCGACCAGTCGCAACTGCGATGTGCGCACAACCACGCCGAAGACGACGACTACGTCATCGGCACGGTCGAGTACGTTGCGGCCAAGGGTTCGGCGAAAACCGCCGGCAAGCGACCGGCTTCCGCCACGCTGGTTCCCGATGCCGCCGGACTCGGATCGCGCGCCGTATCGTAGTCAGCAGCCCTCCCTGACAATTTGAATTTTCCTCATAGTGTGTACACTCCAATCAGCAGGAGTGTCCCCATGCCCCTCGTAAGAATCGCCCTCCGTCACGGTCACGACGCCGCCTTCGGCAAGAAAGTTGGCGACATCATTTACCGCCAGATGCAGGCGACCCTGAACGTTCCGCCGAAAGACAACTTCCAGATCGTCACCTCGCACGGCGCCAACGAACTCATCTACGATCCCACCTACCTCAACATCGCGCGTACCGATGGCGTTATCTTCATCCAGATCACCCTCAATGAGGGCCGCAGCGTGGAACTGAAGAAGGCGTTCTACCAGGCCGTCGCCGACTCGCTGCACGGCGAACTTGGCATCCGCCGCGAAGACGTGCTCATCAATCTGGTGGAAGTGAAGAAAGAGAACTGGTCGTTCGGGAACGGAATCGCGCAGTACGCGCAATGAGTCCATTCTTTAAAGTCACAGACGAAATCCCTGCCTTTGGCTAAGATGGCATCTCCGCCGCCTGGCGAATCCGCCTCGCCGGCCCGCGAGTGAGGTGTCGCTGTGGCGCCTGCAACGATCGTCGAGAATACGCTGATCGATGAACGGTATTTCGAGGGATTCGAGAACCTCATGCCGTTCCAGGTTCACGACATCCTGCTGGTTTCGAGCCTCTACGACTCGTTCATCCTCCGCGAAGACGGACGCCTGAACGAACTGCTGATCGGCCATTCCCTCGAACTCAACCTGTCGCACGTTCCGGGCATCACTCGAGTATCGAGCGGCGCCGATGCCATCGCGCTGATGAAGGTGCAATCCCGCTATAACCTGATCGTTACCAACGCGCATGTGGGCGACATGGACGCCGTCGAGCTCGCCAGCGAAGTCAAGAAGACCGGGCGCGATGTGCCGGTCGTGGTGCTCGCTTACGACCAGCGCGAGATCACGCGCATGATGTCACGCGTCGCCGCCTCGAACATCGAGAAAGCCTTCCTGTGGCAGGGCAATGCGCGCATCCTGCTGGCGATCGTCAAGTACATCGAAGACAAGCGAAACGTATTGCTCGACACGCGCGTGATGGGTGTGCCCGTCATCCTGGTGGTCGAAAACGAAATCCGCTACTACTCGTCGTTCCTGCCCGAGATCTATACCGCGCTGATTACGCAGTCGCGTTCGCTGATCAGCGACGCCTTCAATCTCGCGCACAAGCTGGTGCGCATGCGTGCGCGGCCGAAAATCCTGCTCTGCACCGATTTTGAACGCGCCGAGCAGCAGGTCAGGAACTATCGCGATTACCTCTTCGGTGTCATCTCCGACGTTGAATTTCCACGCGGCGGAAAGCTCAATCCCGAAGCGGGTTTCGAACTGGCGCGCATGATTCGCCAGACCGTTCCCGACGTCCCCATTGTGTTGCAGTCGGGCGTGCCGGAGTTGATGAGCCGCGCTCATGCCGAAGGGTTCTCGTTCCTCCGCAAGGGATCGGACACGCTGCTCAGCGATTTGCGGGCGCTGCTGAAAGATGAGTTCGCGTTCGGCGATTTCGTGTTCCGGCTGTCGAACGGGCAGGAAGTCGCGCGCGCCGCCGACCTGAACGAACTGGAAGCGCAATTGAAGCGCGTGCCTGACGAATCGATCCGCCACCACAGCGAGCGCAATCATTTTTCCCACTGGCTGATGGCACGGACAGAATTCACGCTCGCCGAGAAGCTGCGTCCGCGCAAGGTTTCCGACTTCCCCGACACCACCGCGCTGCGCAACGACCTCATCGCCACCATCGCCGCCTACCGCAACGAGCAGAACCAGGTCTTGATCGGCGACTTCCAGAGCTCCACCTTCAAGCCGACACCCGATTTCTTCATGCGCTTTGGCGGAGGATCGCTGGGCGGCAAGGCTCGCGGCCTGGCCTTTGTTCGTTACCTGCTGCACAAATACCAGATCGGCCAGGCCTTCCACGGTGTGCGCATCTCAGTGCCGCCGACGCTGGTCATCGCCACCGATTACTTCGACCAGTTCCTCGCCGAGAACAAGCTGCTCGAATTCGCGCTGCACTGCGGCGACGATGACGAAATCGTTACGCACTTTCTCGCCGCCCGGCTTCCGGCAGCACTTCGCGAGTGCCTGCTGGCGTTCCTGCAGGAAGTGCGCTGCCCGTTGGCGGTACGTTCGTCGAGCCTGCTCGAGGATTCACACTATCAGCCGTTCACGGGCGTGTACGAAACGTTCATGCTTGCAAACCGGCAGCCCGATCTCGAGAGCCGCCTCGAGCGCGTCATGGAAGCCGTCAAGCGCGTGTACGCGTCGACGTTCAGCCAGCATGCCAAGAACTACGTCCGCGCGACTCCGTATCGCCTGGAAGAAGAGAAGATGGCGGTCATCCTGCAGCAGGTGGTCGGCACCGATTTCGGAGGCCGCTACTATCCGGACTTTTCCGGCGTGACGCGCTCGTGGAATTTTTATCCCGTGTCGCCGATGGCCGCCGAAGACGGAATCGCCACCGTCGCGCTCGGTCTCGGACGCGAAGTCGTGGATGGCGGCAAAGCGCTATCGTTCTGCCCCAGGTATCCGCGACAGATCATCCAGTTCGCTTCCGTCGAAGACATTCTCGCGAACGCGCAGGCGGAGTTTTGGTCGCTGGAACTCGATCCCCATGCGGCGCATCCGCCCGGCGAAGACGGCCTGCGCGAAGCGAAGTTCCCTCTCGCTGCCGCCGAAGCCGATGGCTCGTTGCACATGGTCGCGTCCACTTACTCCGCCGACAATCACGCGGTCTACGACGGAACCAGCCGCAGCGGCATTCGCGTAGTCAGTTTCGCTGGCGTCCTGAAGCACGGACTGTTTCCGCTACCCGAGATCCTCGATCGACTGCAGAAACTGGGCGAAGACGCGCTCGCACGCCCGGTGGAGATCGAGTTCGCCGTGCGCATCTCGCGCGATCCCGATCAGCCCTCGGACTTCGGATTTCTCCAGATGCGCCCTCTCGTCCTTTCGCGCGAGCAGGAAGATCTGCGAGTGGAAGACGTCGCCGCCGAGCGGCTGCTCTGCAGCAGCACCAAGGCAATGGGCAACGGCCGCATTGACGATATTCGCGACATCGTTGTTGTCGATTACCATCAGTTCGAGCGCTCACGCAGCCATGAGGTCGCCGCGGCAGTAGCGCGAATGAACGCACGGTTGCTCGAGAGCGGGACGCCCTATGTGCTGATCGGCGTCGGACGCTGGGGCTCCAACGATCCCTGGCTCGGCGTGCCCGTCACCTGGGAGCAGGTCTCCGGCGCGCGCGTAATCGTCGAAGCCGGCTTCCGCGACATGCGCGTCACGCCATCGCAGGGCAGCCATTTTTTCCAGAATTTGAACGCCTTCCAGGTCGCGTATTTCACGGTGAACCCGGATCTCGGGGAGGGCTTTGTGGATTGGGAATGGCTCGCCGCACAGCCTTCGATGGAGTCATTGGATAGCGTGCGCCATGTGCGATTACAAACTCCGCTCGAAGTGGTGGTGAGCGGAAAGACGGGAAGCGGATTGATCATCAAGCCCTGATCAGTTCTGGCATGAAGCCAGGCCAAGTATCCCTTTTTCCGGAGAGAATACGGCTACGCTGCCTCCGCTCTCAGTCGCAAATAGCCCGTCACCAAGGTTGACCAGGCCAGAAGCCTGACCTGGAAGCCGGGCAATCTCACTTGGTTGCCACACCCCATTTTCGTCCCGACTAACGCGAACTGCATATCCGTAATCGAGAGATATGTGTGCAAGCCCGAACAGGACGATCGCTCCCTCGCCGTCCGGTTCGATTGCCAGAACGTTTTCGCCTTGAATGGTCTGCGCTTTGCCGTGGCGTGGGTGCCACGTCAATTCTCCCCCAAACTCCCCGTTATTGGTCCCGCGTAGTACTCCATCGGCTATTCGAAGAGAGTCTTTTCCTGTAACAACCCGAAACACAGTTTCATTCCATTTCCACTCACCACTGCGACAACCGGGTACTTTCGGGTTGAGCTCGCTGTAGGTCGGATCGAAAGGCTCGACGTCGTCTCCGAACATGCCAAACTTTAGGATGCGCGATAACTTTCCATTCGGAGAGTGGATGCCTTGAATGGCGCGCCGCGCTTCACCTCGTATTTCGGGTAACCAATACTCAGAAGCGGTCTTCTGCAATGCCGGAACGGAACGCTGTGCCCCAAGCCATCCTAGACTCCGCGCGGAAGCATAGACAACTCGCCAGTCACGATCGTTTAGTGCGTTTTCAATCTCCGGGCTGGCGGCTTCATATCCGATGGCTCCCAGAGTGGTGATTGCATAGGCGCGTTCCGCGCCATTTTTCGACTTTAGAAAGGGCAACAACTCCGCTCCCGCATCGTAGCCATCTGTTCCGTACGATGCGAGTTCCTCCAAACATTGAAAAGATGCCATCGCGAGAGAATCGAGCGGAGACGCCTTCGGCTTACACGATCTTGCAACGTACACTGCCGTACTGGAATCGCGTACAGCGAGCAGTGCCGAGTGAACTGCGAATTGGAAGCCCGCGTCTGGATCGTTGAGGAATTGTCGCAAGCTCGCACAATATGGCTTCGCGGCAGGTCCCAACGCTGCAAGTCCGGCCAGCGCTTTGATTCGAAGCGGCTTCGGTTCCTTTGCATCGGAGGCCATGGCAATCCACCGCGGAGCATAAGTCTCGACGATTCCTGTCATCTGTCCGATGACGCGGGCGGCCGATTCCCCGGTTCTCTCCTCCGCTAAAAGCGGAAAGAGAAATGGCAGCGCTTTGGGGCCGAGATGCGATAGGGCGAAATCGGTCTGGTTCGCGCTTCCTTCGGGGAGGTCTTCCACCAGAGCCTCAATGGCCCCAGGTGTCGCGATCTCCGCAAGTGGCCGGGCTACCCATCCTCCATGATCTTTGCGCAGCGCAGCCCGTAGCTCGGGCACATCCGAAGGATTCCACTCTTTCCATTTAGCCAGAACAGCTCCCGCGAAGTTTCGCCAGCCAGGATCTTTGCCTGCAGCCTTCTTCAGCAATTCATGTTTGGCTGGATCTCCGAACCGATGCAAGACTTTGTATGCCTCGGCGGCATCCAGGTCGCTCCCGCCATCGTGACTCGGAGCGACCTCGTCCAGCACCCGAATGCAAGCGTTCAGCGAGGAACACGCCGCAAACTCTTGTGGTAAGCTCCGCGCAAACATAGGGATCACCATCAAGAATAGAGCCGCGCAACACGCCGCAAGCCTCGATATCATCTGAACCGCTCCCAGTTCCCTAAGTCTCGGACCTTGGCGGCGACAGTTCAAGCACGATTTCAAACCGCTGTTCAAACCTCTCTTCCACCTGTGACTCCGGTCACACCCGTCCCTGCGGCAACTCACGAATACTTGTCCGCAGGGACACGACTGTGTTCAAAATCACCTACGCCCAATTCATCGCTCCCGGCATCAAGCGCTTCAGCATTGTTGCGCCGCGGATCGCCCGCGCCTATCAGCCCGGACAGTTCATCATTCTTCGCCTCCACGATCAGGGCGAGCGCATTCCACTGACCATCGAGCGCGTCGATCGCGAAGCGGGAACCATCAACCTCGTTGTGCAGTCGATCGGCAAGACCACCAACCTGCTGAACATGCTGGAAGCTGGCGATGCGATCCTCGACGTCGTCGGTCCACTCGGCAAGCCCTCGCACATCGCAAAGTTCGGAACGGTGGTCGTCATGGGTGGCGGAGTCGGCACGGCCATGGCCTATCCCACCACCGCCGCGCTCAAGGTCGCCGGCAACAAAGTGATTTCGATTGTCGGCGCGCGCAGCCGGGCACTGATGATCCTGGAACACGAGATGCGCCGCGTCAGCGACATGCTGATGATCACCACCGACGACGGCACTTACGGCGATAAAGGCTTCGTTACCGACAAGCTCCGCCAACTGATCGACAATGGCGTGAAGATCGATCTCGTTCTCGCCGTTGGCCCCATCCCGATGATGCGCGCGGTGGCCGAAGTCACCCGCAAGGAAAACATCCCCACCGTCGTCAGCCTGAACTCAATCATGGTCGATGGCACCGGCATGTGCGGCGGATGCCGCGTGCTGATCGACGGCAAGAGCGAATTCGCCTGCGTCGATGGTCCTGAGTTCGACGCCCATCGCGTCGACTTCGACATCCTGGTCCAACGCAACAACGCCTATCGCGAAAAAGAAAAGCAGTCCCTCGCGCATTTCGAGTGCGCTTCCGACGAACAACTCAAGGCGCAGCGCGAGTCGATCCGGCGCAGCGCGCGCGTGGCGGCGGAGGCGAGATAGCGATGGACGCCAAGCAGAAATCCGCCAATCCCGTGCCCGTCAAAGAGCGCATGAAGATTCCGCGCCAGCCAATGCCCGAGCAACCGCCACAGCTTCGCCGTGTGAATTTCGCGGAGGTGAATCTCGGGTACAACTCCGATCTTGCCGCGCAGGAAGCGGTTCGCTGCCTCGAATGCGCCAAGCCCACCTGCGTCGACGAATGTCCCGTCGGCATGAAGGTGAAGGAGATCGTTCAGCTCATCGTGGCGAAAGACTACGCCGCCGCCGCTGCGAAGATTCGCGAAGACAACGTGCTGCCCGCCATCACCGGCCGCGTCTGCCCGCAGGAAGATCAGTGCGAGGGCGCCTGCCTGATGGGCAAGAAAGTTTCGCCACTGGCCATCGGCTACCTTGAGCGCTTCATCGCCGACTGGGAGGTCGAGAACGACTCGCTTGGAATTCCGCCGATCGCGCCCGCCACCGGACGCAAAGTCGGCATCGTCGGCAGCGGACCGGCAGCGCTCTCCTGCGCCGGCGATCTCATCCAGAAAGGCCATCAGGTCCACGTTTTCGAGGCGCTGCACGAACTCGGAGGCGTGCTCGTTTACGGCATTCCCGAATTCCGTTTGCCGAAAGACATCGTGAAGCGCGAAGTCAACAACATGCGCAAGATGGGCGTCGAGTTCGAAACCAACGTCGTCGTCGGCAAGACCGTCACCATCGATCAGCTCATGAAAGAAGAGGCATACGACGCCGTCTTCGTCGCCACTGGCGCGGGTCTGCCGCAGTTCCTCGGCGTCCCTGGCGAACACCTGAACGGCGTCTATTCGGCCAACGAATTCCTGACCCGCGTGAACCTCATGCGCGCCTACAAATTCCCCGAGTACGATGAGCCGGTGTACGACTGTCGCGATCGCGACGTCGTCGTTTTCGGCGGCGGCAACACCGCCATGGACGCCGTTCGCACCGCCAAGCGTCTCGGCGCGCGCAACGCGACGATCGTCTATCGCCGCACCGAAAAAGAAATGCCCGCGCGTGTCGAAGAAGTCCACCACGCGAAAGACGAAGGCATCCAGTTCGAAATGCTGGTGGGGCCTATCGAGTTGATCGGCGATAAAGCAGGGCGCCTCGAAACCGTCAAATGTATTCGCATGGAACTCGGCGAACCTGACGCGTCAGGCCGCCGCCGCCCAGTGCCGAAAGCCGGCTCGGAATTTATCATTCCGGCCTCGGTCGCGATCGTCGCCGTCGGCACCACGGCCAACCCGCTCATCCAGTCCACCACGCCCGATCTCAAGACCAACAAGCGTGGATACATCGAGGTGAACGACTCGCTCGCCACTTCCAAGCCCGGCGTCTTCGCCGGAGGCGACATTGTCACCGGCGGTGCCACCGTCATCCTCGCCATGGGTGCCGGACGAAAAGCCGCGAAAGGAATCCACGAGTATCTTTGCGGCTTGCCTAAGTAGCGCCGGCGTCCTGCTGGCCGTCGCGTTGTACAGTTGTGGACGCCGGTCGCCCTCGCCTTGTACTGTTGTGGATGCCGGTCGTCCTCGCCCTGTGCTGTTGTGGATGCCGGTCGCCCTCGACCGGCTATCGTCCACTAACCACTGCTTTCCCAATTCGGGAAAATTTTGTCAAGCACGTCATACGTCACAAATCGCATCTAACCTATTCGTTACAAAGGAAATATAAATTTCGCGATTTTGGCACTACACACCTCCCCAAAAGCGCATACTAAAAACATAGGCTGGTAGAGGAATATTTCCTCCACCAGCCTCTTGTGCTTTTGCCCGTCCCTCGCCGGACGGGCTTTCGTTTTTATGACCAGATTTTCGGAAAGGAGCAAACCGCAATGCCGAACCATGAGCCGCTCATTGCCGAAATGCCGAACCATGAGCCGCTCATTGCCGATTTCTTGTAACTCGTGTGTTATCAGGATTTTCCATGCAACTCGCTGATTCTAATGAATTTGCGAAAGTATCCGAGAGCTAAGTTGTTGATTTTAAGGAACCGACCCCCGGGTAGGGGGTATTCCGAAGGAGATTTCATCAATGTCAGAAGTAACCGCTCTACCGTGCACCGGCGCAACCGCCGAACCGGCCATCGCGCCGCCTCCGCCCGTCGCAACCAAACCTTCCGGCTTTGCCGTCTGCGAGCACATCAAAGACAACGGCTTCCGCTGCGGCTCGCCCGCGCTTCGCGCACGTCACTTCTGCTATTTCCATTCCCGCGCCCATCGTCCTGTCGGACGCTTCGGCCAACGCAACTACCGCTCGCCCATCCCCGAAACCGTCGAATCGCTCCAGGTCGCCATGGCCCATGTTATGCAAGCGCTCGCCTCCGGCGACATCACGCCCAAGCACGCCAACTCCATGCTCTACTCCATCAGCCTCGCTACCAATCTCTTGCGCAACCGAAAGTCTCTAACCCAGGCCGAGCAGGCCGGGATGGTCACCGAACTCCCCTCCTCCATGATTGAGGTCCTTACTCCCGTCGAGCCCGACGACTACGACGGCGCCGACCAACCCGGTGACTCCGAGCCGCCTCTGCCGTCCTATCGCGTGTACTCGTCCCCGCAAGCCCAGCCACCTCAACCCGCTTACCGCGTGCCCGCTCCGCCGCAACCTGAGCCGTCGCCTCAACCCGCAAACAATCCTGCCATCTCTCCCGAGCGCTTCGACGAACTTTGCTCCCGCTTGATGACTTACGACCAGTACTGCTCCGCCGTGTCTCGCCTTCGTTCCGGGAAATCGAGTCCCGACTATCACACCGCCTACGAAAAAATCGCCGCCCATGTCCAGGCCGATCGCGAACTCGCCGGGCTTGGCCTCACTCCTGAGAGCGATCCGCGTCTTTCGTCCTACCTCTTTCCCCTGGGCTTGCGTGCTGCCATGCCGTTAACGTAAGCGTTACTGTCCGGTGGCCTTTTTGTACAGGTCCCAGACCCACTTCGGTGGATCGGGCGCGCCCTTCAGGTCCTGGTCCTTGCCCAGCGCCAGTGCCCAGCGATGCTGCCACGGATAGCCGTAGTTGCCGGCGTAATTGTCGGGCGTCTGGTAGGCGGGATCTTTTAGCGCTTCGTCGAGCGTGACGAATTTGTATCCGCGCGCTTCAAACTTCGCGAGCACCTGGTCGAGCATCATGCCGTTGATCTGGTTCGAGTGCATCAGCATCACCTGCGCGATGTCGCGGCCGAACAGCGTGTGCGTGAACTTCTCGTAGTAATCGAGATCGATGTCGGTCTGCGCCAGGTACGCGTCGAGCACTTTGTGCGCCGTGACATCGTCACCGTCTTTAACAGCTTGGCGGTACGCGGAATTGAACGCCCAGTCGAGGTTTTCGAGCGTCACCGGCGCCACCGTGTAGCCGCGCGATTTCAGGAACGCCTCGAACTCGTGCTTGTGTTCCAGCGTGTCGCCGGTCATCAGGAACGGATGGCGGAAGTAGCGCTCGTCTTTGCCACGCTCTTTCATCAGGCGTTGGGTAATCGTCTCGCCCTTGATCACTTCGTCTTCGAACGCGGGCAGCGGCGTTTTGTTGAGGTTCGCGTGCGAGTAGGTGTGATTGCCCAGTTCCACGCCGCCGTCGAGCCACTCTTCGAGCAGCCCGACGCGCATGTCGAGCTGGTCGTTGACCATCAGCTTGCGCTCGTTCACGAAGGCAACGACTGGAACGTGATGCTCCTTCAACGTGTCGAGGATGCTGCGGATGTTCTCATGCGCCTCGTAAACATCCGAGAGACTCGGCCCCAGCGTCGCATAGGGAAGATCGTCGATGGTGATCGCGATGGTTTTGCTTTGTGCTGCCAAGCGGGAGGAAATTGCGCAGAGAACCAGCAGGAAGAAGGCAAATCTCTTATGCATGAATGCAACCAGAGTATCCGATTCTGCTCTTGTTGAGGAACACGCTTCCACTTTCAGTAACGTTTCAGAAAAAGTTCAGAACAGTTCAAGGACCGCTGAGCCGGGTCGCCGCTACGCTCACCGTAGATCAAGAAGCGAATCGAGCTTGTTTGCGGAGGGAGCACTTACATGAAACGACTTGCGGTGTTTGCTTACGGCGTCGTCTGCTATGCCGTGTTTTTCGCCACCTTTCTTTATGCCATTGGCTTTATCGGAAACGTGGTGGTGCCCAAGGCGATGGACTCGCCCTCAAGCACACCGCTTCTGAAAGCGCTGGCGATTGACGCGCTGCTGTTGGGCATCTTCGCCGTGCAGCATAGCCTGATGGCGCGGCCGTGGTTCAAGCGCGCGTGGACGCGCATTGTTCCCGAGCCGGCGGAGCGCAGCACTTACGTTTTGTTTTCGAGTTTGGCGCTGATCGCGCTGTTTGCGTTCTGGCAGCCGCTCGGAGGAATGGTGTGGAACGTCGAAGATCCCATTGGCCGCGGATTCCTGTTCGCCGCTTACGGTTTTGGTCTTGGACTGGTGTTGATCAGCACATTCCTGATCAATCATTTCGATCTGTTTGGATTGCGGCAAGTCTGGATGTATTTGATCGGCAAGCCTTACACGCACCTGTCGTTCCGGACGCCGCTGCTCTACAAGTATGTGCGGCATCCGCTTTACATCGGATGGTTCATGTCGTTCTGGTTCACGCCGACGATGACGGTCACGCACCTCTTCTTCGCGGTAATGTGCACCAGCTACATTCTGCTGGCGATTCGCTGGGAAGAGAAGGATTTGGCCGACTTTCACGGCGCCAGGTACGAGCATTACCGCGACAGCGTGCCGATGCTGATGCCGTCGCCGACTCCTTATCGCGCTCCGGAGGTGAAGTATCAGGTGCGCCGATTGGCGTAAGCCGATGGGGCGGAGAAATTCCGCCCCGCTTTATCCGGCGGCGCGTTGACCATTCTGGATGGCTTGCGGAGGCCATTCCAGAAATGCGGCGATCTCGTGCGTGAGGATCTCCCAAGCTGGTTCGCCGGGAACTACTTCGTGGTTCCGGCTGGGAAGTTCCACGAAACGCGCGCCGCGGATTCGCGATGCCATCAGGCTGCCTTCCTGGCACGGAACCACGGCATCGTTTCGCGAGTGGACGACGAGCGTGGGGCAGCAGACCTTTGGCAGCGAGTCCATGATGTCGATGAGCGGAAACTCCGCCAACATGCGGGCGGCGCTTTCCGGTGACGAGGTGATGCGTTGAAATTCATTCATCCATTCGGTTTCGGCGGGTCCGGCATCGGGCCGGAACAGCGTGGTCCAGAGCTGGCGGAACGCGGGATTGTTCTGTCCCCAGCCATGGCGAATGAGCGTGAGCATGGCGTGGAATTGCTCGGTGATCATGCTTCCGGGCGCAGGCCAGCCGCGACCGAACGCTCCGTAAAGGATGAGCTTGCTCACGCGCTCGGGACGACGGGCTGCGTAAGCCGCGCCGATCGCGCCGCCCTGGCAGCTGCCGACCAATGCGAACCGATCGAATCCAACGTGTTCGATCAGTTCCTCGAAATCCTGAAGCGATCTCCCGAAGGAGAAGTCGTCGATGTTCCAGTCGGAAAGTCCGCTGCCTCGCTGGTCGTAACGGAGGAATGTGTTGTGCCGCATGATCTCGGCGAACCACTTGCGGCGGTGCGGATTCCTCCACTCGAAATCGAGATGGTTGAGCCAGTCGATGGCGCGCACCAGCGGTGGACCGTCGCCGCCGATGGTGTAAGCGAGACGAACTCCGTCGGAGGTGGTGAAGAAGCGGACTTCCTGTTCGGGGACGGCGGCCTCGGATGCGCGCGGAACCGGATGAAGTCGAGTGGTCGATGAGCCATTTTGTACATCGGCGACGAAACGATAGCCCTGACGAGGAACGGTTTCGATGAACTTGTTGCCGTTCTTGCCTTCGCCTAAAGCCTGGCGCAGCCGGGAAATGTTGTGGTCGAGATTGTTCTCTTCGACGACGCTGTCGGGCCAAATCTGCGACATCAATTCGTCTTTGCGGAGCAGGCGGCCATGATTCTCGACGAGGATGCAAAGTGTGTCGAAGACCTTGGCGCGAAGGGGAACGACTTCGCCGTCACAAAGTAAACGGCGCTCGACGACATCGAGCTGAAAACGACCAAACTGAAAAAACACGACGGAACCTTCTTGCGATGATGAAAGTCCCACCAACCGGCTCAAGAGCGAGCCTCCCCACTGGTGAGATTATAGCTACTAAGAAGGGATAATCGTAAAAAGCAAAGGGCAGCCGACAAGCTGCCCTGAAATTCTCTCGATTTCTACAAGCGCGCGAACAACTTCTACTCCGGTTTTTCCACCGGGATCGACGGTCCATTTCCGCCAGCGCCGGCGGCGGTCGATCCGCCAATCGGTGTCGATTGCGGCACCGGCGTCATTCCTGGTTTGCGGTGCGGTTCCGGCGCCGCTGGGCGCGCCGGCTGCACCGACGTTACGCCGCGCTCGTCGAACTTGCCGAAAATCATCTTGCCGGCGGTCGTCTGTAACACCGAAGTTACAGCGACATCTACGGTCTTGCCGATCATCTTGCGGGCATTGTCGACGACGACCATGGTTCCGTCGTCGAGGTAGGCGACGCCCTGGTTGTATTCCTTGCCCTCTTTCAGGATGAAGACGCGCATGGCTTCGCCCGGAAGCACGATCGGCTTCAAGGCGTTGGCCAGCTCGTTGATGTTCAGCACCTCGACGCCCTGGAGCTGAGCGACCTTATTGAGGTTGAAGTCGTTGGTGATGATCTTGGCCTCGATCTCCTTGGCCAGCTCGATCAGCTTGAGATCGACTTCGCGGATGGCCGGATAATCGTCTTCGACGATCTGCACCTGGACGGTTGCGATCTTCTGGATACGCTGCAGGATGTCGAGCCCGCGGCGTCCGCGATTGCGCTTCAGCGGATCGGCCGAGTCGGCGACCAATTGCAACTCGCGCAGCACGAACTGCGGGATGATCAGCACGCCATCGAGGAAGCCGGTCTCGGCGATGTCGGCGATGCGGCCGTCGATGATGACGCTGGTGTCGAGAATCTTCTGGCTTTTCTTCGCCTGCTTTTCGCCGCCGAAGATTCCGCCGAGGGCTGAGAGGTTTAACAGATCGCCCTTATTGGCGCCGACGATCAGGCCGACGTAAGCCATGAACAGCATCATCAACAGCATGAGGAAGCTTTGCGTGCTTCCGGGCGCGAGGCTGTTCCGAATCACGCTGCTGAACAGGAACGCGCCGATGATGCCGAGGATGCTGCCGATGGCGGCGCCGATCAGCCGTTTCAGGCTGACGACGCGCAACCGCATCTCGAACAGGACAACAGCCAGTCCGATGGCGATGCCAACGGGAAGATCAGAAAGCGGAGCCAGGCCAAACGGATGCAGAATGAAGCAGGCCAGGCCGAGGAGCAGAACAAATACAAGTCTTACAATATATAAGTCCAAGCGGGTCCTCCCCGCGGGTAAGCGCCCGTGTAAAGACTGCCAAGCGAGGCGTAACGATCCTTTATTCCTGAGTAAATTTTCGCCCCGCCCCCGAATGGGGGAATGTTATTAACGAGGCCCTTTATACCATTGCGGCCGGTACCTTCGCATCAGCATTTTGGTTCATGTCTGCCTCGGACTCGGCGACCACGCCGGGCGCTATCTTTCACCGATTCGGCCGGTTATCCAGATCGGCAATAGTGTCAGATGCTTTCCGATTGACCGAAGAGTCAACAGGCCTCATTTTTGGAATGACGGGTTTCGGGATCCTCGAAATTCGGTTCCGGAAGCTTTTCTCTCCCGGGAAGTTGGGCCTAAGGAATCAGAGAGTAAACAAAGTTCGGCCAGGAAATTTGGCCAATCGGTTTAGGTTCCCCGAATGTAACGCGGCGGGGTCCTAATGAAAACCGGCGCATGTCTCGGGGGAGAATGGCGCCGGTTTTATTGTGCCTGGTGACGTTGGATCTAGGCTGTCTTCTTCGACTTAGTTCTGTGCTCGCGTTCGCCTTCGTCGCTCCGCGATCCCTTGCGGCTCAAAGCAGGATGGAGTGACTCGACTCCCTCTTCCAATTCCGGCTGCTCGACGATCTTCCAGTCGCCGCCAGAGTTCCACGGACCTTCCGCATCACTCTCGCCTTCGTCGCCGACGCCCGTGGAATCGTTGAAGTATTCGTTCACCAATCCAGGAGTGGGCGCGATTTTGCCGATCGAGAAGCGGTCCTTGCCCATGCTTTCGAGCGCGGCCGTGAATGCCTTCATGTGGGTAATCTCGCGTGTCATCAGGAACTGCAGCGCATCTTTCGTGCCGGGATCGTCGCTGAAATTGATGAGCCGTTCGTACACGATCTTAGCCCTGGCCTCAGCGGCGATATTGCTGCGCAGATCGACGTCGAGCTCGCCGGTGATCTTCAGGTAGTCTGCCGTCCAGGCATTGCCTTGCGAGTTGAACAGGCACACGCCTCCGCCTCCGGCGATCGCCACCAGCGGATCTGTTTCCGCCGCTTCGCGATTCTTCTTCATTGGCTTCAGGTGCATGCGGGCGAGAGTTCCCACGACTTCCAAGTGGCTAAGCTCTTCGGTTCCGATGTCCATGAGTAAGTCTTTGCGTTCGGGATCGTCGCAATTGAGGCCTTGAATGGAATATTGCATCGCGGCGGCCAGTTCTCCGTTGGCGCCGGCAAACTGTTCCAACAGCATGTTCCCGAATCGCGGATCGGGAGTGCCGACGTTGACGGTGTACATCAGCTTCTTAATGTGGTGATACATATCTCTCCTTCGAGTTTGCGTTTGGTATTTCGCGCGGAGCTGCCCGAGGGCGCTGCTTCCACGCCGGTGTCGCCGTATAGTTGTCCTTGGAAAGACCTGCTGGTTATGAGCGAGTGTTTAGTAGGTTGCGCGGCGGAACGGGAGGGATGCTTCGTCCGCGGAAAAGATCGCGAGTACCGCAACGGCAGCAGCTAGCACTTCTCGTACTTCCAGTTCCTCCGCTTACCTTCCACGAGCCACTCGAGCATGGTGGCGATCCGGCGCTGTCGGGTTTCGTCGGTTTTGGCTTCGGTGATCCATTCCACGTATTCCTTTTTGTGGCTGTAGGAAAAGGCGTCGAAGGTCGCCTGGGCTTGTTTATTTTTCTTTAACGCCGAGGTTACATACGATGGAACGACGAGCTCTTTCTTCTCAGCGCGGGGTTTCGCGTAGGTGCGTTTGGCTCCCGAATCGATGAGCGCCATGGCCTTGTTCAGGTAGGCGATCAAGGTCTTCTTCGGAGGCAAATCTTTCACCGACGCGATTCGGCCGAACTGACCCATCGCCTCCTCCGACTTGTTGTTCTTCGCTTCAACGACCTGGCTGCCGTGCCAGATGTGAAACGCGCAGTGCTGCTTGAACGCCGCCATGCTGCAGAAGAGTTTGCCCTGGTAGAGAAAGTGAGGACAACTCCACTTGATCGCTTCTTCGACTTCCGGGCAAGCTTCGTGGACCACGTTCCGCAGTTCGGTGAGGATGGGTTGCGCGAAATCGGCGGCCTTCGCAATGTAGTCGTCTACGCGTTTATCGATCTTCGGCATGGCGGTCATTTTCGCGGCTCGGCCGCGCGCAAACAAGCGGAAAGAAAAATCCCGCCTCAGTTTCGAGGACCAAGGCGGGATTTCGATTGTGGATGTTTCGTCAAGGCACTAAAAGCTGATCTTCAGAATCGTGCCGTTGACTCCGACGAGCCATCCGGACTGGCGATCGGCGAAGGCGACAGCCCAATAACCAGTGATGCCAGTCAGCGAATACCAGGTTTTGCCTTCGTCGGGAGTCCAGGCGGCACCGCCGTCGTTGGCGGTGACGACGACGGTGCGGCTGTCGTCATCGTTGCCAAACCAGTCGTGGCGATTGTTAAGCAGGCCCACGTCGCTGGCGTAGGCGAGTCCGTAGATCGCCCCGGTCACGGGCGGCGGATTGGTGAGTTTCCATTTGCGGCCACCATCGTCGGAAATCGCAGTGCGCGCGTTGTTGGGATCGCCGGGATCGAGATCGCCTCCGCCGACGATTCCGTGCCAGGGATCGCGGAAGGCGACGGTAAACGCGCCCGCGCTGGCATTGCTGACGAGCGGCGTGTCGTAGGCGTTCCAGGTGTTGCCGCCGTCGCGGGTGGCGAGAATACGGGCTGAGGTGGAGCCGCCGGTCGCGATCCAGGCATTGAGGAATCCTTGCGTGGCGACGCAGGTGCCGCTGGCTGCGAACGAAGCTTCACCCGGCAGCGCCGGAGGCATGTTGGCGGAGATGCTCTTCCATGTCTTGCCGTTGGTGGTGCGCAAGTCGGGGAAGACGCCGTTGACGGAATCGCTATGCGAGATGCCGCGGTCGGGAGTCCAGAAGGCGAAGCAGTCGTAGAAGGCGCCGACGGTCTGGTTCTGGAATTCGAGCGTCCATGATTTTCCGCCGTCGATGGTCTTGTAGATGCGGAATTCGCCGGGAACCGTCCCAGTCGGCGAGATCGATTGCAGGTAAGCGATTTTGTCGCTCACGCCCTGCACGTCGCGAAACTGCAAGGTTTCGGCTCCGGCAACGACGCCGGCTTTCCAAGTCTTGCCTCCGTCGGTGGTGACGACGAAGGTGCCGTTGCGTCCGGCGGCCCATACGACGCGCGAGTTGACGGGGCTGACGGCGATGAGACCGTTGGTGGTGCCGCTGTTTTGCGGAGTCAGAGTTGGCTGGTGAATTTTGTGGTCTTCGGCAAACGCGACAAGGGCGAAGGCGAGCACGACAAGCGCGCAAACGATGGAGGAACGTCGAGGCATAGGAGTCTCCGGACGGAAGGTTCGTGGCGCGGAGCGGCAGTATAGGCCGGGGCTGGAAGGCGAGTCAAACGGCGGAGAGAGGCTGCCAGTGCAAAACCACTTTGACTTAAAATCGCCGCCACCCTAACATCGTTCCACTCTCCCACCAGAACATGATTGACGAAGTAATCTCGCACTACCGGATCCTCGAAAAGCTGGGTGGCGGTGGCATGGGGGTGGTGTATAAGGCGGAAGACACGCGCCTGCATCGCTTCGTGGCACTGAAGTTCCTGCCGCCCGAGATCGCCTCCGATCCGCAGGCCCTGGCGCGGTTCGAGCGCGAAGCTCAGGCGGCCTCGGCACTGAATCATCCCAGTATTTGCACGATCTATGACGTCGGCAACGAGAGTGGGCGCGCCTTCATTGCCATGGAATTCCTTGAGGGCTCTACTCTCAAGCATCATATCGCCGGTCGCGCGCTGCCACTCGAAAACCTGGTCGCCCTGGGCAGCGAGATCGCCGACGCCCTAGAAGTGGCACATGCCGCCGGCATCGTGCATCGCGACATTAAGCCGGCTAACATTTTTGTTACAAAGCGCGGGCACGCCAAGATTCTCGATTTCGGGCTCGCCAAAGTTTCCACGCCGAAAGCGGCGGCGAGGGTGGAGCATTCGGCGGCGACCGGATCCGACTCGGCGCAACTCACCAGCCCCGGTACCATGCTGGGCACCGTTGCCTATATGTCGCCGGAACAGGTCCGCGCCGAGGAAGTGGACGCGCGCACCGACCTGTTCTCTTTCGCCGCCGTGCTTTACGAAATGGCAACCGGCAAACTCGCTTTTTCCGGAGGCAGCTCCGGGGAAATCTGCGGCGCAATCCTGCACCGCGAACCGATTCGGCCGTCGGACCTGAACAACGATCTTCCGCCGGAACTGGTTCGCATCATCTCTTACGGACTGGAGAAGGACCGCGGTCGCCGCTATCAGCATGCTTCTGAGATGGAACGCGATCTCTCTCGGCTGCAGCGAGACACCCAATCCGGTTCCCGAGGAACAGCCCTCGCCCCGACTGCGGCGGCCGCAGCCAAGCCCTTCGCACCGTGGAGGGCGCTCTCCGTGGCGGCCGTCCTGCTGTTCGTGTTCGCGCTGTCATACGGAGGTTTCCGTCTCTATCGCGCGCGTTCGTCTGCCGTGGTTCCTTCTTCGAAGCCTTCGATCGCCGTGCTTCCACTCGAGAATCTCAGCGGCGACGCGGGCAACGACTACTTCAGCGAAGGGATCTCGGAGGAAATCAGCACCAAGCTTTCGCGCATTCAGGCTCTCGCCGTGGTGCCGTACTCGATGACCTCGCATCTGAAAGCTCCGCGGCAGAAATCGGTACGGGACATCGGTCAGGAGTTGCAGGTGCGCTACCTGCTTGACGGCAGCGTGCGCAAAGCGGCCGACGAAGTACGGGTCAACGTTCGGTTGCTCGATGTATCCTCCGGCATCCAGGTGTGGGCCGACGACTTCACGGGAAATATGAAGGACGTGTTTACCGTGCAGGAGCAGACGGCGCTCAAGATCGCCGACGCTCTCGATCTCCATCTCAGCCAGCAGGAACAGCAGGGTATTCAGCGCCGCGAAACTCAGAATCCGAAGGCATACGAAGCTTATCTCCAGGGACGCGCACTGCTGGCCTTTGAAGATCAGCCGGAAAAGCTCGCCCTTGCCCGTGTTCACTTCGAAGAGGCGCTCAAAATCGATCCCAACTATGCGTTGGCCCTGACTGGACTCTCTCATATTGACCAGTACAACTATCGAGACAACGATTCGAATCCGGCTTTTCTGGAACGCGCCGATCAACTGGCCCAGCGAGCGTTGAAGCTTGAGCCTCAGCTTGCCGAAGCGCATCTCGCCATGGGCGGAGTCTATGGCCAGCGCTATCAATACGCTGAGGCCGCAAGGGAGCTCCGCGAGGCTACCCGGCTCGATCCGCAAAACTCCCTCGCCTGGGACTCACTCTCCTGGGCACTGTCGTACGAGTTGCCGCCTGACACGGCAGGAGCGGAACAGGCTGCTCGCGAGGCTCTTCGGCTGGAGCCTGCGCGCTTCAGCATCTACTATCACCTGGCACGTGCTCTGATTGCGCAAGGTCGCTACCAGGAAGCCCTCGCCGCCCTGCAGAGCGGAAAAGATCTGAGCCCAAATTCGCCGATCCTTGATTTAGGAGTCGCCCAGGTCTATCTCGCGCAGGGCGATCCGGCGCGTGCCATTCCGATCTTGCAGCGGAACAACAAGGTCGCCGTGGCCTTGTTCTGGCTCGCTTCCGCCTATTCCGCGCACGGCGAGCAAGACAAGGCTCTCAGCGTCATGAAGCAGAGTCTCGACGCCGGCTTTCGCGATTTCACCGCCATCGATGCCAGCACCTATCTTGCCGGGTTGCGCGCCGATCCTCGCTTCGGGCCCCTGCTTGCCTCCTACCGGAAATAGTCAGCGGGGTTGAGGACTGCGGCTCCGACCCAGTTCGCTGCGTTTCGGCTACTGCTGAACCGCGATTTCCGCCCGTCCGCCGGGTTCGTGCCGGATATCACATAAGTCTGTGATTAAATAAAGGGTTAGTAAGACTTGCATGACGATTTCCAGACAGCTTCGGCGCCGTTGGAAGGCCATTCACCGCCGCTCGCGCGAGTGGCGAATGATCGGCCGCGCGCTGGCGTCGACGAAGCATCCGGTGCTGGCGCACATCATCCCGATGCGGCGCTGCAATCTCGACTGCGAGTACTGCAACGAATACGACAAGACCAGCAAGCCGGTGCCGATCGAGGCGATGTACGAGCGCATCGACAAGCTGGCGTCGCTGGGCATTTCGATTCTGACGATCAGCGGCGGCGAACCGTTGCTGCATCCGGAACTCGACGACGTGATCCGGCGCATTCGCAGCCACGGCATCATCGCCGGGATGATCACGAACGGCTACCTGCTGACGGCGGAGCGGATTGAGCGGCTGAATCGTGCAGGGCTGGAGCATCTGCAGATTTCGATCGACAACGTGCAGCCCGACGAGGTGTCGAAGAAGTCGCTGAAGGTGCTCGACAAGAAACTGCAACTGCTGGCCGAGTGCGCCGAGTTCCACGTGAACATCAATTCGGTGGTTGGCGGCGGGATCAAGAATCCGAATGACGCGCTCATTATCGGGCAGCGGGCGCTCGGGCTCGGGTTCACGTCCACGGTTGGCATCATCCACAACGGCGACGGGCAATTGATGCCGCTCGGCGGAGAAGAACGGCGCGTGTATCACGCGATGAAGGCGATGGAGAAGGGAAGCTATTCGCGCATCAACGGCTTCCAGGACAACATTGCCGCGGGGCGTCCGAACGATTGGCGCTGCAGGGCGGGCGCACGCTATCTGTACATCTGCGAGAACGGCCAGGTGCACTACTGCTCGCAACAGCGCGGGTATCCGGCGAAGCCGCTGAAGGATTACACGCTGGAAGACGTAGCCCGCGAATATCTCACCGAAAAAGGCTGCGCGCCGCACTGCACGGTCTCATGCGTGCATCAGATATCGTTCCTCGATAAGTGGCGCGATCCGCAGAAAAAAGCGACAACCCCAACGCCGAATGGCGAGCCCGAGCTGGTGCAGATCCGGCAGACCTCGGGCGCGGACTAAGAACACTCTCTCCTTTCTTTCAAACCTTCTCTTCTTTCAAACTTCTCAAGCGCAGAGGTGAATCGCTGAATTTCCCGCCGGGAGCGCCTTTTCATCGAATCTTCACACTCTGTTCATCTGCCACCTACAAATCCGGAGTCTAGTTGGCGGACACCGAATCGTGTGGGGGTTCTATGTCCGCAACTGTTGCAACTGCTCCGGCAAGTGTTCCGCGTCCAGCCCTCGAGTCGAAGCTATCGAAGGGGCCGGGCACCATCGGGATGTTCATCTTCGGCGTCATCCTGGTTATCGGGCTGGCATACGCCGGATTCAGTCTATTGAGCGATCTTGGCCAGACGAGACTAGGCTCCGTGTGGCCATATGTGCTGCTGGGCATCGCACTGCTGGTGGCGCTTGCCTTTGAGTTTGTCAACGGATTCCACGACACCGCGAACGCAGTTGCGACGGTGATCTATACGCACTCGCTGGAGCCACATATCGCGGTCGTGTGGTCGGGATTCTGGAACTTTGTTGGCGTGGTGCTGTCTACAGGAGTGGTGGCATTCGGCATTATTTCCCTGTTGCCGGTGGAGTTAATTCTGCAGGTCGGCAGCGGCGCCGGATTCGCGATGGTATTTGCGTTGCTGGTTGCCGCCATCATCTGGAATCTCGGCACCTGGTGGTTTGGGTTGCCGGCATCGAGCTCGCACACGCTGATCGGATCGGTGATTGGCGTTGGCATCGCCAACCAATTGATGGCTGCGCGCACGGGCACAAGCGGAGTGGACTGGGAACAGGCCACCAAGATCGGCAAGTCGCTGTTAGTCTCGCCCATCGTCGGCTTTGTGTGCGCCATGCTGCTGTTATGGCTCTCCAAAGTGATCCTCAAGAATCGAGCGCTCTACGAGGCGCCGGTCGGAACCGAGCCGCCGCCATTCTGGATTCGCTGCCTGCTGCTTCTGACCTGCACGGGCGTGAGCTTTGCCCACGGCTCGAACGACGGGCAGAAGGGCATGGGACTGATCATGCTGATCCTGATCGGAACCGTGCCGACGGCGTACGCGCTTAACCATGCCGTTACGCCGAAGCAGACGCAGGACTTCATCGCTGTGTCGCACGAAGCGGCCGATATGCTGACGAAGTACGTTTCGCCGAATGCCGTGATTGGCGATCCGCGCAGCGACATTACGGATTACATTCGAAACAAGCAATTCACGGCGAATACCATGCTCTCGTTACGCACGCTGGTGAACGACATCGGCAACGAAATGGTGTTCTTCAAGGAACTGAAGAACGTTCCGGCGGACCAGACACGCAACTTCCGCAACGACATGTACCTGGTGAGCGAAGCGATTCGCATCATGCAGAAGACCGGGCAGCCTAAGTTCAGCGATGCCGATGTGAAGGTGCTTGCCAATTACAAGAAGCACATCGACTTGTCGACCAAGTTCATTCCCCTGTGGGTGAAGGTGGTTGTCGCGATGGCACTCGGCCTGGGGACGATGGTGGGGTGGAAGCGTATCGTCATCACAGTTGGCGAGAAGATCGGCAAAGATCATCTCACTTACGCGCAGGGAGCAGCCGCGGAAATCACGGCGATGGCGACGATCGGAGCCGCCGACTTTTATGGGCTGCCCGTCAGCACGACGCATGTCCTGTCGTCGGGCGTGGCGGGAACCATGGCCGCGAATCATTCCGGGCTGCAGTGGTCCACGGTGCGCAACCTCGCGCTGGCGTGGGTGCTGACGTTGCCGGCGTCGATTGTACTGTCGGGTTTCCTGTTCTGGGCGTTCCGCAGTATTTCGTAACGTTTGAGTTATGAGGAGGATCAGGGAAGGCCGGTTCGCAAGCCGGCCTTTGCTGCTTGCGAGCTATTTGCCTTCCAATTTCTTCAGCGCTTCGATTCCGCCTTCGTTCTTTGGATTCAGCTCGACTGACTTCCTGTAGTTCGTGATCGCGAGTTCTTTCTGGCCATCGTTCATGTAGGCTTCGGCAAGGCTGTCGTAGGTGTTCGCCGATTCCGGATAGGTCTCGACGTTGAGCTTGAAGATCTCGATGGCGTCTTTGGTGCGGCCCGTGCCCAGTAGTTCGTAGCCGAGAACATTGATGTCACCTTCGTCCCAGCGATAGTGGTCGCGCGAGTTGGCACGCAGTTCGCGATACTTCGCTGCCGCAGCCTGCCCGCCTTGCGACGCAGAGATGGGGCCGATCACGGAGATGATGGCGCGCTTGATCGGATCCGCAGGCATGTCGTAGAGCACGCGCGCGACCTGGTTCGACATTTCTTCCAGCGGGCCATCGCTGGCGTTACTGAGGAGCACGATCAGCACCTTCTCGCGCGGGTAGCGATCGATGATGGTGTGAAATCCGTTGATGCCGCCCTCGTGTGCGATTTCCGGTCCACCCGCACCGGGCTTGCCTGACGCTGCGGTTTCGACGAACCAGCCGAAGGCATATTTGTCTTTGTAAGGGGTGAACATTTTCTCGCGCAGGTCGGCGGACAACAGCTTGTCGGTGTAGAGCGCCTGGTCCCACTTGTAGAGATCTTCGACGGTGGAATAGAGAGAGCCGGCCGCGTAGGGAATCGACATATCGAGATAGCGGGCGTTGTGCACCGTGCCGGTCGGCGTGCGCTGATAGGCTCCGGCGCGACGGTCGATTAAGGTCGTGTAGTGATCGTAGCCGGAGTCGTTCATGCCGAGGGGATCGAAAATCCTTTTCTGCAGAAGCATTTCGTAGGGCTGGCCGGTTACCTTTTCGAGAATGGCGCCGAGCAGGAAATAGCCCGAGTTGTCATAGTGAAACTTCGATCCGGGCTCGAACTGCAGATCGCCGGAACAATATTTCTTTACGAAGTCCTCGACGGCGTAAGGGCGGATTTGAAATTCGCGGAACTCGGGGCTTTCGGTGTAGCTGGGAATGCCCGAGGTATGGGTGAGCAGTTGCTGAATGGTGACGCGGCTGCCAGTGTCGTGGCGGTAATAAGGAAGGTAGTCGGAGATGGTGGCGTCGAGCTTGATCTTGCCTTGGGCCACCTGCTGCATCACCAGCATGGAGGTGAATTGCTTGGTGATGGAACCGAGACGAAACTTTGTATCGGGGGCGTTAGGCTGTTTCCATTCGAAATTGGCCATGCCGTAGCCCTTTTCGAAGATTACCTTGCCCTGCCAGGCGACCAGCGCCGAGCCGTTGAAATCGCCATTCGCGGAGTACGTGCTCAAGACTTTGTCGATGGCCGCGGCTTTGTCTTGGGCGCCGGCAGTTTGCGCGGCGGCAGAAAGGCCGCAGAGAGTTACGATTGCGAGAGTTACGCTGAATTTCCGTTTCAGTTTCATAGGATGTGAGCAGAATGCTGACAGGCGAGCCGATGCAGCACAAGCCCGAATACGTGAATCCGGGACGAATGGTTCCAGAGCACCTGTCGTCGGTCGGCTAGAATGCCTTTGCTGCAAACTTCTTTATGAAACATATCGGTATTGTTGCCTGTTCGGCGGAAGGCGCCGCGCTGTGTTACCGCACAATTGCGCTCGAAGGCGCGCGCCTGATCGGTGCGCACGATCATCCTGAGCTTTCGCTGCACAATCATTCGCTGGCTGAGTACATGAAGTGCATTTATCGCGATGACTGGCAAGGCGTGGGCGAACTGATGTTGTCGTCGGCGAATAAACTGATGAAGGCCGGAGCCGATTTTTTGATTTGCCCGGATAACACGATCCACCAGGGACTGAAGCTGGTGCGAGCGCAATCGCCGCTGCCGTGGCTGCATATCGCGGAAGTGGCGGCCGATGAAGCTAGAGCCAGAGGATTTCGCAAGATCGGTATCACGGGGACGAAATATCTGACGTCGAGCGAGGTTTATCCGGAGGCATTGTCGGCAAGAGAGCTGGGGTATGTGCGACCGACGATTGACGAGCGAGAGGCGATCGACCGAATCATCATGGACGAACTGGTGTACGGAGTCTTCAAGCCGGAGGCGGTGAGCTATTTCCAGCAGGTGGTGGAGAAGCTGAAGAACCAGGGTTGCGACGCGGTTGTGCTCGGTTGCACGGAAATTCCGCTGCTGATGAACGACGACAACTCTCCGTTACCGACGCTGGACTCGACACGGTTGCTGGCGAGGGCGGCGGTGAGACATGCGATAAGCAAAGGCGGAGAAGACTCGCCTGAAAGTAAAAGTTAAGTCGATCGTCGCGACGTCCGCTGTTTCTGCGGTTTCTTCTTTGGCTGCGCGAGCTGTTCGAGACTCTCTGCGAATTCTGCTTCTTTTAAATCTCCAGCAGCCAGACGCTCAAACAGAAGAGCAAGCTGATCCTCTTTAAAAACTGCTGTTATCCCATTCAATTCGAGAAAAGTCATACAGATCACGAGAGCCGTGCGTTTGTTTCCATCCACGAATGGATGGTTGTTGCAAACTCCCGCAGCATATCCAGCGGCAAGGCGAAACAGCGAAGGCCGGCCTCCGTAAGCCAGCAGATTTTGCGGACGAGCCAGCGCTGACTCCAAGCTGTTCCTGTCACGCAACCCTTCAGGACCGCCATGCTCGGCGAGTTGTCGTTTGTGGATTACCAGGGCAAGTTCAAGGGAGATCCATTGCGGCCTCATTTCGCCAGTCGGCGGAGGGCGTTGCGGTATTTGCGCATGACGCGCTCGGCGACTTCCAACTGCTCGGCGAATTCGGGGTCATAGGGCGACAGTTCGATGCCGTTCGGCGTCTCGGTGAGATAGAGCAGGTCGCCCTTGCCCACGCGCAGCTTCGACAAGGCTTCCTTGGGCAAAACAATACCCGTAGAACTGCCGACCGTTGTAACCTTGACCTTCATAAGGGGATTATAACATTTGTTATAATGCAGGCTTGCCGGAGGCAATGTCCGGTCATTTCTTTGTACTGCAAAGTACTTGACGAAGTGGCGCAGATTTCATTACTCTAGCGCCATGCGCGCTCGTCCTCGCTGCCGCACCAGCTCGACGGTCATCGTCTCGCCTCCTGCTCCGGACGCGATCGAGAACCTGCAGTTCATCCGGCACACGCTCGAGGCATCGGGATCGTTTACGGCGGTCCCGGGGTGGGGGCTTGTCACCGTTGGTGTGACGGCGATCGGCGCGGCGATCATCGCGCACTACCAGGTTTATTTGCAGCACTGGATCGCGGTGTGGCTGGGCGAGGCGATCATCGGAACGGTGATCGTGATCTGGGCGATGTATGCCAAGGCGCAACGAACCGGCGTGGCGTTGCTTGGCGCTCCGGGGCGGCGATTCGTGCTTGGACTGGCGCCTCCCTTGATCGCAGGCGCTGTGCTGACGCCCATTCTTTATTATCACCACGTGCTGTCCGACATTCCGGGCATGTGGTTGCTGCTCTACGGGACAGGCGTTGTGACGGGTGGCACGTACTCGATTCGTATCGTACCCGTGATGGGTGCGTGTTTCATGGCGTTGGGGCTAGTGTCGTTGTGGGCTCCGCCTTCGTGGAACCTGGCCTGCATGGTCGCCGGATTTGCCGGCCTGCATATCTTGTTCGGATATTTGATTGCGAGGAATTATGGTGGCTAAACCGAATCCTGCTTCTCAACCGGAGAAGTCATTTTCAAGTCGTACTCGCGCGAATGAAGCGCCTCGGACCCATCGGTCGCCATCGCTACCCGATTTCGATCCGCTGATTCACGAGAGGATCCGCTTGGGAATCCTGAGCGCACTGGCGGTCAACGATTCGCTCAGCTTCAACGACCTGAAGCAGATTCTGAATACCACCGACGGCAATCTGAGCGTGCACGCGCGAAAGCTGGAAGAAGCCGACTATGTGCGCTGCGACAAATCGTTCGAGGGGCGCACGCCTCGGACCACCTATCGCCTGACCGCGAACGGGCGCCGCGCGCTGGAGAAGTATCTCGATCACATGGAGTCGCTGATCCGAATCACACGCGATAAATAGGAGTTCGGCGCGGACGCACAGGGTCCGCGTTTTTTGTGGCCATCAACTTTGCGCGGTAAAGCGGAGGGGATTGCGATGAACGCGAATTTGAACTTCCCAGCCTCCATCTCGGCCCTGGCGTTTCTGGGAACGCTTGCACTCTTAATGTTGTTTGTGGCGCTGGTGGCGATTCTCTGGCTGTATCGCCGTCCCAAAGCTGCGAAGACCATGCTGGCGGCGACGGGCGTCGTCGTTTTCAGTTACAGCGCTGCCTTGCTGCTCATGTCGGTGGCAAGTCTTCGGGTGATTGTTCCGCGCGGACAGGAGAAATACTTCTGCGAGTTCGACTGTCACATCGCCTATTCGGTGGTGAGCACTCGATTCGAACCGACGCAAGATGGCGCCGGACGATACGTGGTGGAGGTGCAGACTCGCTTCGATCCCAACACCATCGGGCCGCAGCGCGGTAACGGTTCGCTGGCGCCGGGTCCGCGCTCGGTGCAGTTGATCGACGATTCCGGTCGCGTGTTCCACGTCAACGCCATTGAAGGCCCGGTGTTTACCACAGCTTTGCGCCCGGGAGAGTCGTATCGAACGACCCTGGTTTTCGATCTTCCTGGAGCGCCGCAACATGCGCTGTTGTGGCTGCACTCGCCTGCTGCTCCGCCTGAGTCGTTGATGATCGGCAACGAACTGAGCCCGCTGCACCGCAAGGTCTATTTGCAGCTGTGATCGCCTGAGCCGGTTATGGCAAGTCTTTTCCCAAATTAGCCGAGAAAATCTGTCCCAGGTCACTTCAGGTCGGGAAGCGCGTTGCTTTCGCCGTTTCCGGTGGTTCATAATCCTTGCAGCTAGTCCCATCGAAGACTGCCCGTGAACCTGCCGAATTACATTACGTTGACGCGCATCTTCAGCATTCCTGTGCTGATCTGGCTGCTGACCACGAAGCGCATCGTGGGCGCGCACGGCGAGCAGGAACTGATCGCGTCGGCGGTGTTCATTGCGGCATCGATTACCGACGGCATCGACGGCTACCTGGCACGACGACGCGGGCAAATCACCACCATGGGCATGCTGCTCGATCCACTTGCCGATAAGTTGATGATCGCCGCCGCTTACATCACCCTGGTGCAAATCAATCCGCACATCGTGCCGGCGTGGATGGCGGTCATTATTATTGGCCGCGAATTCCTGGTGAGTGGGCTACGTTCCATCGCGGCGGCAGAAGGGTTCACCATCGAGGCGAGCGACCTGGGCAAGTCGAAGATGGTGGTGCAGATCGTGTCGGTGGTGGCGGCGATCCTGAACCATCGCTGGGACGAGTGGCCGATTCCGCGCACGTCGTGGGTCTTCCCGGTGGACCTGATCGCAAAGTTCGCCATCTGGTTCATGGTGGTGTTGTCGCTGGCGAGCGCAGCCGATTATTTCTACGGATTCTGGTCGAAGATCGACCGGCAGGTGTCGAAGAGCCAGCGTCGGCGCCGGTTCGTCCTCAGCCGGCGCAAGAAGCAAGAGATTACATCGCCCCAGCAGTCTCAAACCAGCTAAGTGGATAGGACAGGCGTTCGAGCCTGCCCAAGGAGTTCGCCGTATGGCCGAACACTCCGCAGGAAACTCCGCCGAATACTCAGACGGCGAGCGTCGTCAGCTTCTGGACCTCGCTCATCAGGCGGTTGCCGCTTCGTTTGAAAAACGTGACCTCGATCTTTCGCCTCCGTCGGATCATCTCGCCGAACACCGTGGCGCGTTCACCACGCTGCACGAGAAAGGTGAGCTGCGCGGCTGTGTGGGATATGTCTTTCCGATGTATTCGCTTTATCGCACCATTGCTGAAACGGCCGTGGCGGCGGCGTTCAACGACTCACGCTTCCTGCCGGTCGAACGCGAGGAGGTGCCGCACCTGCAGTTCGAGATCAGCGTGCTGTCGCCGATCCAGCCGATGGATCCCGATGATATCGAGGTGGGGCGCCACGGGCTGCTGATCACCTACGGCGCTCGCCGGGGACTTCTGCTGCCGCAGGTGCCGGTCGAACACCATTGGGACCGGGAAACGTTCCTGCGTCAGACTTGTGTGAAGGCGGGACTGCCGGCCGATGCCTGGGAGCATGGCGCCAAGGTGGAGGCGTTTACGGCGGAGGTGTTTGGGGAACATGGACATTGAAGATAACGTCGGAAAAGATCTCAAGGCTCTCGAGGACGCCCTGAATTCAGGTGCAGATTTAGAAGCGGTTGATCCTGTGGAATTGAAGAGCTTGTGGGGAATTGTCAGGAAGGTTGGGCGGGGGCTGCCCGGGCAGCAAATTGCAATCGGGGTTGACGGAATTGTAGCGGCGAGCCCCACTCACCGCGAGCCAAGTGCGAGAGAAATGATGACGCTTATGGCGCGTGCGACAGTGCTGAGCGCGTTGTTGGATCGTGGTGTGTTAAATGAATTCGAAGAGAACGGAGAATTAAACGACGTGGTGTTTCGTGCTGCGGCAACGATGGCTGTGAATGCCTGCGACCTCGGCCAAGCGACACTACAGACGCAATTGGCGAAACTTTCGGCGGAAGAAGCCGAAAAGCTCAATTCAGAATTGGCAGGTCAGTTGACGATAGATGCGAAATTTCTGGCAGCGATCCGAGCCGCTCGGGAGTAGCCGTCCTAGACCGCCTCAAACGAAAACTGCGAGAAACTTTCGTGGCTGAATGCCGAAGGTTCAGTGCTGAACGGCTGTTCTTCCGGAACAAAGTCGAGTTTGCGCTTTCCGTTGGGGGACAGGTTGATGATGCGGATGGCGACCTGGCCATGCTCGCGGCGGATGGCGACCGTCATGCTTTTCGAGCACTCCTCGCATAGCCAAAAATGCTCACGTTTGTGATCGTGCATGTTCAAGCCCGAGGCGAGCGTTGGCGGAAAGTCGGTGACGAAGAGCTTGCCGCCATCCATCATCCGGTACGGACGATGGCAATAGGGGTTCACGCACTTGCTGACGGGGACACCTTGATCTGTGCAGATCATGTCCTCTGGTACTTGCACGATAGTAACCAAATGTAAGTCTCTGAAAATGGGATGGTTTCGGGTTGCAGGACCGGGTAATTTCGTCTCAATCGGGGAAAATTCGTTGCAATTTGACGCAGGCGACGGAGTCCCTGACCCGGCCTAAAGGGATTGTCCACAGATCGGTCCGCTAAACTCATCGCATGTCTTCCCAGCCTTATTTCACTGCCGAGCTTTTCGACTTTCTCGTCCGCCTTAAGCGCAACAACCGCCGCGAATGGTTCCTGAAAAACAAGGCTCGATACGAAACGGTGATCAAGGAGCCGTCGATACGTTTTGTCTGCGATGCCGCAGGACCACTGCAGGAGATCAGCGATTACCTGAGATCGGACCCGAAGTCGTCGTTGTTTCGCATTTATCGCGACATTCGGTTCTCCAACGACAAGAGGCCATACAAGACGCACGTTGGGATGCAGTTCGGCTTGAGTTCCGGCTCGAAGGATGTGCATGCGCCAGGGTATTACCTGCATCTCGAACCCGGCGGTTGCTTTGTGTGTGGCGGGATCTGGCAGCCTGACCGGCTGGCGTTGCTGAAGATTCGCGAGGAGATCATCGCGCGGCCCGAGGAGTGGAAGAAGGTGACGCGGGGTTTGACGCTTAGCGATGAAGACAAGCTCTCGCGTCCGCCGAAAGGGTTTGGGCGGGAGCATCCGCTGATGGACGACCTGAAACGCAAGAGCATCATCGCGCTGATCGACCTCAACGAGAGGCAGATTTGCGGCAAGGGATTCATGGCCGACTTCACGAAATCGACACGAAAGATGGCGCCGCTGGTGGAATTCCTCAGCAAGGCAATGGGGATGAAGTGGTAGGCCTCACGGCTTGCGGAGAAGGCGGCGCGCACGCGGATGATCGTCGGGAAACAGATCGAGAGGGACTTGCAGTCCGGCCTGGGCGACTTCGTAGCGCGCGCACTCGGTTTTTTCGCCGAGGCAGTACATGGCCTTCAAGAGTCCACCGACAACGGGCATTTCGGCCAGATGATCGTTGGAGAATGGGCACGCGGCTAATCGTTCGCACTGGGCCATGGGAACCTCGGACGCGAGAGCGTCGGAAACGATGCTGGCATAGCGGAAAGCGAAACAATGTGACGGCGCGCACGCAAGGGCGTTACGTCGGTTAGTGGCCGGCGGCGGCGTTGTCGCCTTCCTGCGCCGGTCTCGGAGTTTTTCGACCGGTAGAATAAATGCGATGAAGAAGCCCGATCCCATCGAGCAGACCCTCGATCGGCTCAGCCAGTTGTGCGATGAACCCAAGCAGGTCGTCGTCGAAGAGCTTCGTCGCGCGCTCAATCATCGATCGAACCTGGTGGCGGCGAAGGCGGCAAAAATCGCGGGCGAACTGCGCCTCACGGAACTGATGCCGGACCTTGCCGCGGGCTTCGAACGGTTCATGGCCGATCCGGTACGTCTCGACAAGCGCTGCGCCGCTGTCACCGAAGCCGCCGCGGCGCTCTACGAGATGGATTGCCTGGACCCGCAGATTTACCTGCGGGGAATTCGGCACGTGCAGTTTGAAGCCAGTTACGGACCTCCGGTGGACGAAGCCGCCAAGTTGCGGGCACAGTGTGCGCTGGGCCTGATTCGAACCAGCCATCCGGACGCGTTTCCGAATGTGGTCGATCTGCTCGCCGATCCCCAGCCGCAGGCGCGCATTGGTGCCGTTCGCGCTTTGGCCGCTTGTGGAGGTGAGAAGGGCGTTCTTCTGCTGCGGTTCAAGGTTCTGACTGGAGATCGCGAGGCCGAGGTGCTGGGCGAATGTTTCGCTGGATTGCTGGAAGCGGATTTCGACCGATCGCTGGAGTTCGTTCGTCGCTACGTCGATTCCGAGGACGAGGAAATTGCAGAGACCGCGATCCTTGCGCTGGCCACGCAACGCCGTCCGGAAGCCTTTGCCGTCTTGCGCGAAAAGTGGGAGCGGACGGTCACGGGATCGCTCCGTCAGACTCTGCTGGCGGCGATGGGGACCGCGCGTCTCGACGAGGCGACGGATTTTCTGCTCGGCCTTGTGGGAGAAGCATCCGTTCCAACCGCCGTCGAAGTCATCAAGACCCTTGCTCATTATCACAATGACGAGCGCGTGCGTGCGGCAATCAAGAAAATTGTGGACGCGCGCAATGATCGGCAGCTGGCCGCAGCATTCCAGGCAGAGTTTTAACTCAGGGTTTACACTTAGAACAGCGATCCCTAAAACCCGGTTGTGGCCGAACGCAGAAAGTAAACCTTGCCGCGGCGCTTTGTGAGATAACCTTCCTGCTATGCGCCGAATCGTCTGTGCTCTTTTCCTGTTTGTTCCTTTCATCGCTGTCGCTCAGCAAAGCTGCGACGAGCTGGTGCCGAAGTTGCTCGATGCAAGTGGAACCAGCGGCAGCCTGTCTCGGACGTCCGATTCTGCTCAAAGTCTCGCCGATGAGCTTTTGAATCGCGAAGGAAGCATGCCGCTTGAGGCGAAGCGAGAAATCCGGGATGTCCTGGTGCACTATGTCAATGTCGATCGCATGACCAGCAACGTAAAAGCGAAGTTGCGTTCGAGTTGCGATGCCGCGGCGTACGGTGAGGTTCTTTCACAAATGCAATCCCCACTCGGCCAGAAGATGCTCAAAATGGAGTTGGGGGTCGATCCCGAGCGTATGAAGCGATTTGCTGCTTCGTTCTCGATGCAATCCCCTCGTGAATCGCGAATGCGCCTGATTCGAGCGCTGGTGTCAGAGACGAAGGCGGTGGACACATGGGCCGACGATGAGATGATTGTGATGGCTCACTTGCTCGAGGCCGTGAGACCTGAAGGTGTAACGAAGGACCAGCTTTCCGAGCTCAGAGAACAATTCATCTCCCACGCTCAACCCTACGCCGAAGCAATTGCCTATTACATCTATCGTCCTGCCAGTGACGAGGAACTCGAACAGTACGCTTCGATGCAGGATACAAAGGCCTATAAGAGGTTTAACGGGGATATGGCCAAGGCATTTGCGTACTCCACTTCCGTAGAGGCCGGCGATCTCGAGGTGAAGCTAAAGAAAGTGGTAAGCGAAATAAGGGCGAAACGCGCAGCCGAACAGCCTTAAGGCGGTTTCAAAATTCGTTGGTTGGTTATTCCACCTGATACACTAAATGTTTGTGCCCGCTGGCTTAACGCCGCTGGGCAGCTGCTCTGTTCATGAACGACATCCGACGCGGGCTCATCATCGTCAACACCGGACCTGGGAAGGGCAAAACCACGGCGGCCATGGGGACGGCCTTACGGGCAGTCGGGAACGGGCTGAAGGTGTTGATGCTGCAATTCCTCAAGGGATCGTGGCATTACGGCGAGCTTGATGCCGTCAAGCCGTTCGGCGGCAACTTTGTCGTGAAGCAGATGGGCCGCGGCTTCGTGAAAGTCGGCGGGGCGGAAACCGATCCTGAAGACGTACGCATGGTCGAGGAAGCGTGGGCCGAAGCGGAGAAGGCCATTCTGAGTGGTGAATGGGACCTGGTGATCCTCGACGAGATCAACTACGCGATCAGCTACGGGATGCTCGATCCGTCGAAGGTCGCCGAGGTGCTGAAGCGCAAGCCGGAATTGGTACACGTGATCTTGACCGGCCGGAACGCGCATCCGACAATCGTCGAGATTGCCGACACGGTCACCGAAATGCGCGAAGTGAAGCACGCGTACCAGAAGGGCATTATGGCGCAGAGAGGGATTGAGTACTGACGTCTGGTCATTTCGCCATTTGGTCGTTTTCCGACCAAATGAGCCGATGATGAGATGGGTGAGATGGCGAGATTTCGATGAGTTGGTTCAAGCGAGAATCCGGGGCGATCGACAGTTCGGGCGAGAAGAAAGTCCGCACCGAAGGCCTGTGGGTGAAGTGTGAAGGATGCCGGCAGATCATCTGGAAAAAGGATCTGGATGCGAACTTCAATGTCTGCCCCAAGTGCGACCGGCATTTCCGCATCGACGCCCGCACGCGGCTCGACCTGCTCTACGACGATGCCAAGTACGATACTTTCGATACCAACCTGGTTTCCACCGATCCGCTTAAGTTTTCCGACATCAAGTCGTACGCCTCGCGCCTCAAGAAATATCGCCACGATACCGGACTGAACGACGCCATCGTGAATGCCCGAGGGAAGATCGAAGGCCGCGAAGTGATCACCAGCGCCATGGAGTATGCCTTCATCGGCGGCAGTATGGGGTCGGTGGTCGGAGAAGTGATTACCCGGGCCATCGAGCGCGCAACCGACGAGCGCGTGCCACTGATTATTGTTTCCGCTTCAGGCGGAGCGCGCATGATGGAAGGCACGGTCAGCCTGATGCAGTTGGCGAAAATTTCGGCCGCACTGGCGCGCATGGACGACGCCAAGGTCCCTTACATCTCGATACTCACCGACCCCACGACTGGCGGTACGACGGCGTCGTTTGCGATGCTCGGCGACCTCAACATCGCCGAACCGGGTGCGCTGATCGGATTTGCCGGTCCACGCGTGATTGAGCAGACGATTCGCCAGAAGCTTCCCGAAGGGTTCCAGCGGAGCGAATTCCTTCTCGAACACGGCATGCTCGACGCGGTCGTTCATCGCCGCGACATGAAGGCCTATGTTGCCCGGGCGCTCGACTTCATGTCGTCCAACGGACACCGTTGATTTTTTGACTCCCATTCAATTTGCGTGAAACTCGCATTGCGTAAAAAATCTAGTACAATCGTCGCGCCCGCCGTCTGAAACATGCCCAGGCTTTACACAAAAATCAGTATCTTTACGGCCTTTACGATCCTGCTGACATTGCTGCTGGCGAATGCCATCGTTACCAGGCGGCAACTGGGTGTGCAGCTTCAAAAAAGGACCTGGTCCGTTCATTCGCAGCAGGTGATGCTCCAGACTGCCGAAATTGGCTCCCTGATCAAGGACGCTGAAACCGGCCAGCGAGGATATCTCTATACGGGCGAGCCTCGTTACCTGGATCCATACTCGGAGTCGGTTCGTAAGGTCGAACCAGCCATAGCGAACCTGCAGCAGTTGACGGGTGACAATCCGTCTCAGCAGGCGCGTATCGCAACCTTGCGCGACCTGTCGCATAAGAAGATCGATGAACTGGCGCTCACGATCGCTGACTACCACTCGGGTAAACAAAACGAAGCCCGGCAACTTGTCCTTTCCGACGAAGGGAAGATGGAAATGGACAAGATTCGCAGTGTGCTGGCCCAGATGTGGCAGGAGGAAGTCAGCCTCAGCGAGCGTCGGGAAGCGGAATACCAGCGCAGCGTAAGCAGAACCATCTGGAGCATCTATCTTGCGACCATCGTGGCCGTAATCGGTTTGGCTCTGCTGGCGCATTATGTGCTGCTGCAGATCCGCCAGCGCGAACGGCATGCCGTCGAGATTCACGCCCGCGAAGAATGGTTTCGGATTACGCTGGGCAGTATTGGCGACGCGGTAATGGCCACGGATCGAAACGGCGCCGTCACCTACATGAACGAAGTCGCGCGGGCACTCACTGGTTATCAATTGCACGAAGTCTCGGGAAAACAGGTATCCCAGGTGTTCCCCATCTTTAATGAGCAGACACACGCGCCGGTCGAGAATCCCGTTCAGAAAGTCTTTGCGCTGGGGAAGGTCGTAGGTCTGGCGAACCACACCGTCTTACGGCACCGCGATGGCCGGCTGATCCCGATCGAAGACAGTGCGGCTCCCATACGCGACGAGCGCAACGAAATCATCGGCGTGGTGCTGGTCTTCCGCGATGCCACCCAGGAGCGTCATTCGCAACAACTTCTACGTCGCGCCGAAAAGCTGGCCGCTGCGGGTCGGCTGGCGGCGACCATGGCGCACGAGATCAACAACCCGCTCGAAGCCGTCGGGAACCTGCTCTTCATCGCGAAAAACACTTCGTCGCTACCAGCCGACATCCGGGAATATCTGACGATGGCAGAACAGCAACTCGAGCGCGTGGCACACATCACGCGTCAGACCCTGGGCTTTTATCGCGAGCCCTCGACGCCGCACGACGTAGAGCTGGCGTCTCTGGTCGATTCCGTCATTGCGTTGTATGACAACAAACTTCGCAGCAAGGGAATCGCCGTCGAACGTGACTTTCAGGATGCGCCTGCGGTTTCCGGACTCTCCGGCGAACTGAAGCAACTGGTGGCCAACCTGGTCGCGAATGCAGCCGATGCCGTTGACCTGAACGGCAAGCTGAAACTCGCCATCCATCCTGTCAGCCAGGACGGACGTCGAGGCGTGGAGTTCACCATCGAAGATAACGGCCCGGGAATCCCAGCCGAAAATGTGAATCGCATCTTCGAGCCGTTCTTCACGACCAAGACAGACGTTGGGACTGGCCTGGGCTTATGGGTGGTGAAAGAAATCGCGGAACGGCACGGCGGCATCGTTGAGGCAAGATCGTTGAGCGGACAGAAAACCGGCGCGATCTTCTCCGTGTTTCTGCCCGCCGACCGCAAGCACGCGGAACAGCTATCGACGACTGCCTAGCTACTCGTCCGCTACCGTGTTTCTGAGGACCCCTACGCCCTCGACTTCTACTTCCACCGCATCCCCTGCGTTCAACGGGCCGACGCCGGCGGGAGTTCCGGTCGCGATCAGATCGCCTGGCAATAACGTCATTACGTTCGCTATGTAGCGAATGACGTCGCCCAGCGGGAAGAGGAAGTCTTTGGTGGTGCTCTGCTGTCGGACCTCGCCATTTACGCGGCACTCAACTTTCATTCCGGCCCATGGGTTCAGCTCATTGGCGATCACCGGTCCCACGGGACAGAAGGTGTCGAAGCCCTTGGCGCGGGTCCACTGGTCGTCTACCTTCTGCAGGTCGCGCGCGGTCACATCGTTCACACAAGTGTAGCCGTGGATGTACGGGCGCACGTCTTCATCGCTGCCCAGCTTGTGGCAGCGCCGCCCGATCACCACTCCCAGCTCCGCTTCATGATCCACGCGTTCGGAAATCTTCGGGCGAACCACCACCTCGCCGGGTCCGATAACCGAAGACGGCGGCTTGGAGAAAATCAGCAGCTTGCTTGGGACTTCGTTGCCGAGTTCTTTCGCGTGATCCGCATAGTTGCGACCCACGCAGATGATCTTCGACGGCGAAACCGGCGCCAGCAGGCGCGCTTCTTCCAGCGCCACATGAGCGATCTTTTCGGTCCGCGAGTCTTCGTCGGGCAACGGCGATTCGCCGGTATCGAGAAAAACGCGCGTGATCATTTCCCGTCCGCCGACAGCCTCGACGAGTCCGTAGTGTGACGATCCGTTGTGGTGAAACAAGCAATATTTCATAGCGTTCAACGAAGCAGGCAGTGTAATCGAGAAGTTAGCCGGTCAGCAACGAATCTCAGCGAACGTTCCACCATGACACAAAAACGACAAAACACCGGAAACAAAGAAGTACAATTGGAGGTGGTCGTCCCGGATCGGGTAAGGACTTCGGAGTGCCAAAGAATACGTGTCCCGTTTGCTTTGCAACCTTTCATCCAGCGCTGGCTGAGCTGAAACTCTTCGAGTGTCCGTCCTGCGGTACGAAACTTAAGCTGGCGTATTCGCGGCGATATCTCTGGGTTCGCATGTTGGTCTGCTGTGCAGCCGCAGTAATGTATCTCTGCAAGCATGGCATAAACGACAGCTTCATGGTTTTTGTGGTCTCACTCGTGGCCCTGCCCGCCATCTGGCTTTGGGACACGATCATTGGCCCGCACTTCCCACCCGATCGAATCGTGCCGGCGCAGGGTTCGATCCTGACCTTGGGTCTACGCTGATTCCTCGGTTTGCGATTCGTTCTCTCCGGCTGCTACCCTGATGAGCTCTCATGTCATCATGTCCTCATCGTCTGCTGGCGCCGCTGGTGCTCTTCGGACTTTTCTTGCTTGCAGCTTGCGGCATCCCCGGCGCGCCTCAGGCTCCGTCGTTGCGTGTGCCCGAACCGGTCGACGACCTGACCGCCACGCGCAAGGGCGATCACGTTCTGCTGAGCTGGTCGCCGCCCACCAAAACCGCCGACCACGAAAACATTCGCCAGGGCGGGAAGACCCTCGTCTGCCGAGGGATCAACGACTTCCCCATGGTTCATTGCGATCAGACGGTCGACACGCTTTCCGATGCGCAGGTCGAGCACTGGACCAAGGGCACCATGGTCGCACGCCACGAATATGCCGACACGCTACCTGTCGCGGTGCAAAAGCAATTTCCGCTCGGGCAAGCGACCTACGCCGTCAGTGACCTGAATCCGATCGGCCGCACCGCAGGGCTTTCGAACCAGGTGCTCGTACCGCTCGCGCCGACTCTTCCTCCGCCAAACGACGTGAAGGTTGATGTGACGCCCGAGGGTGCGGCGCTCTCGTGGACGGCAGCCGGATCGCCGATCGAAAATCCGTCGCTCCATTTTCTGTATCGTGTTTTCCGGCGTCACGCCAATGATGACAAAAAGCCGGAAGTCATCGCCGGCGAGACCGACGCGGCGAACCACAGCTTTCTCGACCGCAACATCGAGTGGGAGCAGCACTACCTTTATCGAGTGGCGCCGATTACGCAGGTGCAACTCGCCAGCAAGGAAGCGGTCGAAGTCGAAGGCGACGACTCGCCGACCGTTGAAGCCTTCACCCACGACGTCTTTCCGCCTGCCGCTCCCACCGGACTGCAGGCGGTCTTTTCCGGGGTTGGGCAGAAACCGTTCATCGACCTGACTTGGGCACCGAACCTGGAGAGCGATCTTGCCGGATACAACGTCTATCGCCACGAACAGGGTGCGGCTCCGGCGAAGATCAATGCCGAGTTGGTGAAGACGCCGGCGTTCCGCGATGCCAATGTCGAGCCGGGCCATGAGTATTTTTATTCCGTGTCGGCGGTTGATCTTCGCGGCAACGAGAGCGGCAAATCGGAAGAGACCAGCGAGAAGGTGCAGTGAGGGCTCCGGGCACTGTCATGCTGACGAGGGCGCACGCCCGCGGCGAAGCGCCCCGATGGAGAGGGTAGAGGTGAAAAGGCGCCAGCGACTTCAATCGAAGAGCCTGGCTTGCCTTCGCAAAGAATCAAGCGCTCGCGCGATGGTTCGACTCGGCCATACGGCCTCGCTCACCATGACAGCGACAGCGCGCGGACATCCCCTCGTGACCCCCATCACACCCCTCCGCCCGATCGCGCAGTAAGCTATCGGATTAACCTATGCGCAAAGTTCCCTTTGGCGATTCGCTCCGCATCATCGGCCGCGGCACCCGCAACTGGCCCGCGGGACGGCCCATCGTGATCTCTTTTGAAGTTACCGACGCCTGTACCTGCTACTGCAAACATTGCGATCATGGCGGTCCGCGCGACGAATCGAAGAACCTGAAGCCCGCCGATTATCGCCGCTACATGGACGCGCTTCAGCCCTGCGTGGTGCAGATCTCCGGCGGCGAGCCGCTGATGCGGCCCGATGTGGTCGAGATTGCGCGTACCATCAAGAACGGATCGACTCCTCCTTACCTCATCCTCGTCTCCAACTGGACGCACATGACCGTGGAGAAATACCAGGAGCTCCGTGCCGCCGGCGTCGACCAGTTTTCGTTCAGCCTCGATTTCCCCGACGACCGTCACGACGAGTTCCGCGGATATCCGGGACTGTACTCGCATCTCGAAGATATCGTTCCGCGCTGCGCGAAGCTTGGTTACGACGACATCGTGATGAACTCTTGTATCACCGCGGCGAACTTGCCCGAGATCAATCACCTCGCCGACAAAGCCAGAGAATGGGGCGTGAACATCTGCTTCAGTTCGTACGCCGAGCGCCGCACGGGCTGCCGCGACTACTCGCTGACCACGCCGGAGCAGCTCGCAATGCTCAACCGCGAACTCGACCGCATCGACTCGCGACGCGATCACACCAACTGGATCGTCAATTCTCCCAGTACGCTCGCCGCCACCCGAAAATTTTTCCACGACGGCGCCATGCCAGGTTGCAAAGCCGGTCACCGATTTCTCGTCGTCACCAGCGACGGGTGGCTGCAACCTTGCTCGATGATCTTCAAACGCTATCGCCTGGAAGATCGCGAGCGCATGATCGAGGAATTCACGAAGACCAACGACTGTGGCAACTGCTACGTGTCGATCCGGTCGTATCTCGATAAGAGTTTCCCGCAGCTCTTGTGGGAGAACGTCAGCGGATTCCTGGCTATAAAAGCTCACTAAAGCGTAGCGGATTGTCAGCGTCGCTCGGCCGCCTTCAGCGCGCGACTGAACAGCGCAGGAGCTTTCAGGCGCTCGCAACTCTTATCGAATCCCGTGTGAGGACCGCTCCATCGGAGTCGGCCGATCGAGTCGAAGACCGGGACGTCGAGCCGAAGCGTGGCCAGTGTGCGAAACAGGAGAGCGTTGTCCCAGGCGCTGAATAAAGCTTCTCCCAACGGGCGAGCGCGACGAATCGACGAGTCCCAGTCATGCCAATCCTTCGGAATGGCTTCAAGACGAGAGTATAGCGAGAGGACCGAAGCGGCACCCTTTTCTCCCCATCCAGCTATCCCGGGATAGCCATCGGCGCTGTCACCAACCAGTGCGAGAAAGTCGGGAATTGACCCCGGATTCACACCAAATTTAGCGAGGATGCCGGCTTCATCACGGATGATTTCACGCCGGCGATCAAGCTGGACAACGCGAGTGCCCGTGACGCACTGCGCCAAATCTTTATCCGGAGTACAGATGACAACCTGAGAGACCGAGCTTTCCTGGGCGCATTTCGTTGCCGCTGAGGCAAGCGCGTCGTCAGCTTCAAACTCGACCATTGGCCAAACGAGAACGCCCATCGCCTGCAGCGCCTCTTCCAGAATCGGAAACTGCGAGAGCAGGTCGGAAGGCACGTCTTCACTGGTCTTGTATCCGGCGAAAAGCTGGTTGCGAAACGATTCCACTACATGGTCGGTGGCGACACCGATGTGCGTGGACCCTTTTTCCAGCATCGACAAAACGGAACCGAGAACGCCGCGCACCGCGCCCACTTCGCGGCCGGCAAGGTCGGTCGACGACGGCACAGCGAAGTAGTAGCGGAAGAGCTCGTAGGTGCCGTCAACGAGGTGGATTGTGAGGGCGTCGGTCACGAGGAATGAAAGATCGTATCAGGACTGGATCGGAAGGTCTTATAGGAAGGGATCGATCAGGAAGACGAGGTCCCAGCAGAGGATCTGGCGGAGAGGGGGGATTCGAACCCCCGATAGAGCTTTTGACCCTATAACGGTTTAGCAATTCTCCGGCTGGAGTCCATGCCTAAAAATCTCCGTCACTTACAGTCGCACCCGAGCACCAAACCGCACGCAATCTTACCCCATTCGTCACTTAAGTCGAACGCAATTGGATTCCGCATTCTTTCTTGCAGTTTTGAAAAAAAAGTTTGCCTTGGAGCGTAAGCCCGTCGCGGCGCTCGCAGGAACCTTGCTGCCACCTCTAGTGCAAAGGCTTGCACAAACCCACGAGCACCTGTCTCGTAAGTCTCATGTCCTCAAGCATTCGTCGCTGGCAGGAGAATTGCTGCACTAATCACTACCAAATCCTTAGGCGAACTCCGACCTTCTGTAGTAGACCAGCGCACTGTGGGCTTGCCTAAATCGCAACCATCGAGGTGGACCAATGCAACAGGTGTCGAGCCGTGTTCGAGCCATTGCCCGCTCCCCAAGGAGCTGGACGGTGAGGATTATTCAAGCGGTATTTCTGCTGTCAACTTTTGTTTGTGCGGTGCCGTCGTTCGCCGATAATGTCACCCTCTCTGGCAGTCTGGATCAGTCCATACCAGAGGTCGCGATTTTCAAACTCAATATCACGGATTATGCCGATTTCTCGGCGCAAACGATCGCGATTCCCTTCGGAATCTCGGACACCGAGCTGTTCCTTTTCGACTCGAACGGTTTTGGGGTTTATGGCAACGACGATCAGGGCGGTTCCGACCCGCTGTCCGCCACCCTGTCGTGTTTGCCTTCGGCGGACGCAAGCAATCCCTGCGGTTATGGCAATAACGGGTTTGGACCGGCTTCGAACGGTACCTACTACCTGGCGATTGCCTACTCACCGGACACGCCGCTCGACAGCATGGGAAATCCCATTTTCCAGCTCGGCTCGACGCCGATCCTGGAGCCTACCGGGGCTGGCCAGTTCGCATCGTTCGACGGCAGCATCTTCACGCAGCCTGACTTCGATGACAACCAATTCCAAATTCAGGTGACGGGCGTGGGCACGGTGCCCGAACCGTCGTCGATACTCCTGGTTAGCCCAGGCTTGGCGCTTGCCTGGCGTCGGCGGAAGAAGTTGTTTGGCAGAAACCGCGATTTGGAGATTTAGTTGCTTTCCCTGGTTCCGCAATTCGAACACGATCGCCTCCCGCGGCATTGCCGGCCTGTAACGCCAGGTCCATCGCGGGAGGTTTTGTTTTTCTGGAACGCGCAGCTGTTTTCGGAAGATTGATGATCTCGGCTATGTGCTGTCGGTATGGGGCCCGGGCACGATCGTAAGAATTTCGTTCGTTTCTTTCAGTAACGGTTCAGAAAAAAATCTTATTACTCGCATGCTTCCCCAGGAAGCAGCAGGAGCCCAACACGTGAAAAAGCTACTGCCTTTGGCACTCTCCCTCGCCGTGTTGTTGCCGTCCGCGGCATTCACGCAGACCACGTCTTCGGTAGCAAAGCGCACCGACGCCTCGCGCTACCTTTACAACGGAACAGCGTCACAGGTAAACGGGGCTCCCGGCATGTCTACAAAGACGGGAACCATGCAGGTGGCAGTTAAGCTGAGTGATCCGCCACTGGTGGTCGCTGTCGGCGCCAATGCGAAGCAAAACGGCATCAAGATGACCGCTGCTCAACAGCAGGCCTACCTCGCCCAGCTCAAGTCGAAACAGGATGCCATCATGGCCCAGATAGCCGGCATGGGCGGTGTCGAACTCGGGCGCGTGAGCAAAGGACACAACGCCCTGCTGGTTGCCATCGATGCCAGCAAGACGCAAGCGATTAAGAGCCTCGGCGGAGTGCTTGCGGTGCGTCCGATTTACGATACCGCGATCACGACGGCGCCGGTTCCAGACCTGGCTACCACCATCTCCTACCTGGGTGGCGCGACGGTTCAAGGTGTGGGCGTTACCGGGCAGGGCATCAAGATTGCCATGCTCGACACTGGTATCGATTACACCCATTACAATCTCGGTGGTTCGGGAAACATCGCCGACTATAACGCGGCTGCAGCAGTGGCGGCCGGCACACCTCCTCCCAGTCTGTTTCCAACTTCCAAGGTGATCGGCGGCTACGACTTCACCGGCGAGACCTGGCCCAACGGCCCGCTCACTCCCGATCCGAACCCGCTCGATTTGAACGGTCACGGCAGCCACACCTCCGACATCGCCGCCGGCCACAGTCTCGACGGTTTGCATGTTGGCATGGCGCCTGGCGCACAGCTCTATGCAGTAAAGGTCTGCAGTTCGATTTCGTCTTCCTGCAGCGGCGTCGCGATTCTCGAAGGTCTTGATTTCGCCCTGGATCCAACTAATTCCGGCACGCTGAACAATCCCGTGGACATCATCAGCATGTCGATTGGTGGCGACTTCGGTCAGCGCGAAGCAGACGACGGCGAAGCCTTCACCGACATCGTGAATTTCGGAGTGGTCGGCGTTGTTTCTGCCGGCAACAGCGGTGACATTCCGTACATCCTCGGAGGCCCTGCCGCGACTCCGGAAGTGCTGGCGACGGCTGCCACCAATAGCGTGGTTGCTTTTGGCATTCCGCTGATCGTCAACAGTCCTCCGTCGATCGCCGGTACATATTCGAACACGGCGATTAACGATTGGGCTCCGATCACCGGCACCACTACTGGCGACGTGGTTTACGTCGGTCGTGGCTGCCCTGGGGATGCGTTGCTGGCAAATCCCGCCGGCAAGATCGCACTGGTCGATCGTGGAACTTGCGCGATCAGCCTCAAGGTGGATTACGTTGCCAACGCGGGTGCGATCGGTGTGTTGCTCGGCCTGGTGGCGCCCGGTGATGCCGTCGCCTTCTCCAACGGCGGTGGATCTAATTTTGTGCCCACTCTTGTGATCACCCAATCGACGGCCAACGTTCTCAAGTCCGCGCTTGGATCGAGCACGGTGAACGCGACCATCAGCGCCGGCAACGCTATCTCAACCGCCGGCAATATTGCGTCGTACTCCTCGCGCGGCCCGAACTACAGCTACAACATGCTCAAGCCCGACATGAGCGCTCCGGGCACCATGAGCGCAGCCCAGCCGGGTACGGGAAATGGTGAGACCACGGAAAGCGGCACGTCATTTGCCTGCCCGATCACGGCCGGGTCCGCCGCGCTCCTGCTCTCTGCCAATCATTCCCTGACGCCGACGGACGTGAAAGCCCGCCTGATCGAAACCACTAACCCGACGGTGTTCCAGAACGCGCTTACAATGCCGGGCGTTCTTGCTCCGCTCAGCCGGGCTGGAAGTGGTGAGTTGCGTGTCGATCGTGCCTATGCCGGCAGTACTGCAGCGTGGGATTCGACCGCGCCCCTTGCAGTGAGTCTGTCGTTCGGCACCTACCGAGTGGCGGCCAATCAGTCGTTCTCGAAGAAGGTGGTGGTGCGCAACTACAGCTCCATCAGCCGCACCTACTCCATCACCAACACTTATGTTGACGCCCCCAACACTACTGGATTCACGCTCAGCTTCCCGGCGTCGGTCACCGTTCCGGCGAACGGATCGGCGACCCTGGCGCTCTCCGCGAAGGCGACTGCGGCTTCGTTGCCGACGTGGACTCTGAACGGCGGCTCCAATGGTGGAACTGGCGCGCTGCTTCAAACCGTGGAGTACGCCGGCTATCTCACTCTGACCGCCGGTTCGGAAACCATCCACGTTCCCTGGCACATTCTGCCGCACAAGGCGGCGAACGTGACGCCCACCGTCTCGTCGGTGAACCTGGCCGGAAACCCGCAGCCCTTACCGCTTTCGAATACCGCCGGCGTTCTCTCTGGCCTTACAGACGTCTTCTCGCTCACCGGCACGGGAACCCAGTTCCCGGCGTCCGTTTTGCCGGCTCCTGGCGATGACTTCGCGGTAATCAACCTGCGGGCGGTAGGAGTTCGGTTGGTATGCCTGAATAGCACCTGCTCCTCGTTCGGAGCTCAGTTTGCCATTAACACATTTGGACAAAGATCTCATCCAGATGTTCCGGCCGAGTTCGATGTCCACATCGACGTCAACAACGACGGCAACGATGACTTCGTGATCTTCAACGAAGATATCGGTCTTGCCACGACGGGCACCAACTCCGGTCAGAATGGAGTCTTTGTCGCTGACCTGGCGGCCGGTACCGCGTCTGGACCGTATTTCTATGCGATTGCCGACCTCGATTCCGCGAATATGATCTACACGGTTCCGCTCAGCGCACTGAAATCCACAACCAGTGGTTTGAGCCTGAACTACAACACTCCCTTCACCTTCTCGGTGCTGGCGTTCGACAACTACTACACCGGGAATTTGACTGACATCATCGCGGGAATGCAGTACGAGTTGGATATGCCGCAGTACTACACCGATTCCGACGAGGTATCGGTGTCGTCGGCGGGAACGGCTTTAACTGTCATTCCGAACAACGCTGCGAACGTGTATTTCACCGGCCCGTATAACGGCAACTCTCCTTCGCAGACCGGATTGCTGCTGATGTACACGGACGCCAAGAATGGACGGGAGGCTGACCTCGTCAGCGTCACGCCATAAATGGCTGTCTTCGACCATCAGGCGGTGCCTTCGGGCGCCGCCTTTCTTTTGGAAATTGCTTTAGGAGTCCTAGCTTGCGATGACAATATTGTCGCGGGTTGTGTTTTTCGCGACCCGGTACAGAGCCGCCCTCGTGACCGTTGCTGCGGTAGAGCGCCCGGCGCGAGCTGATGGGACTTCACGCTGCGACAGTTGAACAATGGACGGCGATCCTCGGCTGCAGAATACCCCTGGTGGAGTAGTGACCTGAAGACCGTCGTGGAAGACTACTGCACGAAGATCACGGCTCGATTACATGCGCCGAGATTACTTCCATTTAGCGATAGAGTCTTCTAAGTGATTGGAATTTCTAAATTTCTGGCGGAGAGGGGGGGATTCGAACCCCCGATAGAGCTTTTGACCCTATAACGGTTTAGCAAACCGCCGCCTTCAGCCACTCGGCCACCTCTCCGGCGGGACTTCCAAACCTTCCGGCGGGAACCGGAAGCGAATCGGGTTTCATTATAACCGACGTTCTGCTTTTCTGCCGCAACCCTCGAAATTTCAGTGCCTTGCCGCGATCCCGCCGAAGCCACGCCGGATCTCCCGAAACGGCCTAACGCCGCCGTTACCTTGGTGCGCCCGGTTACCGAAGTTCAATGGACTCCCGGATGTCCTCCGTCCAGAATAATTGCAGGGGTGTGGGTTATGAAGTTGCGGTCAACATTCTTGGGACTGTTGCTTGCTGTGAGCTTAATGGTCCCATCAGCGAAAGCCGAAGACGCCAGCGTGCAATGGGTTCATCGCGAGCTGCCGTCTTATCCGGCGCTGCTGCGAAATCTGAAGATCGGCGGACACGTGAAGTTGCTGGTCACTCTCACCAGTGATGGCAAGGTAAAGCAGGCCACCGTGCGTGGAGGAAATCCCATGCTCGCCGAACTGAGCTGCATTGCGGTGAAGAAGTGGATTCATAGCGGCACGGCGCCCGAAGACAAGGTTGAGGTCGAGTTGGTCTTTGATCCTACCTCTGGTGTTGCCATGGGAGAACAGTAGCCATGAAGTCTCCCATGATGAAAGCCAGCATTCCCGCACTGCTCACGCTGTTGCTCTCCCTTCTGGTGCAAGCCATCGAGCAGGGTTTCCAGATCGGTACGCCGCGTACTCTCAGTGTTTCCTCTGGACGTTTCAGCACTGACGTTGTGCTGAATCTCGGGCTGCTTGTCTGCCTGCCCTTTATCGGCGCAGTGGGCGCAAGCGTGGCAAAATGGCTAGGTCACTCGCGTAAGGCAGCGGTGGAATCGGTCATGAGCCCTGTCGCTCTCGTCAGCGCTATGCTGGTCACGCTGCTTGTTGTGGATTTCGCCACCACCCGCGCACTCATCAGCAGCCTGGCTTATTCCAGCGGGATACTGCTTGGATGGGTGCTGATTCCGGCGGCGGCTTTGCTTGCGGGATGCTACGCGGGCTGGAAGGTTACTCCGTTGCGTCCCTGGTACTTGAGGTCTTTGTAAGATGACGATGTCAGATCGAACTCGGGAAGACGATCAGGCCTTCATGGCCCTGGTCACGAGCCAGGTTCAGCGTGTAACGAATGAGTTAACCAAGCTCGAGCGCCTGCTGCAGGCCGGCATGGTCGATCGTAATGTGCTGGAGGAGTTCCGCCAGGCTGTGGACCAGATTCGCAAGACCAGCTGGAACGTCCAGCACTCGATGGAGAACGTCGAGCGCTGATTTATTCGCGCCGCAGCACGGTGTGATACGGATCGACCTCGATTTTCTTGATCCCCGCCGGCCCCGTCAGCCGGAAGGTCGATTCCGGACCGTCGGCGAATACCCGCCCCAGCAGCACCAATCCACCAGGCGTAGCGCCGTATAACGGAACCGACGTGATCAGCTCATCGGGAGCTTCTTTCTGGGTGATCTTTCCGGTGATCGTCGTTCCTCGCGGCGACGGAACAAATTTCACGCCATTCACTTCGATCTTCGGGATCGCCGTCCCGTTCACCCATTCGTCGAAAAACCAGTCGAGAGACTTTCGGCCATCGTAGCGTAACGATTCCGGCAGTTCCTCTTCGAACGCCTCCTGCACGATCCGGTTATTGAAGTACTTGCCTTCGTTCTGCTCACGGAGTTTGTGCAGCACGCGGAAGAACGGCTCGTCTTGGTTCTCTCTGGGACCATGCGAACCTGCTTTTTCCGCCGCATCGTCGATCATCGTGCGCAGCATGTGGATCAACCAAGTTCCACGTCCGTAACTGATCACGTCGTATCCGTTGGGGAAGTACGACGAAAACAGACGCACTCCGAGCGTCACCGGACCCGCGTCGGCAACCGTTCTTTTCTCTTTTGTAGTACTCAATAGTTGCCGCCGGTAAGAATCGAGAATCGCCTGCACCTGCCGCGACTGGCCTTGTTTCTCCATCGCGATCAGCCCGGTTTCATTGGCCAGCGCTTCCACCAGCCACTGGTCGCGATAGCTCTTCCACACCACCAGGTCGCCCCACCAGTTGTGTGCGACCTCATGCAGCGGCATCAGCGATTGATAAAGAATGTTGTTTGCGTTGCCCAGCTTCGTCTGCTGCATCTCTTCCGGAGTCAGGAAAACGTAGCTGGAGAGGAAGATCAGTCCCGGCCATCCCTGGCTCAAAGGTCCCGGCATCTGCGAAAGAACCAAATTGCTATACGGATACGGCCCCATCTCCTCCGACAGCGTGTCGATGCCTTTCTCCATCCGATCGGCCAGCGCCTGCGCATTGCTCGCCGGCACCGGAGCCAGCGGCGGCATCAGTGCTTCGTGCTCGGCGCCTCGGCCGGTAATCACCGGGGCCGTCAACTGCGGTGTCGGAACTCCCATCGCCGACTCCACGCCCTTCGCGGCGTACACCTCGATGGGTACGGTGCCCTTAGCCAAGGCGCGTTCATAATGTCCGAGATTGAAGCCCGCCACCGGAATCGGCCGTTCCGAAATCCAGTGCGAGGTCTGCAACCCATCGTGATTCACCGATGAACTCTGCCGTCCCGTCGCCACTAGAGACCATTCGCTGGGATATGTGAATTCCAGGTCGAAGTTCGCCATCGACACACCGCGGTTGGGAAACCAGATACCGCGAGCGCCCACGTACAACAGCCCGCCGCCCGCCTCCGACATCACCGAGCCGGCATAAACGAACCGCAGCTGGAATTTTCGCCCGGTCTCGAGACTTTCAGGGAAGATCGCCGCCAGCATGTCGTTGCCGCGACGTGCCAGAGCCGTTCCTTCGAGCGCTTCGTTCTGCAGGAAGTCGATGGGCTTGCCATCCACCTCGATCTGGCTGACCTTCAGGTAACGCGAAAGTTCGAGCAAGATCACCCGTTGGCCACCTTGCACCACGCGCGCGTCGAGCGTGCAATCCACGTCGAGATCGGTCGGCGGCTTCACATTCACTTTGATCTTGTAGTTGTCGATGTGAAGGCGGTCTTCCGGTTCCTCTTCCGTCGTCGATCCCAGGACCGCCGGAGTTGCGCCAGCCTTGCTGGTAGCCACCCGGCGCGTGCTTGCCTGGCGCCGCTTCGATCGCATGGGGAACGCCGCCCATACGTTGAAGTAGCTGTCGCCGAAGCTGTCGTGATCCAGTTGTCCTACGCTGATCTGCTCGCGCGCATCGGTGTCGAAAAATAAGTCGAAAACACCCAGATGTTCTCCGCCAATGCGGACGCGCAGCATATCGTCGCCCTTTGGTGGCACCAGCTTCCCCGCCGCATTCGTCGTGCCGTTAAGGAACGACGTCAGAAGCCGCAACGCGTCGGCTTCCGATAAGCTGTTCGCCGTCGTGTCCCATTTCTTGACGAACGCTTCCGCATCTTCTCCCGCATCAGGATTTGCGTCGCGCAACGAATTGGCGATCTCCTCCGGAAAATCGTCGTTGAAGCGGAAGAACGCCGTGCTGAACTTTTCTTCCAGGATCGCGCTCCCGGTGAATAGTCCCAGCGAGCGTCGCTCCACGCGGTCTGGTGGAATCAGCAGGATTTCGCCCTCGCCTTCGAAGAACGCTCCCGTGATTCGTCCATCCACTGCCTGCGTGAAGGCGATCACTCCATCATCGATCGTGATGTGAATGTCTTCGCGTTCAATCGACGCATCGCGAATGTGATGAAACTGCTTCGGATCGAGATGAATATCGCGCAGTTGGCGATAAAGTAGCGCCGCCGCCGAGGGAGCAGCCTGCAACGTCTGTGGCCGCGGACTGCCGATACGAAACGGCTCAGGCAGAGGTCCCGGCGGCGACACCGGCGACATCGCGTTGTGCAGCGTCGGATCATCCTGCGCCTGCAGTGGGCTTCCAAACGCAACCAAAAGTACACCCAGCCAGATCACTACCGTTACCGGAAACAATCGTTGCCGTCTGCTAGAATGCCCGCCTGTGCGAAAAATTCTCATCGGATTGGTGACCTTCTCGGTGGCGGTTTGCTCCGCCGAAACGATCGTTCTCAAGAACGGTCGTTCCATCATTGCCGATAGTGTGCATGAAGAAAACGGCAAGATCGAGTACGAGATTGGTGATAACACCTATCGTATCCCTAAATCGCTGGTGGAGAAAATCGAGAGCTCGGTTCCACCCGCGTCCGATCCCAGCCTCGTCACGCCAACTCCCGCCGGACGTCCCCAGAACCTGAACGAAGGCTACGCCAAGTCCGTTCCGGTTACCGCCCCGTCGGCGAGCAATCAGGACCTTCGCGTTTCCACCAACGATCCGGCATTGAAGGTCATTCACGACGGCCGTGTCGATCTCGACATCCTCGGCCAGATCGCCAACAGCGGCAACGCCAACTCCGCGGCCGCCGGTTATTTCATGGCCGGCCAGTTTGAATACGATCACGGCAATCGCGAATCAGCAACCCGCTACTTCGAACGCGCCATGGGATTCGCTCCCGACAATGCCGTCATCCTTTCCAACTACGCTGCCATGCTCATCCAGATAGGACGTGGCCGCGAAGCGATCAACTACGCGGAACATGCCGTCCAGATGGCGCCCGATTCGGCCGAAGCCTTGTCCGTTCTCGGCTACGCTTACTTCAGCGCCGATCGCTCGCGCGAGGCAATCGCGCCCTGGGAGAAATCGCTGCAGCTCCGCTCCGACGAGAAACTGCAAAATCTTCTGGAAAAAACGAAACGCGAACTCAGCGCCGAGGCGAACTTCACCGAGCACGATACCGGCCGCTTTACGCTGCGCTATGAAGGCTCCGCCACCAGGGACAACCTTCGCCAGCAGATCGTTGCCGCCCTCGACAAAGACTACGACGACCTCAGCGCGGACCTCGATATCTCACCGCGGGAGAACATTCCCGTCATCCTCTACACCGAGCAGGCGTTTTTCGACGTCACGCAGGCTCCAAGCTGGATCGGCGCCCTCAACGACGGCAAGCTTCGTATCCCCATTCGCGGCGTCGATTACATTACGCCCGACCTGGCGCGAGTGCTGAAGCACGAACTGACTCACTCCTTTGTGAACCAGGCTTCCGCGCGACGGTGCCCGCAGTGGCTCAATGAGGGCATTGCCCAGATGGAGGAGGGCCGCACCCTCGACGGTCGCGGTCAGCGCCTCGCCCAGCTTTACAAGGAAAATTCGCAGATCTCGCTCAACGCTCTCGAAGGTTCGTTCCTGAAGTTCTCGAACAACGAAGCGATGGTTGTTTACGATGAGTCCCTGGCAGCTGCGCTTTACATCCGCGACACTTACGGCATCGCTGACCTTCACCGACTTCTCGAACACGTCAGCCAGGGCGGCACTTTCGAGCAGGCCATGACCGAGGTCCTCCATCTCGATTACGGACGCTTCGAGCACGAATTGGGCGATTATCTGGCGTCTAAGTACCCGAACTAGCCGCTCCGCAGTTTTCCGTTCCGCCCCTGCGCTTCCTGTGCTAAGTTTCTACCCTCCCCGACCGATGGCTTTCCCATGAGACTACCTTTTCAGAGCCGCGTTGAAACGCCGGAACTTCGCAAGCCGGCCCCCAGCATTCCGCTCAGCCTTCCGGGGTCCGATCTTGCGGCCCTCTATCGTGCCGCCCGTGTCGGTGGGGACTTTTTCGACTTCGTTCAGGTCGGCGACGACCGCCTGATCTTCGTTCTTCTCGACATCGCCGGAAAGCGCGATCAGGCCCTGAACATCGCCGCGTCCGTTCAGGAGTCTCTTCGGTCCATCGCGCCCGAGCTCTTCGCCTCCGCCGATCTCAACGAAGCCGATGCCATCACCGACCTGGTGCTTTCCGTCAACCAGACCATCCTCAACGCCGCTGGAGGCGTTCGCTGCGCCCCTGGGTTCATCGGCTGCTACAACGAATCGATGGGCATCGTTTCGTACATCAATGCCGGCAGCGTTCCCGCTCTGCTGCGCCTCGATGGCGAAATCTCTGTCCTCGAAGCCAGCGGCCTTCCGCTGGGCCTCTTCTCCCACGCCACGCACGACGCCCAGATCTGTGTATTGCCGGAAGGCGCCAGCCTGCTGCTCACCTCTCGAGGGTTGCTGGAAGT
>Ga0335085_10000872_pt1 | contig 74371 bp, 67 predicted proteins | sample Lox_Sample_45_FD_206712 | JGI IMG/M metagenome (GOLD analysis project Ga0335085, IMG submission 206712) | Soil microbial communities from Loxahatchee National Wildlife Refuge, Florida, United States - Lox_Sample_4.5 | ecosystem: Environmental > Terrestrial > Soil > Wetlands | place: USA... | reverse complement strand
CCCGCGTCCGGATCGCTCCCCCGCACCGCCTTGTGGAGGGCCGAGATCAGGTTGTAGTGCTCCTCGCCGGACTTGTCGTATTTCGGGACCGGGGTCTCGAGGCGGGAAGTGACGAAGTCGCGTGACAGGGGATGAGGAATGGGCGACTGGGGATTGGGAACGGCCTGACGCACTTCGGCGGCGATGGCCTCGACGGCGTTCAGCGCGCGGCGCGCATCTCCCTGAGCATAGCTGACCAGCGCGGCGACCGCCGGTTCCGACAGCACCAATCCCCTCTCCCCCATCCCCACTCCCGCCTCTTTGGCCCCACGCTCCACCAGCGTCCGGATATGAGCCTCGGCGAGCGGCTCGAGCACGAACACCCGGCACCGCGACAGGAGCGCGCCGGTGAGCTCGAAGCTCGGGTTCTCGGTGGTCGCGCCGATCAGGGTGATGACGCCGTTCTCGACCCAGGGCAGGAAGGCGTCCTGCTGGGCCCGGTTGAAGCGGTGGATCTCGTCGCAGAAGAGGATGGTGCCGCGGCCCTGATACTTGAGCCGGTCTTCGGCTTCCTTGATGATCTCGCGCACCCGCGCGACGCCCTCGGTGACCGCCGAGAAGGGCTCGAAGTGCCGGTCGGTGTAGTTGGCGCTGATCTTGGCGAGGGTGGTCTTGCCGGAGCCCGGAGGGCCCCAGAAGATGCAGCTCCCCACCTGGCCCTGCCGGATGAGATCCCCGAGCGCCCGGCCGGGACCGAGCAGGTGCTCCTGGCCCAGGAAGTCGCCGAGGGTCTTGGGGCGGAGCCGGGCGGCCAGGGGTTCGGCGGAGCCCTGGAAGAGAGAAGGCTCCGTCACACCCGCTCCAGCGCCAGCTTCGCGATCCAGAACACGCCGGCCCGGGCCTCACCCACGGGCGAGGACGCGGCCCAGGAGGTGCTCGCGCGTGTTGCGGCTCGGGTCTTCGAGAACCTCGTCGAGCAGGCGGGCCAGAGCCTCTCCCACGTCGGGCCCGGGCCGGACCCCCGCGGTGATCAGGTCGTCGCCCTTCACCGCCAGGTCCGAGAGGGTGAGCGGGTCCTTCGCGTCGCGGATGGATTGGACCACCTGCGGGAGGCGCGAGGGCGCGAGCGCCGGGACCAACGCGAGCAGGTCGTCCGCGTGCACGCCCGTCCGTGACAGCCAGCGCCGCACTTGCGGGATGTGTTTCGGATCCGGGTACCGTTCCCGCCACTCACGGATGGCCCGCGCCCGCTCGATGTCCTTGTTGGAGCACTTGAGCCGGGTCAGGAGTGACGGCGGATCGGACGCGAGGAGGCTCGAGACGAGCACGGGATCCCGTGGCAGCTTGTCCACCTTCTCCCCACCGGTCTTCGGGATCTCGGGAAGCCAGATCCGGGCCGCCCCGACGTCCCGCCACAGCGCCACGAACTTCGAGACCCGCTTCGCGGTCGCGATGCCCTTCCACCACTCGTCCCGCACCCGCTCGGCCGAGAGCTGGGCGAGCCCCTGCGCGTTGGCCCGGGCGGCCTCGAGGGTCCGGGGATGGATCCGGAACTCGAACCGCGCGCTGAAGCGCAGGGCCCGGAGGATGCGCAGATAGTCTTCCTGGAAGCGCCAGTTCGGATCGCCCACGGCGCGGATGACTTTCGCGTCCAGGTCGGCGCGGCCGTCGAACGGGTCACGCCATTCGTGCCGGAGCGGGTGGTAGGCGATGGCGTTGATGGTGAAGTCCCGGCGCGCCAGGTCGTCCATCAGCGAGACGCCGAACTCGACCACGGCGTGCCGGCCGTCGGTCTTGATGTCCCGGCGGAAGGTCGTGACCTCGTGCGGCCGGCCCTTTCCATCCAGCACCGCGACGGTCCCGTGCTCGATGCCCACCGGCACGGTCCGCCGGAAGAGCTCCCGGACCTTCTCGGGGTGCGCCGCCGTGGTGAGGTCGAAGTCGTGATGCTCGAGGCCGAGCAGCGAGTCCCGGATGGCTCCGCCCACGCACCAGGTCTCGAAGCCGGCCTCCTCGAGCCGGGTGGCGATGCGGAGGACTTCGGGGGGGACCGCGATCTGCGTGGGGAAGGTCATAAACCCAATGCGGAATGCGGAATGCGGAATGCGGAATCGCCCGGGCGGGTTTCGGGACGTCCATTCCGCATTCCACACTCCGCATTCCGCATTCCATTCATCCACACAGTACCGACCCCCCGTTCACGTTCAGGATCTCCCCCGTGACGTGGCGCGCGAGGGCGGAGCACAGGAACACGATCGGTCCCGCGACGTCCTCGGCCGACGCGACCCGGCCGAGCGGGATGCTCCGCTCGATCTCCCGCTTGCCCTTTCCCGCGTCCCGTTCGTAGGGCACCCTCGCCATCTCGGTATCCACCCACCCCGGGGCCACGCAATTCACGTTGATGCCGGGCGCGAGCTCCACGGCCAGGGACTTGGTGAAGGCGATGATGCCCCCCCGGGCCGCGCCGTAGTCGGCGTGGAAGGCTTCTCCCCGCTGGCCCGCGGTCGACGATACCAGGACGATCTTCCCGCCCAGGGAGAGACTCGGAATGGCCGCGCGGCAGACGTAGAAGGCCGCGTCGTAGTTGGCCCGCCGCGTCGATTCCCACTGCGCGTCGGTCATCTGCGACAGCGGGACGTCCTGGGGCGGCCAGACGCCGTGGTTCACGATCAGGAGATCGATGCCGCCCAGGGCCCGGACCGCTTCCGCCACCGCGGCGCGTGCCGCCGCGGGGTCGCCCAGGTCTCCGGGCACCGCCACCGCGCCGGGGAGGCGCGCGAGAGCGGCGTCGGCGTCCTCCCGACGGCTCCGGTAGCCGAGCGCGACACGGGCTCCCGACCGAGCGAGCAGCTCCGCGGTCGCGAGCCCGATCCCCCGGGTGCCCCCGGTGATGAAGGCGCGCTTTCCCTCCAGATCGAGCATCAGCCTGTGAGCCGGTCCTCGACGATTTCGCAGATGACGTGCTCGAGGGCGAGGTGCAGCTCCTGGATGTGCGCGGTGACGTCGGATGGGATCACGAGCGAGACGTCGGCCAGGGCCTTGAGCTCCCCGCCCGACTTTCCGAGAAACGCCACCACCGGCACGCCGCGGGCCTTGGCCGATTGGGCCGCCCGGATCACGTTGGGGCTCTCCCCGGACGTGGAGTGCAGGACGAGCAGGTCGCCGGGACGGCAGAGCGCCTCCACCTGCCGCGCGAACACTTCGTCGAATCCCAGGTCGTTGGCGCAGGCGGTGAGCACGGACGTGTCGGTGGTCAGCGCGATGGCGGCAAGGCCGGGCCGCGTGACCTGGTAGCGCACGACGTACTCGGCCGCGATGTGCTGGGCGTCGGCGGCGCTGCCGCCGTTTCCGGCGAAAAAGAGCCGCCCCCCGGCGCGCAGCACGGACTCGTAGCGCGCCGCGACGTCCGCCACCGCTCCCGCCTGCTCGGCCGCCACCCGGCCCGCCAGCGCCGCCAGCCCGCTCAGCGCCTCCCGGATCCGCTCCGCGGCGTTCACCGGCCCACCGCGCGGACGAACGCCTCGATGTCGGCGCCCTGCTCCACCGCCGTGCCGATCACGACGAAGTCGGCCCCCGCGTTCCGGGCGGCTTCGGCCTGCGCCGGCGTCTTGATCCCGCCGCCCACGAACAGCGTCACCGGAGCCGGTACCGCCGCCCGGCACGCCGCGATCACGCCGGGCGGCACCGGGTGCGCCGCGCCGCTGCCGGCGTCCAGGTAGACGGCACCCATCCCGATCATCCGCGCGGCCAGCGCGTGCGCGGCCGCCAGCTCCGGCTTGTCCGCGGGGAGCGGCCGGGTCTGGCTCACGGCCTCCACGCTGGTCACCCGTCCGCCGTCGATGAGGATGTAGCCGGTGGAAAGCGCCGGGACCTGGTGGCGCTGGAAGAACGGCACCGCGCGCACGTGCTCTTCGATCAGGTATTGGGGATTGCGCCCCGACACGAGCGACAGGAAGAGCACGAGATCCACCTGCTCGGTGAGCTGCATCGCCGAGCCCGGAAACAGCGCGACCGGCAGATCCCGGGCGCCGTCGCGCAGGGCGCGGGCCACCAGGTGCGTCTCGCGGGTGCCGTCGTAAGACGAGCCGATCATCACGCCGGCGGCCCCGGCCGCCCGCGCCGCGCGCGCCACCTGGGTGGCCTCGGCCGCGGGCGTTCGGCTGGGATCCACCAGGATCAGGACCCCGGGGGCGCGGGCCAGCAGGTCGTTCACGCGCTCTCCCGGCCGTCCCGGCCGTCGCGGCCGTCCCGGTCGATCCGCTCCGCGAGCCGTGCCAGTCCGCGGACGTCGGCTTCGGCCTGGGCCTCGAACGCGTAGGTCACGAGCGCGTCCGCCGCGAGCAGGTCGAGCGCGTGCCGGCGGCCCTGCTCGCCGGCCCGGGCCACCGTCCCCAGCACGGCGGCGCCCAGTCGGGCGAGGGTGGCGGGCGGCGACCCCGCTTCGTCGCCGACGATCGCCCCGAGCCGGGTGGCCAGCGCCTGGGGCGGCGCGGGGCGCCGCCCGCCGAGCCAGAAGGCGAGGGTGTCGGCGCTCACGCGCGGGCCCCCAGGGCGTTCCGGACGATCTCGGGAACCTGGGCCCGGGCGGCCTCGAGACGGGCGACGTCACCGGCGCCCGCGGACGCGAAGTGCGGCCGCCCACCGCCCCGGCCGCCGCTCACGGCCGCGATGGCGCCGGCGAGCTTCCCGGCCTGCACGCCCTTCTGCACCAGGTCGTCGGTGACGGCCACGTGGATCCCCGGGCGTTCGCCCTTGGTGAAGAGCACAGATATCGCCCGGGAACGGCCCTGACGGAAGGCGTCCATCACCAGCCCGATCTGGTCGCGGTCCTCGAGGTCCGAGTCACCGATCAGGAGCTGTACGTCACCGATCATGGTGACACTTCCCTCCTCCCACTTCCCGCCTCCCGCCTTGAGCATCTCCGCGATCCGATGCTCCAGCTTCCGGCGCTCTTCCAGCAGGGCCTCGATCCGTTTCTCGACGTGCTCGGGCTGGGCCTTGAGGAGCCGCGCGGCGCCGGCGAGCCGGAGCTCCAGCTCCCGGAGGTGCCGGTACGCGGCCGGGCCGGTGATGGCCTCGATGCGGCGGACCCCCGCCTCGGCCCCGGTCTCGTGCGTGAACCGGAACAGGGCGATCTGCCCCGTGGTCGGCACGTGCGTCCCGCCGCACAGCTCGAGCGAGACCCCGTCCCCGATGTCCACCACCCGCACCCGGTCGCCGTACTTCTCGCCGAAGAGCGCCATCGCGCCCTTCGCGATGGCTTCGTCCCGCGCCATCTCGCTCGTGATGACGGGGAGGTTCTCCCAGATGTGGCTGTTCACTTCTTCTTCGATGTTGGACAGCGTCTGGTCGTCGATCGGCCCGTGATGGCTGAAGTCGAACCGCAGGCGCTCCGGCGCCACGAGCGAGCCGCGCTGGCGCACGTGCGGGCCCAGCACCTTGCGCAGGGCGGCGTGCACGAGGTGGGTCCCGGTGTGGTTGCGCTCGATGTTCCGGCGCCGGGATTCGTTCACCTGCGCGGTCACCGGCGTGGGTTCGAAGGGGTCCGCGAAGCGCCCCACCACGGCGCTGGTGCCGTTCTCCTTCACGACGTCCTCGACGGTCAGCTCCCACCCGTCTCCGCGCACCACGCCCGTGTCCGAGACCTGGCCGCCCGACTCCGCGTAGAAGGGGTTTTCCTCGAGCACCAGCTCCAGGGTCCCGCCGTCCTGCCGGAACGCGACGACGTCGGTGTCGGCCCGGGTGGTTTCGTAGCCCACGAAGTGCGGGGACGCGCGATCCCTCACGGTGGTCCACGCGTTTCCCGCTTCCCGTTTCACATTTCCCGCTGCGGCCGTGAGGGATTTCCGCACCGCCCGACTCCGCCGCCGCTGCTGTCCGAGCGCGTGCTCGAACCCCTCCACGTCCACCGCCTGCTTCCGCTCGGCCGCGATTACCTGCGTCAGGTCCAGCGGGAAGCCATAGGTGTCGTAGAGCTTGAAGGCTTCCTCGCCCGAGATCGTGGCCGCGCCCTTGAGCTCGTCCAGGCGGCGCATCCCGCCTTCGATGGTCTCGAGAAAGCGCTCCTCCTCGGCGCGCGTCGCGCGCAGGAGCTCGGCCTTCTGCGCCGCCAGCACCGGGTAGACGCTCCCCATCGTGTCGATCACCCGGTCGGCGAGGTGCACCAGCGTCGGCTCGGCCCGCCCCTCCTGCCACGCGTACCGGACCCCGCGCCGGAGGATGCGCCGCAGCACGTAGCCCCGCCCGTCCGAGCTGGGCGCCACGCCGTCGGCCAGGAGAAAGGCCACGGCCCGGGCGTGGTCCGCCAGCACCCGGAACGGCGCGCCCGCCGGTCCCTTGTCGTAGGGGCGGCCGATCACTTCCGCCGCCCGTTCCAGGATGGGCAGGAACAGGTCGGTGTCGAAGTTGGAAGGCACGCCCTGGAGCACCGCGGCGATGCGCTCGAGCCCCGCCCCGGTGTCCACCGACGGCCGCGGCAGGTCCTGCCGCGAGCCGTCGGCCTGCAGGTCGTACTGCATGAACACGAGGTTCCAGATCTCGACCAGCGCACCGGACTCGGCCAGCGCTTCGAAGTGCTCCCGGGTGAGCGCCTGGCCCCAGTCCCGGCGGTCCCGGAGATCCACGTAGAGCTCCGAGCACGGGCCGGCGGGACCGGTCTCCCCCATCTGCCAGAAGTTGTCCTTGTCCGAGAGGCCGAAAATCCGCTCGTCGGCCACGCCCGCGACCTCCCGCCAGAGCGCGCGGGCCTCGTCGTCCGAGTGGTGCACCGACACCCGCAGGCGCTCGGGCGCGATGCCGTACCACGATGGGGAGGTCACCAGCTCCCAGGCGTAAGCGATGGCGTCGCGCTTGAAGTAGTCCCCGAAGGAAAAGTTGCCGAGCATCTCGAAGAAGGTGTGGTGCCGGGCGGTGTGCCCCACCTGCTCCAAGTCGTTATGCTTGCCCCCCGCGCGCACGCACTTCTGGCAGGTCGTGGCACGGGCGTAGTCCCGGCGTTCGAGCCCCTGGAACACGCGCTTGAACTGCACCATCCCCGCGTTGGTGAACAGCAGGGTGGGATCGTCGCCGGGCACGAGCGACGAGCTCGGCACCTCCCGGTGACCCCGGGCGGCGAAGAAGTCCAGGAATTGGCGGCGAATTTGGGCGGCCTTCATGGCGCGGAATATAGCCGCGCACGAGGGCAACTCAAAGAGGCGTGAGGAGTTAACGGATTTCCGATTTGACGAACGAGGCCCGCGGCGTGAAAATGGACGGCCCGATGACTCATCCTCGCTTCGACGCACTGATTCTCAACGCGCCGCTCCGGCAGTCCCTGATGGCCGCCCGTTCGCTCGGCCGCCGGGGACTTCGCGTGGCGGCCGCCGGCACGTCGCTCGATGCGCCCATCTTCGCCTCCCGGTACTGCGCCGGCGGGTTCGTGTTTCCGCCGGAGGAAGAGGGCGACCGGTATCTCGTGGCCCTCGAGCGGTGGCTCGACGAGACGGGGGCGCGCGTCGTCATCCCGTCCCACGACGGGACCATCGCGCTCCTCCGGGCGCACCGGGACCTGCTGGGGCGCCGGACCCGCCTGGCCCTGGCATCGGAGGGGGCGTTGGCCGTGGCGGTGAACAAGGAGCGGACCCTGGCCGAGGCCGTACGTCTCGGCATCCGGACCCCGCGGGAGACCGTGATCCGGGGTCCCGCCGACCTGACGGCGGCGCTGACGGCGATCGGGTTTCCGGCGGTGCTCAAGCCCTCGGAATCGTGGTTGGGCGACGCGAGCACCGGGCATTGGGCGGGCCCGACGCTCGTGGTGGATGCGGACGAAGCGGCGCGGGTGGTGGACGCGCTCACCGGCTCCGGCGGGCACGCGCTGTTCCAGCAGTACCTCCCAGGCCGGCGCGAAGCGGTCAGCTTCCTCTACGCCGCGGGGAAGGTCCACGCCCGGTTCGCCCAGTGGGCGGAGCGCACCCGGCCTCCCCTGGGAGGCGAGTCGGTGCTCCGGCAGGCGATCCCGGTTCCCGAGGACATCGGCGGCCAGGCCGAGGCGCTGATCCGGGCCATCGACCTGGAGGGATACTCGGAGGTGGAGTTCCGCCGCGACGACGCCGGGGTGCCCTATCTGATGGAGATCAATCCCCGCCTCTCGGCGTCCGTGGAGGTGGCGGTGCGCGCCGGGGTGGACTTCCCCGCCCTGCTGTACCAGTGGGCCGCCGGGGAGCGGGTGGACGAGGTGGTCACCTACCGGCCCGGCGGGTGGATGCGGCACCTCGGCGGAGACGTGGAGACGACCCTCGCAGCCGTCGAGCAGCGGGGGCGCCCGGGGATCCGGCCGCCGGCGCGGGTGGTGATGGATTTCGCACTCTCGTTCTTCCGCGGAGCCGGTTACGATTATGCGGATTGGCGGGACCCGGGGCCGGCGGTCGTGGCGTCCACCCGGTTCACCCGCGCCCTGTTGGACCGTGTGTTCTCTCGAGCCCTGCGAGCCGTTTCGTGACACCACCACTCGATGCCGTCGTCGTCGGCGCGGGCCCCTATGGGCTGTCCGTCGCCGCCCACCTGAAGGGCCGCGGGCGCTCCGTGCAGGTCTACGGGCGCACGCTGGAGCTGTGGCGCCAGCGGATGCCGGCGGGAATGGTCCTGCGGTCGCAGTGGTGGGCCACCAACCTGTCCGATCCGGCGGGCGCGTACGGGATCGAGCGGTTCTTCCGGGAATCGAAGCACCGGAAGGCCTACCCGCTCCCCCTGCCGGCGTTCATCGACTACGGGCTCTGGTTCAAGGAGCGCGCGGTGCCGGACCTGGTGGACGACACGATGGTGCGTTCCATCGCCCGCACCGACGGCGTCTTCGAGATCACGCTCGAGAACGGCGCCACCCGCGAGGCGCGCGCGGTAGTGATGGCGATCGGCGTCTACCACTACGCCAACCGGCCCGAGCCCTACTCCCGCCTGCCCGCGGCGCTCTGGTCCCACTCGTCGGATCCCGCCGACTTCACCCGCTTCCGGGGAAAGGACGTGATGGTGCTGGGAGGCGGCCAGAGCGCCATCGAGTATGCGGCGCTGCTGCACGAGGCCGGGGCCCGGGTACAGGTGGCGTCGCGCCGGCCGTTGATGTGGCTCGATCCCGACCGCTACGGGTCCCGCAGCCTGTGGGAGCGGATCCGCGCGCCGGACGCCCAGATCGCCGCGGGTTGGGAGTACTGGACCCTCGACAAGTTCCCGTACCTCTTCTGGCGGGCGTCCCTGGCCTGGAAGGACTCCTACAACAGCAACTACCGCTCGGGCGCGTCGGACTGGCTGCGGGACCGCTTCACCGGGAAGGTCACCCTGCACGACGGACAGACGATCGCCGAGGCGAAGCCCTCGGGGGGAAGACTCGATCTCACGCTGACCAAGGGCGGGCGCACGACCGTAGACCACCTGATGCTCGCGACCGGCTTCAAGGCCGACCTCGCGCGGCTGGGGATGCTCGACCCCGCCCTACGCTCCGCCATCCGGGCGGACCAGGGGACGCCGCTCCTCGATCACTGGTTCCAGACCAGCGTGCCGGGCCTGTACTTCGTGGGCTTCACGTCCATCCGCACCTTCGGACCCCTCTACCGGTTCGTGGCCGGAGCCGGAGCGGCGGCGCGGCGGGTGGCCGCGGCGGTGGCACGCCAGGGCTGACCCCGCCGGCGTGGCCGCGGGCCACCAACGGCAACGGCATCCATGAACCCCGCGGCGTGGCCGCGGGCCACCAACGGCAACGGCATCCATGAACCCCGCGGCGTGGCCGCGGGGTTAACCGGCCAGGGGCAGGCGGTCGGGGTGGTGCTGGCGCTGCCGGGCCAGGTAGGCGCGCAGGTTGGACAGGTGGCCCCGGCACACGGCGTTGGCGTAGCAGCCCCGGCACCAACGGAGGCGCCGTTGGCGCGCGGTGCGGGTCAGGTTCACCCTCCGCGCCGACTCGGACTTCGCATCCCGGACGAAGTCACTCAGGCGGGCCGAGGGCGGATAGCTCACCATCAGGTGCACGTGCTCCGCCAGCACGGCTACGGCGTGGACCCGGACCCGAGTCCGATCCGCCGCGGCCCGGAACGCCGCCACAATCCCGGCGACGTCCCTTTCCCGGATGCTCCACTCCCGGTCCTTGGTGTGCCACCCCAGGTGGGCGTACAGCCCCATTGCCTGGTGCGGCCCCAGCGTGCGCGCCAACCCTGCGCCCCCCGGCTGCGGTTAACCCCGCGGCCATGCCGCGGGGTTCAAGAGCGGCCTTTGTTTGCCCCGCCGCGGCCATGCCGCGGGGAAGAGCGGCCTTTGTTTGCCCCGCCGCGCGACCATGCCGCGGGGAAGAGCGGCCTTTGCTTGCCCCCACCCCGCGGCCATGCCGCGGGGTTCAAGAGCGGCCTTGGTTTGCCCCACCACCCCGCCGGCGTGGCCGCGGGTGGCTCACCCGCACAGCTCCCGCACCAGCTCCCGAGCCTCCCCCCCGCCGAACCCGCGCCGGGCCAGGTAGGCCATCAGGCGCCGGCGCCGCACGGTGGGCGGCAGATCCCGCAGCTGGTGGGCCCGCCGCTCGGCGACGGCCCGCGCGATGCCGGCCGGGTCTCTCCCCTCGTCCTCAAGGGCCGTCGCCACGGTGCGTTCCGCGAGCCGCCGCTCGACACCCTGGGCCAGCAGATCGCGGAGAATGCGGCTCGGTCCCCGGCCGCGGGCCGCCTGGCGCCGCGCGAAAGCGTCGGCGAAGCGGGCGTCGTCCAGAATGCCGCCCCACTCCAGACGGGCGATGGCCTGGTCCACGGCCTCGCCGCGGTGCTGCTTCTGCAGCAGCCGGCGCCGCAGGTCCCCGCGCGCGTGCGAGCGCAGGCGCTCGAGCCGGAGCCCGGCCTGATAGGCGCCTTCGACTTCGGCGAGCAGGCCCAGGGCGTCCAGCACCGCGGGGGCGATGTCGGCTCCGGCCGCGAGGCCCAGGGGGCGGAGGGCGTCGTCCGGGAGCGACGCGAAGCGCCCCCGGTCCACTTCCACCACGCGGTAACCGGGGCGGCGGGGATCGGGGGCGAGTCCGGTGCAGATGGGCACTACTCCTCCGCCGCGGGGGCCTCCTCGTCGGCGGCGGCCCCGGCCGTCGTGTTCTTCATCCCGAGCAGCTCTTTGACCTTGACCTCGATCTCCAGGGCCATCTCGGGGTGGTCCTTCAGGTACATCTTGGCGTTCTCGCGGCCCTGCCCGATCCGCTCCTTGCCGTAGGCGTACCAGGCGCCGGCCTTCTCGATGATCCCCGCCTCGGCGGCGATGTCCACCAGCAGGGACTCGTGGCTGATCCCCTCGTCGAACATCAGGTCGAACTCCGCCTGCCGGAACGGGGGCGCCACCTTGTTCTTGACCACCTTCACGCGGACGTGATTGCCGATCACGGTCTCGCGCTCCTTCACGGGCCCGATGCGCCGGACGTCGAGGCGGAGCGACGCGTAGAACTTGAGCGCGCGACCCCCGGTGGTGGTTTCCGGGTTGCCGAACATCACGCCGATCTTCTCACGCAGCTGGTTGATGAAGATGACGGCCGTGCGGGAGCGGTTGATCGCGCCGGCGAGCTTCCGCAGCGCCTGGCTCATCAGCCGGGCCTGCAGCCCCATGTGCGAATCGCCCATCTCCCCCTCGATTTCGGCCTTGGGCACGAGCGCCGCCACGGAATCGATCACGACGACGTCCACCGCTCCGGAGCGCACCAGGATCTCGCAGATCTCGAGGGCCTGCTCGCCCGTGTCCGGCTGGGAGACCAGGAGGTTGTCGATGTCCACGCCGAGCTTCTTGGCGTATTCGACGTCCAGCGCATGCTCGGCGTCGATGTAGGCCGCGGCCCCTCCGCCCCGCTGGGCCCGGGCCACCACGTGCAGCGCGAGGGTGGTCTTGCCGCTCGATTCGGGGCCGAAGATCTCCGTCACCCGGCCCCGCGGGATGCCGCCCACGCCGATGGCGGCGTCGAGGTTGATGGCGCCGGTGGGAATCGCGTCTACCCGCACCCGGGGGGCGTCGGCTCCCATCCGCATGATGGCGCCCTTCCCGATGCTCTTCTCGATCTGGGTGATGGCGAGGTTGAGCGCCTTCCGGCGGTCATCGGACAGTTTCGGTGTTTCTTGGGGGTCGACCGCCACGGGAGTCCTCGTCATCATGGGTAGAGCGCCTCGTGAGAAGTGAGGCACCGAATATATGCCGAAGCAGGAGTTAGCGCCAACCGGGACGAAAGGCGTCCTCGAGATGCGTTAACTTATTGTCCTGTATGGCGATACAATCGAATCGATAGACGTCGTCCGGAGCGCCATGCCGGTCCATCCAGGCCCGCGCCGCCTTCACGATTTCCCGCCGCTTCGCGCCCGTGACCGCCTCGAACGGGCTGCCGAAGGCCGCGCCGCGCCGGGTTTTGACCTCCACGAAGGCGACGAGCCTGCCGCGCCGGATCACCAGGTCGATCTCGATCCGTCCCACCCGCCAGCGATGCGCCACCACCACCCAGCCCTGGCTGACCAGGTACCGGATCGCCTGGAGCTCTCCCGCCAACCCCTCCCGATGCCGCGGGTCACGCCAGGTGCTCGGATCACTGCGAACCCCGTTGCTCACGGAGCGAAACTACTCCGGGCGCGCCCGGCCGCATAACCGAATCAGCGCGGAACGGTACAGAAAAAGGGGCCAGAGGTCTGGGGCCAGGGATCACACCTTCAACTCTCTGGCCCCTGGCCCCTGGCCCCCGGCCCCTGACCCCCGACCCCCGATCAGATCTCATCCAAATCCTCGAGTCCGACGAGCACGTCGCGGGGCTTCGACCCGTTCGCCGGACCCAGCACGCCCGCCATCTCGAGCTGGTCGATGATGCGCGCCGCGCGGCCGTACCCGATGCTCATCCGGCGCTGGAGCAGCGACGTGGAGCCGAGCTGATTCTGGATGCAGACCTCGGCGGCCTGGCGGAAGAGCGGATCGCGGTCGCCCGGGTCGCCCCCCTCGCCGTCGCCGCCGCCCGCCTCGGCCACTTCCTGGGCGCGGATGGCGTCCACCTGCGCCTCGATCACCGAAGCGGCGGCGGCCGCGGCCCGGTGGTCGTCGTACCATTTCATCAGCCGCTCGGTCTCGTCGGTGGAGATGTACGCGCCCTGCACCCGGACCGGCTCGCTCTTCCCGGGCGGCAGGAAGAGCATGTCGCCGTTGCCGAGGAGGGACTCGGCGCCGTTCTGGTCGAGGATGGTGCGGGAGTCCACCTTGGAGGCCACGCGGAAACCGATCCGGCAGGGGAAGTTGGCCTTGATGACGCCGGTGATCACGTTCACCGAGGGCCGCTGGGTGGCGAGCAGGAGATGGATGCCGATGGCCCGCGCCTTCTGGGCGAGCTGGGCGAGCGGCGTCTCGATCTCCCCCTGCACCGTGAGCATCAGATCGGCCAGCTCGTCCACCACCAGCACGATGTACGGCAGGATGCCGTCGGCGTACGCGCCGTCGAACGGCAGCTCCTTCTGGATCCCGGCCTGGGTGGCGAGGGTTTCGCGGGGCCCCTTCAGGGGCTTCCCTTCCGCGACCTTCTTGTTGAAGTCGATGACGTTCCGGGCGTGGTTCGCGTGCAGGAGCTTGTACCGGCGGTCCATCTCCCACACCGCCCACTTGAACACCGTCGCGGCCTTGTGATGATTGGTCACCACGGGCAGGCCGAGGTGCGGGAGCGACGCGTACATCGACAACTCGACCATCTTCGGGTCGATCATCAGGAGCTTGAGGCGCTCGGGCGGATGCGAATACACCAGGCTGGTGATGATCGTGTTGATGCAGACCGACTTGCCCGACCCGGTCTGCCCGGCCAGGAGGAGATGCGGCATCTTGGCGAGATCCGCGACGACCTCTTCCCCCTCGATGTTCCGCCCCAGGGCGACCGGCAGGATGCGCTCGGCGCGGAACTCCTCGGTCGCGATCAGCTCGCGCAGCACCACCATCCGGGGATGGGGGTTCGGCACTTCGATCCCCACCGCCGCCTTCCCCGGAATGGGCGCGAGGATCCGGAGCGACTGCGCCTTCATCGCCAGCGCCAGGTCGTCGGCGAGCCCCGAGATGCGCCCCACCTTCACGCCCGGCCCCGGCTCGATCTCGAACCGGGTCACGACCGGCCCCACGGTGCGGTCCGCGATCCGCCCGCCCACCCGGAAGGTCTCGAGGGTCTGGATCAGCCGCTGGCCCATCCCGTCGATCTCGGCGATGCCGACGTCCACCGAGTCGGCCGCGGGTTCGTTCAGGAGGTCGATGGGCGGGAGCAGCGATCCCTCGGGCGGGGGCGGAGCCGGCTTCGGAGCGGGCTTCGGAACGGGTTTGGGCTTCCGGATCTTCTGGGATGGGAGATGGGAAACAGGGGACGGGGCGGGGGCGCCTGCCGTCTCGAGATCCTCGTCCTCGTCGGCCGGCGGGGCCGGGCGCTTGGCCTTGGCCGCCTTCTTGGACTCTCCACCCCCCAAGCCCCTCTCCCCGCTCGCCGTGTGTCTGAGCATCGCAAACGGATGCCACCCCACGGTGAGGATGCCGAGGGCCGAGAGGGCGAAGAGCCCGAAGAGGGAGGCACCGGCGAACCCCACGGTGCGCTCGATGCCGTCGGCCAGGAAGGCCGGCACCACGCCGATCAGCCGCTGGCTGGGGGTCCACTGCGCGTAGTCCGGGAGGTAGGACACGGCGGTGCCGGTGAGCACGGCGACGGCGTAGGGGAGCAGGACGATCAGGCCGGCGCCGAGGGCCGCGGCGCGGGGCGACGAGACGGAGCCGAGCCGGCCGAAGGCGGCGAGGGCCCAGCCGACCCCCAGGACGGGGATGACCGCGGACCCCAGGCCGAACGTCTTCCAGAGCGCGCCGCCCAGGGCGGCGCCGATGTCGCCGGTGACGTGCCAGGGGGCGAGGGTGAGGCCGAGGAAGAGGCCGAGGACCAGGGCCCCGACGCCGATCAGCTCCTCCCGCGCCCGCGGATTCACGTGACGCGGCGGTCCGCGTAGGTGGGGACCACGGCGCAGCGGTCGGCCTTGGCGCAGAAGGCCACGTCCTCGCCCAGCCCCGCCTCCTCGAGCAGGCGCGCGGCGTCGGAGGCCTCGAAGGCCTCCTCCCAGCTCCCGTACTCGGCGGTGAGGGCGAGCGCCACCGTGGCGGCGTCGTCCAGGTCGACTTTCCGGATCCCCTTCTTCACCGCTTTCACGATCCGTCCCGCCGTGTAGGCGTCCTCGAGCGCGAACTCGCGCTCGCGTCCGGCGCAGACGATGACGAGGTCCCCCGTGGTCGCGAAGAGGTCGCGGGCCCGGTCGGTGAGCGCCGAAAAGTTGATCGCGCCGCCCACGAGGACGGGCGTGCCGTCGCCGCTGGCGACCAGCGCCGGCGTCCCGTTGGTGGTGGCCAGGAAGACGGTTTTTCCCGCCACGGCCTCGGGCGTCATTTCACGCGGCGAATTCCCGAGCGCGAACCCGGGGATCTTGACGCACTTCCGCTCGCCCGCGAGCAGAAATCCGTCCTTCTCGAGGCTCGAAGTCATCCGCACCGCCTCGTCGGACGACGCGGCGGGGACCACGGCCTTGGCTCCGTTGGCCAGGGCCATCACGATGGTGGTGGTGGACCGCAGGACGTCGAGCACGATCACCCCCCGGCCCTGGACGTCTCCGGAGAGGCCGAGTGGCGTGAAGCGCACGTCGATCTTCATGCGTCTTTGAACAGCTGCGGTTGTCGCTCGAGGAACTTGGTGTCGACCTTCCCGGCTTCGAAGTCGGGATGGCGCATCACGCGTCCGAGGAAGGGAATGGTGGTGGTCACGCCCTCAATGATAAACGAGTCGAGGGCCTGGCGCATACGGGCCAGGGACTCGGCGCGGGTGTTCCCGTGGACGATCACCTTGGCCAGCAGGGAGTCGTAGTAGGGCGGCACCGTGTAGCCGGCGTAGATGTGCGTGTCCACCCGGACGCCGGGGCCGCCCGGCGGATGGTACGCGGTGATCTGCCCGGGCGAGGGCTGGAAATTGCGGAACGGATCCTCGGCGTTGACCCGGCATTCGATCGCGTGACCGCGCAGCCGGCTCCCCTCGAACTTGAGCCGCAGGGGCTCGCCCGCGGCGACGCGGATCTGCTCCTTCACCAGGTCGAAGTTGGTGCACATCTCGGTGACCGGATGCTCCACCTGGATCCGGGTGTTCATCTCCATGAAGTAGAACGACCCGTCCTCGTCCAGCAGGAACTCGATGGTGCCCGCGCCCACGTATCCGATGGCCTCGGCGGCGGTGACCGCGGCCGCCCCCATCTTCTCCCGGAGCGCCTGGTCGAGGGCCGGGCTCGGGGCTTCCTCGATGAGCTTCTGGTGCCGGCGCTGGATGGAGCAGTCCCGCTCGCACAGGTGCATCACCCGGCCGTGGGTGTCCCCCATCACCTGGATCTCGACGTGGCGGGGGCGCGCGAGGTACTTCTCGATGTACACCTGGTCCGAGCCGAACGCCGCCAGGGCCTCCTGCCGGGCCAGGTTGAAGCTCTGGGTGAACTGCTCCCGGTCGGCCGCGACCCGCATTCCCTTCCCGCCCCCGCCCGCCGCCGCCTTGATGATCACCGGGAAGCCGATCTTGTCGGCGAAGGACAGCCCCTCCTCCACCGAGGCCACCGGCCCCGGCGAGCCCGGCACGGTGGGAATCTTCACCTTCTGCGCGATCTTCCGCGCCACCGCCTTGTCCCCCATCTGGCGGATCTGATCGGGGGTGGGCCCGATGAACGTGATGTTCGACGCCTTCACGATGTCCGCAAACTCGGCGTTTTCGGCCAGGAAGCCGTACCCGGGATGGATGGCGTCGGCGCCCGTGATCTCGGCCGCGGCGATGATCCGCGGAATGTTGAGGTAGCTCTCGCGGCTGGGGGCGCGGCCGATGCAGACGTCGTCGTCGGCGAAGCGCACGTGCAGGCACTCGCGGTCCGCCTCCGAATAGACGGCCACGGTCGCGATGCCGAGCTCCTTGCACGCCCGGATCACCCGCAGGGCGATCTCCCCGCGGTTGGCGATGAGGACTTTCTTGAACATCAGGGGGTCAAGTCGATCGCGCCGGCGGCGGACGCACCGGCCCCGCCGAACGCCCGGCTGGCCTGCGAGTCCACACCCGAAACCTTGAGCGCGAATTCGCTCGGATTGGTGGCGTAGAACAGCGCGCTCTCGTAGCTGATCACGCCCTGCTGGAACCATTGGAAGAGCGACTGGTCGAACGACTGCATCCCGTACTGCACCGAGCCCTCGGCGATGAGATCGGGAATCGACAGCGCCTTGGTGAGGTCCCGGACGTTGTCCGACACCGCGGACGTGTTGATGAGCACTTCCGCCGCGGGCACCCGGCCCTTGCCGTCCTTCCGGGGCACCAGCCGCAGCGATACCACGGCCTGGAGCGCGGTGGACAGCAGATGCCGGATCTCCTCGTGCTGGTGCGGCGGGAAGAACGAGATCACCCGGTTGATGGACTGCGTCGCGTCGGTGGTGTGCAGGGTGGAGAACACCAGGTGGCCCGTGTCGGCCGCCTTGAGCGCCGTGTCCAGCGTCTCCATGTCGCGGATTTCGCCGATGAGGATGACGTCCGGGTCCTGCCGCAGGACGTGGCGCAGGGCCGAGCTGAACGAGAGCGTGTCGTTGCCGACCTCGCGCTGGGAGATGTTCGCGAGGTTGTCGCGGTGCAGGAACTCGATCGGGTCCTCGATGGTGATGACGTTGACCCGGCGGTTCAGGTTGATGTGGTTGATGAGCGCCGCGAGCGCGGTGGACTTGCCCGAGCCCGTCACGCCCGTGACCAGCACCAGGCCGCGGGGCTTGAGCGCGATCTCCTCGAGCACCGGCGGGAGCGACAGGTCCCGGACCGTCTTCACCTCGTAGGGGATGGCGCGGAACGCGAACGCCACGGTGCCGCGCTGCTGGTACACGTTGGTCCGGAAGCGCCCCACCCCCGGCACGCCGATGGCGAAGTCCGCCTCCTTGTGCTCGGCGAACTCCTTCACCTGGCGCGGCGTCATGATCTGCTCCGCCAGGGACTTCAGCTCCTCCGGCTTCAGCGGCTGGGTCTCGAGAGCCACCAGCTCCCCGTTCACCCGGATGGTGGCGGGGCGGCCGACCTTGAGCAGGAGGTCGGAGCCGTTCCGCTGGACCATCTGGGTGATGGCCTGCTTGAAGTTGAACGCCCCCGGCTGGCCCGCGCCGGGGCCCGCCCCGCCCGCCGTGGGGTCAGCCATTGGGGTCCAGCCGGAAAAGGACCTGCCCGAATTCCACGGGCTGGGCGTTCTCCACGCAGACCTCGCGCACCACGCCCTGCACGTCGGCCTCGATCTCGTTCATGATTTTCATCGCCTCGATGATGCAGACCACCTGCCCCGACGTCACCCGCGAGCCGTTCTTCACATACGCCTCGGCGCCGGGCTCGGGAGACTTGTAAAAGGTACCCACCATCGGCGACTTGATCTCGAGGAGCGCCGGCGCCGCCGGCGCCGCCGGCGGCGACGGCGCCGCGGCGGCCGGGGCGGGCGCGGCCATCACCGGGACCGGAGGCCCCTGGCCCACCACCACGTGCTGGGCGCCGCCCCCCGGCTGGCCGGCCCGGGAGACCCGGACCGACGCCCAGAGGCCGAGGAACCCCCGCCGGATCTCCACGGATCCGATCTCGGGGGCGTCTTTCAGGGTTTGCACGAGTTGGCCGATGAGGTCGAGGTTCATTTGACCAAATAGAGCGTCCGCCCGGTTGATCCGTCAATCCTGCGTGAGTTCCAGCAGTTCCGTGGCCCCGTCGGACAGGAGGACGGGCCCCCCGGACGAGAGCCAGACGTCGTCCTCGATCCGGACACCCCCGTCGCCCGGAAGGTAAACGCCGGGTTCGATGGTCACGACGGCGTCCACCGGCAGCGGGTCGGTGCTCGTGCTCGAGAGCCGCGGGGCCTCGTGCACGTCGAGTCCGAGACCGTGCCCCAGCGAATGCCCGAAGGCCTCCCCGAATCCGCGCGCCGCGATGGGGTCGCGCGCCAGCGCGTCCGCCTCGCGCCCCGTCAGGCCCGCGCGCACACCCTCGCGGGCGCGGCGCTGGGCCCCCTCCACGAGCTCGTACAGCGCCCGTTGGGCCTCCGTGGCCCGGGCCCCCACCACCACGGTGCGGGTGAGGTCCGACGCGTAGCCGTCCACGGTGGCGCCAAAGTCGACGAGCAGCCAATCGCCTGCCCCCACCACCCGCGCGGACGACCGCGCGTGCGGCAGGGCGCTGCGGGGCCCCGACGCCACGATGGTCGGGAACGGATGGGCCTCGCTTCCCAGCCGCCGGAGCGCGTGTTCGAGCATCCCGGCGATGGCGAGCTCGGACATCCCCGGCGCCACGCCGGCGAGCGTGACGGCCAGCGCCTCGGCGGCGAGCGACGCCGCCTCCCGGATCGCCCCCACCTCTCCGGCATCCTTCCGCATCCGCAGCGCCTCCACCAGCTCACCGGCGGGCTGCCAGTGCCAGCTCTTGCCCGCCGCGGTGAAGCGCTCGACGTCCCGCACCGTCAGCGCGTGCGCTTCGAATCCGACCGTTTCGAGCGGACCCAGCCGCCCCATCTCCTTGAAGAGCCGGTCCCAGACGCTGGTCCGCTCCACCTCCACGCGCGCCGCGCCCGCGGTTTCCGCCCGGGCCTGCTCATCGTACCGGAAGTCGGTCACCAGGAGCACGTCCCGGGGCGTCACCACCACCATCCCGGCCGATCCGCTGAACCCCGTCAGGTACCGGACGTTGGCGCGCCCGGTCACGAGCAGGGCGTCGAGCCCCTGGGCGGTGAGCGCCGCGATCAGGGCGTCGCGCCGCGCGCCCCGCGCGTCAGCGGTCACGGCGGGCGGCGAGGGCGGCCAGATGCGCCACGAGCCCCTCGAGGCCGAGCCGGTACCCTTCCGCGCCGAAGCCCGTCACCACCCCCACGGCCAGGTCGGCCAGGAGGGAGCGCCGCCGCTCCGGCTCCCGGGCGAAGATGTTCGACAGGTGCACTTCGACGAAGGGGACCCGCACGGCCAGCAGGGCGTCGCGGACCGCGAGGCTGGTGTGGGTGAAGGCGGCCGCATTGACGAGCGCGCCGTCCGCGGCGCCCCGGAGCCCCTGGATGGCGTCCACCAGCTCGCCTTCGTGATTGGTCTGACTGAACACGCACTCGACGCCCAGGGCCCGCGCCCGCTCCCGCGTCGCGGCTTCGATCTGCGCGAGCGTGACCGCTCCGTAGATCTCCGGCTCGCGCTCCCCCAGCAGGTTGAGATTGGGACCATTGAGTACCGCGACGCGCACTAGGACTTGAGACCCTTGAGCCACGCCTGAAACTGGTCGAGATCACCGGCGTCCTCGGCGGGGGCCGCGCGCGACTGCCGGGTGGAGGGCCGGCCCGCCGGCGTCTTGGGGGCGGGCGGTGCGGGCGCCGCCGGCACGGCGGCGCTGGCGCCGCCGGCCGCCCCGAAGAAGTCGTCGAACGAAAAGCCGCCCTTGCCCGCTCCCGCCGGCGCCGCCGGCGCCGCGGCCGCCGGCGCGTCGAGACGCGGGACGGAGCCCCGACCCGCCTCCTCGCCGAATACCGCGTCGAGCGACAGCGAGTCGGCCGCGGGCCGGCTCGGGGAGCCGGGCGTCGGCCCGAGGGGGGGCTCGTCGCCGAAGGCTTCCTCGAGCAGCGACTGCGGCGTGGCCCCCGTGGAGACGCGGGGCGCCGGGGCGATGCCTTCGGGAAGCGGCTCGGCCGCGGGCGCGCCGGGCCGGGACCCGAGAATGCGCTTCAGGAACAGGCCAAGCGGCTGGCCGCTGGCCGGGCCGCGCGCGGGAACCGACGTGAGCTCGGGGCCCTCGATGTCCGCGATCCGGGCCGCCAGCCGGGCATCACCCGGCCGCTGGACCAGGAGGGCCTGATACACCCGGAGCGCGTCGTCGCGGTGACCCTGCTGGAGGTACAGCTCCGCCATCGTCTCGGTCAGCACCGGCTCGGCCTGCGACAGCGCGGCCGCGTCCACGGCGCCGACGTCCTCCGCCGTCTCCGTCACCAGGGCCCGCTGTCCGGTCGTCCGCCGGGGCGCGTACGGGACCTCGGCCGCCGACGGCTCGGCAGGCGGCGGCTCGGCGGCCGCCGGCGTCACGTCCTCCGGCATGATGAGCGGCAGCTCCACCGAGGGGCCGTCGGCGTCGAAGTGCGGCGTGGCGGTGCTCTCGAGGAGCGGCTGGTCGAGCCTGAACATCCCGCTGCCTTCGTACTGCGTCCGTGCCAGACCCTCCACCTCCACTTCGGACACCTCTTCGGAGCCCGGCGCGGGCGGCTCGTCGGCCAGCATCCCTTCCACCGGCGCCGCGGGCACACCCCCGAAGTCCACGCCCTCGAAGCTTTCGAGCCCCAGACTGTTCGTCGCCTCCGCGACCGCGCCCTGCCCCGGCAGCTCGGGCTCCGCCTCGATCAGGCGGTCGACGTCCACGAGGGACGTCTCCGCCGGCGGCTCGACCGCGAAGGTCCCACTCGCGCGCTCCAGGGTGAAGTCCGGCTGCTCCATCGGCACCGTCGCGGCGTCCACCAGGGAAAGCCGGGCGGGAGGCTCGGGCGCCGCGGGGGCCGCGGGGGCCTCGGGCGCCAGGTCGGGGATGGTGGTCCGCTCGATCCCGAGGTCCACCGGCTCGGCCGGCGCCGGCTCGGCCGGCGCCGATCCCTCGGAGCCGAGGGTCGCGATGGCCTCCGAATCGAAGGTGGCCGGGGCCTTGAACTCGAGCGGGGGGGCGGGCTCGGGGGGCGCGGCGGCTTTGGCCTGCGCCGCCTTCCCCTTCATCCGGGCCAGCGATTCGGCCGCGTCCCCGTTCATCGGGTCGGCGGACAGCAGGCGGCCCAGCCACTCGGCGCCCTGCTCGTACTGACCGGTGCGCTCGGCGATCTCCGAAAGGATCCGGAGTGCCAGGATGTTTTCCGGGTCGAGCTGGAGGATCTTCTGGAAGACTTCGGTGGCGCCGGCGTCGTCCTTCTTGTCGATGAGGCAGCGCCCGTACACGATGTGCGCGCTGACGTAGTCGGGGTGGAGCTCGAGGCCGCTCTTGCAGAGATCGATGGCCCTATCTACTTCTCCCGCCTTACGATACGCGTCCGCCAGGGGCGCAAAATTGCGCCCCTTCGGATTCTCGAGCCACCGTCGCTCGAGCTTTTCGATCTCACTGGTGTACGCCAAGGCTTAAGTCTTTGTGGGGATTGAATCAACATAGTGTTCGGCCGCCGCCGCTGTCAATCACGCAAGCTCCGGCGTCGCTTGAGTTTCCCCGTTGTCGTTTTTAGACTTATGCCGCTTCTCCCCCCTCCTTTGACCGGAGCCTGAACCCGCCATGATGCGCGCGATGCGCGAGAACGCGAAGTGGATCTTCTATATCCTGGCCATCGCCTTCGTCGGCTGGCTGGTCTTCGACGTGGGCATGGGGGTGACGGGGACGAAGACGGGGGGGGACGTCGTCCTCAAGGTGGACGGCACGGAGATCCATTACCCCCAGTTCCAGGAGGCCCTGTCGGCGGCGCAGCAGCAGCTGCGCGACCAGGGCCAGACCGCCCCGCTGACGGATGACGACGAGAAGCAGCTCGAGGACCGCGTGGTGGACCAGATGGTGCAGGACGTGGTTCTCCAGGAGGCGTACCGCCGGCTGAAGATCACGGTCTCCGACCAGGAAGTCATCGATGCCGCCCGCACCTCCCCCCCTCCCGAGGTGATGCAGTCCCCGGATTTCCAGACCAACGGCCAGTTCGACATGAACAAGTGGCTGCGGTTCCTGGCGTCGGGGGCCAACCCGGAGCTGATGGTGGCGTTGGAGGCGCGGTACCGGCAGCAGATTCCGCAGCTCAAGCTGGCGCAGTATCTCACGGCGGACGTATACGTCACGGACGCGAAGCTCTGGCGGATGTGGCGGGACCAGCGCGATTCGGTGACGGTGGCGTTGCTGGCGTTCCAGCCCGCCCTCATCCCCGACTCGGCCGTCACGGTGACCGATCAGGACGTCCAGGCTTACTACACCGCGCATCAGAAGGACTTCCAGCGGCCGGCGACGGCGTACACCACGTTCATCGCCCTGCCGCGCGCGCCCGAGGCGGCCGACACGGCGGCGGCCCTGGCGGAGGCGCGCCGCCTGCGGACGCTGGCGGTGGTGAGCGAATCCGCGTTCGCGAAGGTCGCCCGGCAGTCGTCGAGCGATACGGTCTCCGGGGCGAAGGGCGGCGACCTGGGGTGGATCAAGCGGGACGAGCCCGGCTTCGACGCCCAGTTCCTCGCGGGGATGCGGGCGGTGAAGCCCGGCCAGGTGTCGCAGCCGGTGCTGAGCCAGTTCGGCTACCATCTCATTCGGGTGGACCGGGCGGCCGGCGACTCGATGAAGGTGCGGCACATCCTCGTCCCGATCGCCCTGTCCGGACCGCGGCTCGACCTGGTCGAGTCCCGCGCCGACACGCTCGACCGGCTGGCGGCCGAGCACGACGACGGCGCGGTGATCGACACGATGGCCAAGCAGATGGGGCTGGGGGAAGCGCAGGCGCCTCCGCTCTTTCAGGGCGATCGGATGACGCTCGGCCGCTACGTCGTTCCCGACGTGGACATCTGGGCCTTCGGCGGCGCCCGGGCCGGGCAGACGAGCAAGGTGATCGAGGGGGAGCGCGCCTACTACGTCTTCCGGCTGGACTCGCTGCGCCCCGCGGGCGTGCCGCCGCTGGCCGAGATCCGGCCGCAGGTCCTCCTGGCGGCTCGGTTCGACCGGAAGAAGGAGCTGGCGCGGGAGCGGGGCCGGCAGGCGGCGGCGCAGCTGTCGGGGGCGACCGACCTGACCCAGGCGGGCGCGGCGCACGGATTCACGGTGCGGCGGGTCGGACCCTTCACGCGGCTCCGCCCGCCGCCCGAGCTGCAGCCCGACCCCGAGGTGATCGGGGCCGCGTTCGGCCTGCGGGTCGGCGAGCGCAGTCCGCTGATCGAAGGGCGGGTCGGGGACTATCTGCTCCAGTCGCTGGCCCACAGCCGGCCCGACTCGGCGGCGTGGCGCGCCCAGCGCGATCAGCAGCGCGACGCGATCCTGCAGTCGGCGCGGCAGGCCCGGATCCAGGCATACCTGGCGGCCATCAAGGCGCAGGCCAAAATCGTGGACCGCCGGAAGGAGCTGTTCGCCCAGCAGACCGCCGGGAGCTAATCCAGGAGGCTCTTCGGTTTCGCGGGCGGCGGCGCGGGGGAAGACGACGGTGCCTCGGGCGACGCGCCCACCGCGTCCCGTGCTTCGTTCAGGGCGCGCCGGAAGCTGCGCAGGGCCTGGCCCAGCGCCCGCCCCACCTCGGGCAGTCTCCGGGGTCCCACCGCCACAAACAGAACGGCGAGCAGCAGGAGCCACTCGCCGATCGAGAACCCACCGACGTCCACGCGGCGCCTACTGGCTCAGGCGTTTGGGCTCTCCGCCCGACGGGGGGAGCGTCGAATTCTGGGCCGGCGGCGGCGGCGTAGCGGACCGCTGATCCGCGCCCGAGTCGATCTCCTTGATGCTCTTCTTGAACTCCCGAATCCCCTGACCCAGGGACGACCCGATCTCGGGAATCCGTTTGGCCCCGAAGACCAGGAGGACGATCATCAGGAGCAGAATGACGTGCCACATCGACAGTTCCATACGTCCTCGCTAGAAAAGCGACCGTGCCACGAAGTAGGCGATCACGACACCCAGCACCGCCACCAGCGACACGTCCAGCCCGACGGGTCCCAGCGTGATGTCCAGCACCAGCAGATTGATCTGCACCGGACCCAGGGTCGGGTGCACCGCCGTGGTGAAGAACTCCTTGGCCGCGCCCGCGGGCAGGAACTGCCGCAGGAGCGCCTGCAGGAATCCGCCCAGCACGAACCCGGTGGTCAGGACCCCGAGGTAAAATAGCGGGCGCCGCGGTCCCCGCGCCACGCCGTCAGCTCCGCCGTTCCACGGCGTACGCGATGCTGCCCTCGAGCGCGGTGCGCGCGGCCGAGGCCGGCAGGCCGTCCAGCGCCCGTTCGGCCTCCTGGGCCAGGGCCAGGGCCCGCTGGCGCGCGTAGGCCAGCCCGCCGGCGTCGTTGACCCACGCGATCACGTCCGCCACGAGCCCGTCCGACGGCTCGGGCTCCTCCATCAGCCGCTCCACCAGCCGCCGGCCCTCCGGCGCCATCCGCGGCAGGGCGGCGATCAGGGGGAGCGTCACCTTGTGCTCCTTCAGATCGAGCCCCCACGGCTTCCCGGTGACCGCCTCGGGCTCCGTGTAGTCGAGGAGGTCGTCGGTGATCTGGAACGCCATCCCCAGGTGCAGTCCGAACCGGGCCAGGGCCGCGCGGTGGGCCGGGTCGCCGCGCAGGGCGCCGCACTCGCAGGCGCCGGACAGCAGGGACGCGGTCTTGGCGCGGATGAGATGGTCGTACTGCCCCTCGGTGTAGCTCAGCTTGTCGTGCGCCTCGAGCTGGCGCATCTCGCCGATGGTCATTTCGTTGGTCACGCGCGCGAAGACCCGGAGCGGCTCGACGTCGTCGAAGCGCACCAGCTCGATGATGGCGCGGGAGTAGAGGTAATCGCCCATGATGACGGCGATCTGGTGCGAGAAGAGGGTGTTGAGGGTCGGGAGGCCGCGGCGGAGGGCGGAATGGTCCACCGAGTCGTCGTGCACCAGCGTGGCCAGATGAATCAGCTCCACCACCGCGGCGAGGGTGACGGCGCGGGGGTCGCCCTCCCCGGTCGCCTGGCCGGCGAGCAGCAGCAGCATCGGCCGGAAGAGCTTGCCCTTCATCCGCAGGAGGTGCTCGTTGACCTCGGCGATGCCCGGGAAATCCGCCGCGATGATGCGGCGCAGCTCCTCGGCCACGCGGGCGAGGTCCACCGCCACGGGACGCTGGATGTCGTGCAGGGCGACCGGCGCGACCTGTTGACTCACGTCACCGCGCCCGCGCCAGCGCCTTCACGCGCTCGCCCACGTCGAGGAACCGGATGTTCACCGCGAAGACCTTGCCGTACAGATCGCGCGCGTCCGCGGCCCGTCCCTGCTCCTCGAGTGCCCGGGCCAGCCAATAGATGATCCCCAGCCGCTCCTCGTCCCCCTTCGCCGGCAGCTCCAGGCCGCGGCGCAGGATGGACTCCGCCACGCCGAACGCGCCCTTCTCGAAGAAGCACACGCCCAGCGCCTCCGACGTGCGGAGCTTGCCGTCCTGCGCCCGCAGCGCCTTCTGGAACTCGGCGATCGCCTCGTCGAGCAGCCCCATCTCCTTGAACGCCACACCCAGGTCGTAGTGGGACTGAAAGTCCCCCTCGTCGATGTTCTCGTCGATCCCCTGCTTGAAGCGGGCCAGCATCTCCCGGAAGTCCTGCTGTTCGTCGCCGGTGGGCTCCTCGTCCTGCACCTTCATCCGGGAGTCCTTGGCCGGCTCATCCTCTTCCAGGATCATCGCGCCCAGATCCACGAAGTCCGCCCCGCTCGCCGCCTCGTCGCGGACCGTCATCTTCGCGTCCTTGGCCTTGACCTTGCCTTCGGGCGGCGCCGGCGCCGCCGGCGCGAGCATCGCCAGCGCCGACTGGGCGCGGGTGTTCCCCGGATCGTGCTCCGCCACGCGCTCGTACACCGACCGCGCCTTCTCGGGAACGTCGTTCCGGAGCAGGGTGTCCGCGAGCTCCAGATAGGCCGTGATCAGCCTGTCCTTCTCCCCGGACTTGAACGCGAACTCCACCAGCTTCTGCCGGTGCCGGATGCTGTTGGGGTCGAGCCGCAGGATCTCATCGACCAGATCCTCCGCCTGCTGGAGGTTCCCCACCCCCTCGAACCCCGCGGTCGCCAGATCCAGCTCTTCGATGCCGCGGTCCCGGTCCCCCGTCTCCACCAGCGCCTCGCCCAGCGCCTGGTGCGCCTCGGGATCGTCCGGGTTGTCCGCGACCCGGCCTTCCAGGTCCTCGATCGAGACCACGGGGGCCTCTTCGATGTCCGAGAAGTCGATCGCCGGCGCCTCCTCCTCCGCCTGCACCGGACCGTCCAGTCCCACGTCGATGTGCGCCGAGCGCCGGCCGCCGACGGAGGTGTCGTCTTCGGTCTGGATCCACGCCGGATGGTCGGCCCCCGCCGCCGCCTCGTCGATCACGAGAGGCTCGTCGTCCACCACGGCTTCGGGCTCCGGCTCGGGTTCCGGTTCCGGTTCTGGTTCCGGTTCCGGTTCGGAGTCGAGCGACAGCTCGACCACCACCTGCCGTTTGCCCGTGGTCCGTGCGGGCGGTTCGGGCACCTCCTCGACGACCTCCGCCTCGACCATCTCTTCGGCGACCGGCTCCTCATCGGCGACCGTCGGCTCGAGCTCGGCGAGCGGCTCCACGTCGTCGGCCACCGTCTCTTCCCGCACCGACTCCACGTCGCTGGCGCTGGAGCGGACGCTGTCGAAGTCCGTGCTGGTGGCCTCGAGGCCCTCGATGGCGCCGCCCGCTTCGTCCGGTTCGGCGTCTTCGAGCGCCGTGGACTCGATCTCGAGCGAGGTGTCGGGTTCGGCCACCGGCTCTTCCAGGATCGAGACCACCGGTTCGGGCTCGGGCTCGGGACGGGGGGGCGGGGGCGGAGGCGCGGGCTTGGGAGGCGCCGGCGCCTTGGCCGCGGGCGTGGCCGGCTTCGCCGCGGGGGCGGCCGCTTTCGGCGCCGCGGGCGCGTCGAGGTCGAGGAACACAAGGCTCGACGTCTTCCGCTTCGGCTGCTTCGGCTCCGCCGCGGGCTTGTGCGCGGCGGTGGTGCGGCGCTGCGGCACTTCCCCGCCGTACGCGGCGAGCTGCTCCTCCAGCATCGCCCGGAGCTGCTCGCCCTCCGACGAGATGTCCGTGAACTCCTTCAGCGCCGAGTAGGCGAGCTGGATGTTCCCGGCCTTGTGCACCCGCTCCGCGTATTCGACGAAGTTCTGCTTGGCCTCCGCCGTGAATCCCTTGGCGGCGTACAGTTTGGCGAGCTTGAGGTAGGTGTTCTGCCGGCCCGGCGCGTTGCGCAGAACCTTGTTGCACATCGCGATGGCGTTGTTGTGAAGCCCCTGCTCGGCGTACTTGTCCACCGCGCGGTCGTAGTAATCCGCCGCCTGGCCCGGATCCTTGACCTTGACGTAGAGGTCGCCGATCCGGTTATAGATCGCCAGGTCGGGATTGGCCTCGCCCTCGGCGTCCTGCTCTTTCAGGACCTCGAGCCACGCCTCCACCGCCCCCTTCGGGTCCTTCACCTCGAGGGCACGGGCCCGTTCCTTGGATTTCTCGAGTTTTGACATGTCACCCCAAAGATACCGGGGCCGATGGGAGGCGACAAGCCGAACCCGCTGTCCAGACGGCGGTTACGAGATTGGCGCCGAGCCAATACGCCGCTTCCCGCCAGTCGGACACGTCGAGCGCGACCAGATCGGCGCGCATTCCCGGCGCGATCTGCCCGCGGTCCCCGGCCTTCCCGAGCGCCGCGGCGGCGTTCACGGTGACGCCGATCAGCGCCTCCTCGTGCCGGAGGCCCAGCTGGGACACCCCCAGCGCCATCACCAGCGGGAGACTGACCGTCGGGGACGACCCCGGATTGAAGTCGGTCGCGAGGGCCACGGCGGCGCCGGCGTCCGCGAGAGCGCGCGCCGGCGCCTGGGTGCGCTTGCCGAGAAAGGTCATGGTCGCGGGCAGGAGCACCGCGACGGTCCCCGAGGCCCCGAGAGCCCTGATCCCCGCCGCCGAGACGGCGGCCAGGTGATCGGCCGACTGCGCCCCCAGCGCGGCGGCCAGCTCCGCGCCGCCCGCGCCCTCGAGCTCGTCCGCGTGCAGCGTCAGTGCGAGCCCGGCGCTCCGGGCCGCCTCGAGAATCCGCCGGCTCGCATCGGTGGTGAACACCCCGGGTTCGCAGAAGACATCGCAGCGGGCGGCGAGCCGCTCCCGACCCACCCGGGGGATCATCTCCTCGCACAGGAAGCGGACGTAGCCGGCCGGGTCTCCCCGGTGCTCGGGCGGCACCTCGTGAGCGCCGAGGAAGGTCGCGACCACGTCCGGACTCCCGTCGGCCGCGAGCCGCGCGATCACGGCGAGCTGCCGGAGCTCGGTGTCCCGGTCGAGGCCGTACCCGGACTTGATCTCGACCGTCGTGGCGCCGTGGGCGCGCAGGGTGTCGAGCCGGGCCCGCGCCAGCCGGTAGAGGTCGTCCGCCGAGCGCCCCCGGACGTCGCGGACCGACTGCAGGATGCCGCCACCCGCGGCCGCGATCGCCTGATAGCTCTCCCCCAGGGCCCGGCGCTGGTGATCGTCGAGCCGGGGAGCACCGAACACCCCGTGGGTGTGACAGTCCACGAATCCGGGGAAGAGGATGCCGCGCACCTCCTGGCGCACGGCGTCCGGGTGCCGGGCGATCAGGTCGGCGGCCGGACCGACGGCGGCGACGGTCGGGCCGTCGATCAGGACGGCGGCATCGCCCAGGACCTCCACGGCGCGGGCCTCGGCGCCGCGGCGGGCGCGGGCGGGTCCCCGGCACGTCACCACGGCCCGGGCCCCGACCAGCAGGGTACTCAGTCGCCGGCCTCGCGCATCGGCAGGCGCAGGTGCTCGCGGTTCGCCGTGGCGACGGCCTCGGGGTATCCCGCCTCGGCGTGGCGCGCGACGCCGATGCCGGGATCGTTCGTGAGCACGCGCTCCAGCCGCCGCGCCGCGGCGGGCGTTCCGTCCGCGACGATCACCTGCCCCGCGTGCAGCGAGTTGCCGATGCCGACGCCCCCTCCGTGATGGAACGACACCCACGACGCGCCGGACGCGGTATTGAGCAGCGCATTCAGGATGGGCCAGTCGGCGATCGCGTCCGACCCGTCCCGCATCCCCTCGGTCTCCCGGAACGGCGACGCCACCGATCCGGTGTCCAGATGGTCCCGCCCGATCACGATCGGCGCCGACACCTCGCCCCGGGCGACGAGATCGTTCAGCGCCACGCCGAAGCGCGCGCGCTCCCCCTGCCCCAGCCAGCAGATCCGGGCCGGCAGGCCCTGGAACGCCACCCGCTCGCGCGCCAGCGTGATCCACCGGGAGAGATGCTCCTGACCGGGAAAGAGATCGAGCACGAGACGGTCGGTGCGGGCCAGATCCCGGGGGTCCCCCGACAACGCCACCCAGCGGAACGGGCCTTTCCCTTCACAGAACAGGGGCCGGATGTACTCGGGGACAAACCCGGGAATGTCGAACGCCCGCTCCAACCCGGCGTCTCGAGCCACGGTGCGGATGTTGTTGCCGTAGTCGAAGGTGACCGCGCCCCGGGCCTGGAGATCGAGCATCGCCGCCACGTGCGTGACGACGGACCTCACCGCCCGCCGCCCGTACTCCGCGGGATCGCCGGTCCGGAGGGCCAATGCCTGATCGAGGGTCATCCCGGCCGGGACGTATCCGTTCAGGGTGTCGTGCGCCGAGGTCTGGTCGGTCAGGACGTCCACCGCGACGCCGCGGCGCGCGATTTCCGGCAGGACCTCGGCGCAGTTCCCGACCACCCCGACCGACAGGGCGGCGCCGGCGGCGGTGGCCTCGGCGCACCAGGCCAGCGCCTCGTCCAGGGACGCGGTGGCGCGATCCAGGTAGCGGGTCTCGAGCCGGCGGCGGACCCGGGCCGGATCCACCTCGACCGCGAGACAGACCCCGCCGTTCATCGTGGCGGCGAGCGGCTGGGCCCCGCCCATCCCGCCCAGGCCCCCGGTGACCACCAGCCGCCCCGTCAGGGTGCCGCCGAAGTGCCGGCGCCCGACCGCGCCGAAGGTCTCGTAGGTCCCCTGCAGGATCCCCTGGGTGCCGATGTAAATCCAGGATCCGGCCGTCATCTGGCCGTACATCGTGAGACCCTGCCGCTCCAGCTCGCGGAACACGTCCCAGGTGGCCCAGCGGCCCACCAGGTTGGCATTGGCGATGAGCACGCGCGGGGCGTCTTCGTGAGTCCGGAAGACGCCGACGGGCCGCCCCGACTGCACCAGCAGGGTTTCATCGTCGGCCAGCGTGGTGAGGGTGCGGCAGATGGCGTCGAACGAGGCCCAGTCCCGGGCCGCCCGCCCGGTCCCGCCGTACACCACGAGATCGTCGGGGCGCTCGGCGACCTCCGGATCGAGGTTGTTCATCAGCATCCGGAGGGCCGCCTCCTGAATCCAGCCCCGGCAGCTGCGGGTGGACCCGCGCGGGGCGCGGACCGGGCGGGCCCCCTTCACGCCGGCGGCTCCGGCTCGAACGCTCCGGCCCGGAGCTCGGCCGCCACCCGCTCGATGTCCGCCTGGAAGGGGCGGTCCCCGTCCAGCGCCGCCGCCCGCGCCCGCACCGCCTCGTAGGTCCGCGCCACTCCCCGTCCGGGGGTCAGGGGCTTCAGGAACTCGAGTGCTTCCGCGCCCGCCAGGAGCTCGATGGCGACCACCCGCTCGGCGTCGGCCAGAATGCGGCCGGCCTTCCACGCCGCGCTCATCCCCATCGGGACGATGTCCTCCTGATTCGCCTCGGTGGGGATGGTCTGGACGCTCGCCGGCGTCGCCAGGACCCGCGCGTCGGCCACCAGCGCGGCGGCGACGATCTGCGGCGTCATGAAGCCCGACTCGACCCCGGCGTTGCGGGCCAGGAACGGCGGGAGGCCGAACGAGAGATCGGGATTGACCACCCGCTCGAGCCGGCGCTCGGACAGGTTGGCCAGCGTCACCAGCGCGATGCCCAGCACGTCGAGCGCGAGCGCGATCGGCTGACCGTGGAAGTTGCCGCCGGAGAGGATCTCGTCGCCGAACACCAGCGGGTTGTCGGTCGCCGAATTCAGCTCCGTGGTCACGATCCGCTCGGCCATCGCGATCCCCTCCCCCACGGCGCCGAGGATCTGCGGGGTGCAGCGGATGGAATAGGCGTCCTGCACCCGGGGGTCGTTCTCGCGGTGCGACTCCCGGATGGCGCTGTCCGCCAGAAGGTCCCGCAGGAGGGCGGCGGAGTGCCGCTGCCAGGGGTGCGGGCGCGCGTCCTGGATCCGGGCGTCGAACGCCACCGGGGTGCCGCGCGCCGCCTCCAGGCTCATCGCCGCCGCCGCGTGCGCGCCGCGCCAGAGGGTCCAGGCGTCGTGCACCAGCAGCGCCGCGAGTCCCGTCTGGGCCTGCGTGCCGTTGATGAAGGCCAGGCCCTCCTTCGCCTCGAGCGTCACCGGAGTGAGCCCCGCCGCCCGGACCACCGCGCCGTCGGGGCCTTCGCCCATCAGGGCGAGGGCCAGATGCGACAGGGGCGCCAGGTCTCCCGACGCCCCCACGCTCCCCTGCGACGGAATCGAGGGATGGATCCCGCGGTTCAGCAGCTCGACGAGGAGCAGGGGCAGATCCACCCGCGCACCGCTCGTGCCCATCAGGAGGACGTTGGCGCGCAACAGCATCATGGCCCGGACCGCCTCGACCGGCAGGGGATCGCCCACTCCCGACGCGTGGCTCCGGATCAGATTGGCCTGGAGCGCGCGGAGCTGGTCGGGGGGAATCCGGACGTTGGCGAGTTTGCCGAAGCCCGTGTTGACGCCGTACATCGTGGCGCCGCGCGCCAGGGCCTGCTCCACGGCGGCGCGGGAGGCGCGGACGCGATCGAGGGACGCCGGATCGACGCGGATGGGAGCGCGGTGACGGGCCACGGCGACGACATCGGAGAGGGAGAGCGAGCGGCCGTCGAGGACGATCATGGGAGTGAAGCTAGTCCACCAGCGTGGACCTGCAAAGACTGGGAGGCGCAGACGCACGGCGTCTGCGCCTCCGGTAATCGCACTTGCTAGTGTCTGGGAACGGTCTTGCCGGTCGCCGGGGCGGGCGCCCGCATCAGCTCGGGATTCCCGGCGGCGGTCTGGAAGCTCCAATCGAGAATGAGGAACGTGCGCCCGACGTGCGTCACCCGGACCGCGCCGTAGCGCCCGGAGGCGCCGCTCCCGACCTGGAAGACGTACCCGAAGCCGGGCTGGGCCTGGAGCGCGGCGCTCGAGTAGCCGGACGCCGGGGCGTAGTCGATCGACGTCAGGTCCGCGATGGCCTGGGTGCCGTACTGCTGCATCGTCGTGCCGGCCGCGGGCACCAGCCAGAGCGTGGAGTCGGCGTGCTGGGAAACGGTGAAGTTCGCGGACGGTGAGGCGGCGTTGACGACGATTCCGTACCCCGAGGCGCCGTCCCAGAATTCGAGTCCGGCCTGCCCCGGAGTCGTCTCCGCGGGATAGAGCGCGACGTTGCGGGCGTCGGGGCGCGGCGTGTCTTCACGCAGCGGGGACCACAGGCTCTCGTCGCCCAGGGTATCGATGGCCGAGACGCCGTAGCAGCGTGTGACGCCGTTGGAGAGCGCGCCGACGATGAACTCCGGCGAGACCGTGGCTCCTTCGAGCACCCAGTCCGTGCCGCAGAGCGTGTCCGAGATGGCGCTGGCGCTGTACACCCGGTACCAGAGGAAGGCGCCGGGATCCGAGGCGTACGCGTTGTCGGTCCAGTCGAGCTCGACCGCCCCGTTCAACGACGTGGAGTACAGGGTGTCGGGAGCCTCCAGCGCCAGGCGCGGATACACCGTCACCACGTTCGAGGCCCCGCTTTCGTCGCCGTTCTCGTCCACCGCGGTCACGTAGTACTGGAGATCGGGCACGCCCGCGTCGTGGAACGTCGGTGACGTGGTCTCGCCCCGCAGGTAGTAGTCACCGGCCGTGGACGGCCGGGAGTAGACGCGGTAGCTCGAGAGCGACGGCGCCGAGGACGGCGCCCACGACAGGAGGATGGCGGAGGGCTCACCCGGCGACCCCGACGGATCCAGCTCGTAGGAGAGGTCCGCCGGCGGATCGAGGGGGATCCCCTCGGTGATGGTGCGGCTCTGGTCGCAGGCCGCAAGGACGAGAACCGGCAGCAGCAGCCCGGCCCGGAGCAACGCACGCATGGTCAGCCTCACTGGGGAAATGCCCGGAAGGGAAGCACGGTCCGTGCCGCCCGTCGGAGCCGCGGGACCGCGGAGGGGCGCGAGGGGGTGTCCCACACCGAGGACAGCGGGGGTGTCGCTACTGGCGGAAGGTCTGCTGGTCGTAGTCGAACTTGATGTCCTGCTCGTCCTTGAGAGAGATCCGGAAGTTGAACGCGAAGGTGCCGTTGGGGCTCTTCACGAACGCGAAGCTCGCCTGCCACCGGCGCAGATCCCGCTGCAGCTGGATGTAGTGCTGGCCGAACTGGTGGGTGTGGAAGTCGTAGGTCGTGGTCCACCCCAGGTCCCAGTGCGGCGTGGGACTGAAGTGCATCGTCAGATTCATCTGTTCCTGCCCCACCCCGCTGGTCCCGGGAATGGGCAGGGGAGCCTGATACTGCGTATCGGTCTGCACCTGGATGAACGAGCTCGAGTCCTTGAGCACGCGCTGCCGGGTGCTGGTGAACGACACCTGGAGGGAGAATCCGCCGCCGGTCATGCCGCCGGCGTAGGGTGCGCCGGCCATCCCGCGGATCCCGCCCGGGTAGGCGGGCGGGACCCCGCCCCCGGGCAGGGTCACGGTGGTCCCCCCCGACGGTGCGAGTCCCGCGTTGGCGGTGTTCCCGGCGCCCGCCGGCGGCGCGGCGGGCCGGGCGGACGCGAGCCCCAGGAGCGCCCCGATGCCTCGCAGGGTGGCGCCGGAAATCGAGAATCCGGCCGACACGTTGGTGAGGAAGGGCGAGAACTTGACCCCGCGCTGGCCCACCGCCCCAGCCCACAGATCGTGCGTGAGGGACAGGGTGAACCCCGGCACCAGGTCCGAGGCGAAGGTGTTCGTGAGCGTCTGGGTCTGCCACCCCGTGTACTCCGGCTCCTTGGCCCGCTCGAAGTTGTACTGGATCTGCGACGTGTTGATCGACAGGAGCCGGATCTTGCGCCCCTGCCCCGTCGTATCCCCCGGCGGCGGCTTGAGCTTGGCTTCGATGTTCTGCGACAGCCCGATGCTGATGGTCTGCTGGGGGTCGCTCAGGGCCGCCTTGTTGAGACCGCTCGGATCGATGGCTCTGGCGTAGGCCGAGTCCACGGCCGAGCCCGGGGCGTAGAGGTAGTTGATGATGAACTGCACCGAATGACGGATCCGGTCCACGGGGCCGAAGCCCGGGAAGAATCCGAAGAAGGTGGGGGCGAGGCTGGCGCCGAACCCCAGGCGTTTGCCCTGGTGCACCCACTGGCCGCCGGTGAACTGGTTGCGGATGGCGAAGGGCCCCTGGAGCGTCGAGTTCAGCACCGAGATCTGGGGCTGGAGCTTCCAGGTGTTGGTGAAGAGGGACGGGAGGCCGAAGCTGGTCTGCCAGTCCGCCGTGGTCTGGAAGGTCCGGTCGTAGAGCACCCGCTTCAGGGTTCCGGGGTGGAGCGTATCCGCGACGAAGAATTCCCGCCGCTGGTTCGACGCCTGGTCGTTGACGCCGAGCGAGTTGGACCAGTTCCACGAGCCGATCCGGACCGGCGTCTGGAACGCAAACGCGGTCTGCCGGGAGTCGAAGAACTGCGAGAGCGTGTCGATCCCGGTGGGCAGCAACGCGAGCAGGGGGTTGTCGGCGTTGTGAAAGGTCTGCTGGTTGGTGTAGCTGATCCCGGGCGACCAGGTGAGGCTGTGCGTGATGTTGATCGGAGACGGCGTGAGGCTGACGGTCGGGAAGGCCTGGCTGACCAGCGCGGTGGAAAGATTCTGGGACCGGCTGCCGCCGAGGTTGACCGTTCCCCAGGAGAACTGCTTCTGGAAGTTCGCCTGCGACGACAGCTGGGCCGTGGACAGGAACGGGTCCACCGTGTTCTGCTGGATGACCTGGGCGCTGGTGGCGTAGTTGACGGCGGCGTTGAGCTTGGTCCGGCTGTCGAAGCTCTGGTTGTGGTACCAGCTGAGCTGCGTCGACGTCCCCGACTGGTCGAGGTTCGCCATCCGCGAGTAGCTGAAGTTCCCCTGGATGAACCGGTCCAGCCAGCGGTACTGCAGGAGGCCCGAGAACTGGACGTAGCGGTTGGAATACCAGCTGGCCCGCCCCAGCAGGTCCACGTAGTCGTTGGGCACCCAGTAGTAGCCGAGGTTGGCGATGTGGCGCTGGTAGGCGCGGGTGGGGCGCACCAGGTCGTTCAGCCCGAACTGCGGCACCAGCACGCCGCTGCGCCGTCCGGGACGGATGTCCTGGAAGATGAACGGCAGCCACATCAGGGGGACGTCCCGGATGTACAGCACCGCCGGCCGGGCGATCATCACATTCTTGTTGAGCCACTTCACCTCGCCGGCCTGGAAGTGATAGTCCGGGAGCGGCAGGTCGGACGACGTGATGGACGACGACGCGCCGAACATCCGCGTGGACCCCGAGTCCACGGCGATGTCGCCCCGCATGAACCAGACCGCCGAGCCCTGGTGGAAGCTGGTGAGGGCGTTGGAGATGACGCCGCGCTTCAGGCAGTTGTCGTACTTGAGCGAGTCCCCCACCATCACGTTGCTGTCCCCGAAGAGCGAGGGCGCCCCGTTGGCGTCGAGGCGGCAGCTCGCCTGGACGTAGTGGATCGAGTCCGCCTGCAGCTTGCTCCCGTCCTGGTCGACCAGTGCGTCCCGCCTGAGCTCGAGCTCGTTTCCGTGCGCCCCCTGATGCATCACCAGGGAATCGGCGGTGTAGTGCGTGATCCGGTATCCCTTCCGGGCCAGCAGCGAGTCCATCAGGGCGTCGGAGGGCGGGAAGGAGCGGGTGGGAGCGGTGGGGAGGCCGAGGCGGCGGGCGGTGGCGGTGTCGATGAGCTTCTGCACCGCGGGCCCGCCGCGGGCCGCGGCCGTCGTGTCCCGGATGGTGTCGGCGGCCTGCTTCGGGGGCCGGGGGATGGGCTTCTGGGCCCGGAGCCCACCCGCGCCGGCCGCCGCGAGCAGCAGGAGCACCGCCGCGGCGCGCCCGGGACCGCTGCCGCCGCCCGGGGTCCCCTGCGTTCCCCGCCGCTCCCGCCGCTCCCGCCGCCGCCCCACGATCCACACGCACCAGATGCTGATCTCGTACAGGGCCACCATCGGCACCATCATCACGATCATCGAGAGCGCGTCGGGGGGCGCGAGGAACGCCGCGGCGACCGCCGAGATCACCAGGGCGTAGCGGCGGTTCCGGGCCAGGAACTTGGCGTTCACGAGGCCGAACCCCGCCAGGATCACCATCACGAGCGGCATCTCGGTGATGGCCCCGAAGGCCAGGATGAGCGGGATCGCGAAGCCGAAGTATTTCTCGGCGGTGATGATGGGCGCGAGGTGCGCCCGCTGGAAGGACATCAGGACGCCGAGCGCGCGGGGAAGGACGAGGAAGTAGGCCGCCCCCGCGCCGATGGCGAAGAGCACGAGACCCGCGACGAGCGACGGCACGAGCACCCGCCGTTCCCGTTCGTAGAGCGCGGGCGTCAGGAACGCCCAGATCTGGTAGACCACGACGGGGGAGGCGAGCACGGCGCCCACCGCCAGCGCCAGCTTCAGGGTGATGAAGAACGCCTCGGCGGGTCCGGTGACCATCAGGTGCCCGCCGGGGACGAGCGGAGCGATGGGGATCATCAGGAGCCCCAGCACGTCCCATCGGGTCACGACCGCCCAACCCACGATGGCGCCGATCAGCACCGCGATGGCGCTCCGGAACAGGCGCCACCGGAGCTCCTCGAGGTGCTCGAGGAACGGCATCTCGCCGCGAACGGGGGAATCGGCCACGAACGCCGGGCTAGTGCCCGAGGTTTTGGAGCCGGAGCTTGGCGAGGTTGGCCTCGTCCGACCGCGGGTATCCCGCGATCACCCGGTTGAAATACGTCCGGGCCAGCGCCTTATCGGACTTCTCGGCCAGGAGGCCGAGCTTGTACAGGGCGGTGGGCGCCCGGGGGGAGTTGGGGTAGGTCTTCACCACCTGAGCATACACCGGAGCGGCTGAATCGGGCGCCTGATCGCCGAAGCTTTCCGCGATGAAGAAGAGCGCATCGGCCGCGCGGGCGTCGGCGGGATAGGCCTGGAGGAACTGGCGGAATCCGGAGCGGGCCGTGGCCACGCTGCCCTTCCGGTACTGCTGGAGAGACGCGTCGTACATCTGGTCGGCGGTGGCGCCGCCCGCCGCCGAATTCGCGGCCCCCCCGCCCCCGGCGCCCGCTCCACCGCTGGTGTCGGGACCCGTGATGGGTTGCGCGGCCCGGGCCTCGAGCTGGGCCCGGAGCTCCGTGAGCCGCTGCTGACTCTGGCCGGTGAGTTCCTGCACGCTCACCAGCTGCTGCTGGATGTTGAGATGGTCGTTCTTGGCATCTCCGCGCAGCTGGACCAGGTACGCCTGCTGGGCGGTGAGCGCCTGCTGTACCGCGATGACCGCGACGAGGATACTGTCGCGTTCGGAACGGCCCAGGGAGTCGGTATGGGCCACCTGCGCCTGGAGCGCCTCGACCTCGAGGCCCACCTTCCGGACGTCGCCCTTGAGGGCGCATCCGGCGAGGGTGACCCCGAGGCCGAGGAGCGCGACGCGTCGCGCCAGGCCGGTCACGCCACCTACGGCTTCACCAGCGCGTCACCGCCCGCGAGGATGGTGAACTCGTCGCGCCGGTTCTTGGCCCAGGCCTCTTCGGTGTGCGCGGGGTCGAGCGGGCGCTCTTCGCCGTTGGAGATCGTTTCGATCCGGCCGGCGTCGATGCCGTGGGTCACCAGATACTGCTTGGCGGCGTTCGCGCGGCGGTTGCCGAGCGCCAGGTTGTACTCCTGGGAGCCGCGTTCGTCGCAGTTGCCGGCCACCTGGATCCGGAGCCCGGGGTTCTTCTGCAGAATCCCGATCTTCTGGTCGAGCACGGCCTGATCGGCGGCCTGGATGTCCGCCTTGTTGAACTCGAAGTGAATCATGGTCGCGAGCATGGCCCGGACTTCGTCGCCGGCGCGGGACGCGGCGGCCGCCGAGTCCGCGGCGCGGGCGCGGGCGATGCTGTCCTCCGCCGCGCGGGCCCGGGCCATCGAGTCGGCCTGAGCCTGGGCCAGGGAGTCGGCCCGGTGCTTGGCGTTCTCGGCGGCGGTGTCAGGCGCGGTCGCAACCGGCGTGGGCGTGGTGTCCGGCTTCTTTCCGCACGCGCCGACGGCCAGGGCGGTCGCGAGCGTCGCCAGGGTGACGGTCTGCAGGCGTGTCATGGACTGAGGTCTCCAAGTCAGGGGGTGGCTGAGGCGGCTTCCGGCAGCCGCGGCGACCAGGCCGGCAGGCGCTCCCCGCTCTGCTGCAACAGGGGGCGGATGCGGCCGGTCTCCAAGTCGATGATCCAGAGCTGCCGGTACCCCGCGCGATCCGAAACGAATGCCAAGTGGCGGCTGTCGGGCGCCCACGTCGGATCTTCGTTCCGCCCGAGCGACGTCAGCTGCTTCACCGTACCCTTGCGGACGTCCAGCACAAAGACCTGCAAGGTGCCGCCTACGTCACGGTGGAACGCGACGGACAGACCGTCCGGGGACCAATCGGGCGCGTTGGACGATCCGGACACGCCATAATCGAAGGGAGCGAAGAGCTGCTGATCGGTCCCGTCGGCGCCCATGACGTAAATCTGCGGCAGACCCGGACGGGTCGACACGAACGCGATCCGGCGACCGTCGGGGCTGTAAGTCGGGGACAAGTTGTCAGAAAACTTACCTACGGTCAAGCGCTGGAGGCAGCACGCGTCGCGGTAATCCACGGTCCACAAGTCCGTGCCCTCTTCGGTGGCCCGGCTGAAGGCCAGGGTCTTCCCGTCCGGAGAAAAGGCGGGGGTGAAATCGGAGCCTCGACCCGTACTGCCGTACACCACCGATCGCTTCCCGGTGGCCAGGTCGAGCACGTAGATCCGGCCGTGGCCTTCGTTGAATTCCATGTAGGCCACCCGCCGACCGTCCGGCGACCAGGCCGGCGAGAGCGCCTCCTGCGTGGCCGAGGACATCAGGTGAAGATTCGCCCCGTCCTGGTCCACGGACCAGACGTGCTTGTCCTTGACGAACAGCACGCGGGTGGCGGCGATGCCCGGGACCGCGAGCGCGGACTGGACCACGAGATCGGAGAGCCGGTGGACCGCCATCCGGTAGCCGGGCGCCCCCGGGGGCGGGAGCACGGCGCCGAAGGTCCGGCGGACCGCGCCGGCCGCGACGTCGTGCAGCACCACGGCCACCGAATCGCCCGCGGCACGCACCTGGACCGCGAAGTCCGCGCCGAGCGCCTGGTAGAGGGTGTAGTTGAGACCCGCGGCACCCGTCGCCGCGCGATTCTTCCCCGCCGCCGCCGGCGGAGGCGGGGGCGGCGGCGCCAGGGAGTCGCCCCCCGGGAGCGTGATCACCTCGAACTGATCCGAGAAGTCGAGGTCCCGTCCCACGATCGCGCGCACGGAATCGAGCGGGCCCGCGGGGACCGGCAGGATCACGAGACCGGGCCGCACGCCCGGCCGGTAGGTGATGCCGATGCGCACGCCGCGGTCCACGGTCGCGGTGTCCTGGGCGCGGAGCGGCGCCGCGGCCGCCGCGGCCGCCGCTCCGAGGAGCAGGAAGACCAGGGCGCCGGTCCGCGTCATTGCCGGACCCCCGAGAAGTAGAACCGGACGAAGAGGACGTCCGACGTCCAGCCGTCCGGCAGCACGCCGAACGCCTTGCTCTGCCCCGCCGACTCCACCGCGCCTTCGGCTTCGAGATCGAACGCGAAGTTGCCCGATCGTTTGGTGAACTGCAGGCCCGTCACCGAGCCGTCCCGGTGCACGAAGAAGGAGACCTCGGCCTCGAGCGGGGTGCTCTGATCCGGGCGCTGCCAGCGCCGGAGCACCTGGGAAACGATGTTCTGCAGGTACTCGGGGTACGGGAACGCGATGCCTTCGGTGGAGACGGTCGCGGCGTCCTTGCCCGTGGACGGCGCCTCGCCGGGGACCCGCTGCACCGCCGGCGTGCTGCGCGGCGCGGCTTCGCGCCGCTTGGTGTCGGCGTTGGGCGGCGCGGGAGCGGGCGCCGCCTTCGGCGGCGGCGTCCGCTTGGCCGGCGGCGCCGGGGCCGGAGGGGTCGCCGCTTCGCGCTGGATCACGTCGGGGGCCTTCTTCTGATCCGCGGGCACGTCGGGCGCGGCGACGAGCCGCACCGCGTACGTCGGCGGGGCGACGGCCTGGGCGCCGTGCGCGGAGAGGACGACGAACGCGATCGCCAGCGCGTGCACGACCAGCGTGCCCGTCAGGCCGATGCCGACGCCGCCGCCGGTGCGCGGCCGGGGGCTCACGGCGCCGGGCTCTCCGGCTCCGCCACCAGACCCACGTCGTCCACGCCGGCCTCGCGGATCACCGCCAGCACCTGCACCACGGTGCCGTAGGGCACCTGCTGGTCGGCCCGCAGGTAGACGCCGGACGGGTGCTTGGTCCGGACGAACGCGGCGAAGGTCGCCTTGAATTCCGGGTACGTGAGCGGCGACTGGTCGAGGAAGATCTGTCCCTGCCGGTCCACGGTGACGATGAGCCCCTGCTTGGGCTCGAGCGGCTTGGCGGCGGCTCGGGGGAGCCGCACGTCCACGCCGCCCTGCATGATCGGCGCGGTGATCATGAAGATGATGAGCAGCACGAAGGCGACGTCCACGAGGGACGTGACGTTGATGTCCGCGTTCAGCGGCAGCTCGCCCCGGCCCCGAAGCCCCCCGCCCGAGAGGAGGCCGCCCGCCACGCCTACAGCCGCCCTTCCCGGGCCATCGTGCCGATGATCTCCTGGGCGAAGCCTTCCAGCTCGCCGGCGAACAGGCCGAGCCGGCTCACGAAGATGTTGTACGCCATCACGGCGGGCACCGCGACGGCGAGGCCGGCCACCGTGGTGACCAGCGCTTCCGCCACGCCCGGCGCCACCGCGCCGATGTTCCCCGACCCGCCGGCCGCGATCCCGATGAAGGCGTCCATCACGCCGAGCACCGTGCCCAGGAGCCCGAGGAGCGGCGACACGGAGCCGAAGGTCGCGAGCCAGGGAATGAAGCGCGCCGCGATGTCCCGCTCCGCCGCGACCTCCTTGCTGAGCATCATCCGCAAGGCCTCGAGCTGCGTGGTGGTCAGGGTGGCCGGCGTGGCGGCCGGATCTTTCTTCAGGCCGCCGGGCTTGAGCTCGGAAAAGAAGTGGATCCCCTCCCGCAGCACCCGATTGTAGGGAGACCCCGGCAGCCGCATCGCGGCGTGATAGGCGTCCTCCAGGCGCTGGGCCTTCTCGATTTCCACCATGAAGCGGTCGGCCTGCCGGCGCAGGCGCCGGAATTGCCACCACTTCAGGGCGATGATGTACCAGGACGCGACCGAGAAGAGGACCAGCACCACCAGAACCACTTTGGTTTCGCGGCTCGAGGTGAGCACCAGCTCCCACGGCGTGGTGGGGACCGCCCGGCCCAGCTGCATCAACACGTCAGGCCTCCATGATCGAGCGGACCGTGGCCCGCAGTCCCTCCGCCAGGGACGTCCGCGGGCGCCACTCCAGCTCGCGGGACGCCTTCTCGACGGCGAGCGCGCTGCGCAGGATCTCTCCCGTCCGCGCCGGCGCCCGGTGGATGGTGGCGGGCCGGCCGGCGCCCTCGGACAGGAGCTCCGCCAGCCGGTTCACCGTGGTCTCGACGCCGGTGCCGATGTTCCAGGCCCGGGCGTCGAGCCCCCGGAGGGGGGGCAAGACCGCGCCCGCCGCCCGGACGTTCGCCTCGGCCACATCGAGCACGTACACCATGTCGCGGGTCTGCCCGCCATCCCCGAAGATCGTGATGGGGACCCCATCCGCGATCCGCTTCGAGAAGATGGCGATCACCCCCGCTTCGCCGTGCGGATTCTGCCGGGGGCCATAGACGTTGCTGTAGCGCAGCACCGCCGCCTCGAGGCCGTAGAGCTGGGTGAACGTCGCCAGATAGTACTCGGAAGCGAGCTTGGCGGTCCCGTACGGGGAGGCGGGCAGTTTGGGGTCGGTCTCCGCGAAGGGGAGACGGTCCCCCTCGCCGTAGACCGTCCCGCCGGACGACGCGAAGACCACCCGACGGACGCCGCCGACGCGCGCCCCCTCGAGCAGGTTCAGAAGTCCCAGGACGTTCACGCCGGCGTCGAACACCGGATCCTCGACCGAGCGGCGCACGTCCATCTGCGCCGCGTGGTGATTGAGGACCGCAAAGCCTCCCTCGGCCACCAGCTTGCGGGCTTCGGGAGACCGGACGTCGGCCTGCACCAGGCGGGCCCGTGCCGGCACGTTCTCCCGGCGGCCGGTGGAGAGGTCGTCGAGCACGGTGACCTCGTCTCCCGCGGCCAGGTGGGCGTCCGCCACGTGGGAGCCGATGAACCCCGCCCCGCCGGTGATCAGTACTCGTCGCGTCATAGGTGCGGCACGTCCTGGGTGATGGTCCGCGGGGCTCCCGCCCCCGGCGCGCATCGCGCGCCGAACGGCGGGAGACCAGGGACACTCGGGGAATGAACGACGACGCCGGACCGGGACTGCGGGGCCCGGCGGCGGGTCAGGAGGGCATCTTCCGGACCAGACGAGCCTTGGTGCCCGCCTTGATGTCGGGATGCGTGATGCCGATCACGAGCCCCGACGCGGAGTGGTCCCGCGTATGCACGATCAGGAGCTCCGCCAGCACCTGCTCCGACGCGGTACCCATCTCGCCCGTCGCCGGCCGGTAGGCCTCGAACACGTCACCCGGGACCACGCCCTCGGCGCGACCCTTGTCGATGAAGTAGACGGTCTGTGCCCCCGCCAGCGGCTCGGACTCCTCCGGCGCGATGATCGCGCCTTCGAGCCCCTGCGTCACCGGCGCGGGACGGACTTCGCCCGGGTCGCGGAACGGCTCGAGCGGCAGCGCCAGCGTGCCGGTCGTGATCTGGCCGTACTGCTGAATGATCGTCGCGAGGACCTGGTCCGGCTGGACCGTGGTCACCCGCGCCATGCCGAGCGGCTCGATCACGTCCCCCCACCCCGAAATCCCCCGGTCGCGGTGCGCGATGAGCAGCGAGTCGCCCACGTGATAGCTCGCTCCGCTCGGAGGCTGGATCGCGATCTCCTCCCACTGCCCCGCCGTGGTACGGCCGGACAGCGAGTGGATGGCCGGCCGGGCCGTGTTGCCCAGCACGGCACCCCAGGGCAGGTGCTCATTCTCCGTGAGCCATCCCGCGGAGTAGAACTCCCCGGGCCGGACCGGATGGTAGGGCTGGTGCAGATAGGCGTGCAGCTCGTGTTCCACCTGCTGCGTCGGCGTCACCGGACGGTCGAAGATGGTCGTGTAGTTCTCCACCACCGGTGCGCTGGGCGGCGGAGGAGCCGCCTCGGTGTCCGCGGCCGGGGGGGCCGCCACCGCCTGCGTGTCCGGCTGGGCGGTCGTATCCACGGGAGCCGCGGCCACGCGCGTGGTGGTGTCCACCTTGGCCGTCGTATCCGCGTGGACCGTGTCCACCGGCGGGGCCGCTTGCGCGATGGTCGTGTCGGTGGCGGGCTGGCCCTGCGGGACCGGCTGCGTGGTGTCGGCCGGCTGCTGCGCCAGCATCGCCGTCGAATCACCCGAGACCTGCAGCACCTGACCGGGATAGATCCAGTGCGGATCTTCCACGACGTTCGTGTTCAGCCGATAGATCTCGGGCCAGAGCAGCGGGTCGTTGTAGTAGAGACGGGCGATGGACCAGAGGGTCTCCCCCTTGGCCACCGTGTGGGTGCCCGGCAGCGACTGCTGAAGGAGGCTGGGAGACGCCGAGGTGTCGGCCCGGACCGCGTGGGTCGTGTCCGGGGCCGGCGTGGCGGCGTGGGTCGTGTCCTGAGCGGCGAGCGGCGCGCCGAGAACGGGCAACGCCACGAGGGCGGCCCAGGCCGCCCGGCTAGAACGGGAGATCGTCATCCTCCTCATCCAATGCCTCCGGGAACGTGTCGAGCGACTCCGGCTTCCCTTCAGCTCCCGCCTTCGCGGGCGCCTTGGCTCGCGAGAAATCCCCGCCTTCACCACCGCCCTTCGGGGACAGGAGCATCACTTCCCGCGCGATGATCTCGGTCGAGTAGCGGGTCTGCTTCTCCCGGTCTTCCCAGGTCCGGTACTCGATCCGCCCCTCGACGTAGATCCGGTCACCCTTCTTCATGAACTTCTCGGCCAGGTCGGCCAGGGCGCTGCCCTTGTTGTTCCAGAGAACGACACGGTGCCACTCGGTCTTCTCCTGCTTCTCACCGCCCTGCCCGGTCCACTGCCGCCCCGTGGCCAGCGACACCGTCGCGACCTTAGAGCCATTGTTCGTGGTCCGAACCTCCGGGTCAGCCCCTAAGTTGCCGATCAGTATGGCTTTGTTCAGGCTGCGACTCACGACGACCTCCGGTACACAAGGCGGGGCTGGGCCCAAGGATGCTGAACAGTATATGAATCGCAAGTTATTCTGTCAATCAAAGATACGCCACTTGTCGTCATTTTATTCGGCAACCGCCTCTGCCGAAATGGCTGCCCTCAGAACCACTCCGTCTTCGACTGGCCGGCGGTAGTACTTCGCCCGCCGCGCCACTTCGATGAACCCAAACCGCCGATACAGGGCGAGGGCCCCCTGGTTCGACTCCCGGACCTCGAGGAAGACGGTCCGGGCTCCGAGGTGGGCGAGCCGCGCGAGCCCCTCCGTCACCAGCGCGAGGGCGATTCCCCGCCGCCGGTGCCGGGGCGCGACTCCCACGTTGAGGATCTCGCCCTCGTCCGCCGCGTGCCGCGCGATGAGGAAGCCGGCCACGTCCCCGCCCTGGTCCGCCGCCACGAGAAACACCACACCCGAGGCGAGGGTCTCCGCGAAGTCCCGAAACGACCAGGGGTCCGCGAAGCTGGCCTGCTCGACGGCGTGGACCGCCGGAAGATCAGCGCCGCGGGTCGGCCGGACGCGGAAGCGGGCGTCCGTGGCGGGCCTCCCATTTCGCCTGCGCCTCCGCGGGGCGCCCGTATTGGGGCTCCGCCGTTCCGAAATCGTCGATCACCCGCCCGGCGCCGGTGCGCGTGGCGAGCGCCAGCAGCATCGTGGCCGCGGGCGGCAGCTGATCGGGCGCCACCGGCGGCACCCCGCACCAGCGCACGACGTGGTCGGCGTACCGCACCGCGCCGTCGCCCACGGCCAGCGCGGGCCGCGGGCCGGCGGCGGCGAGGTCCGCCACGGTCGTGAGCGTGGGGCCGACGACGGTCTCGACCGCGTCCGCGTGCACGACGTAGATCGCCCCGTACACCTGCCCCCGCAGGGCGTCGAAGCACGCGGCCACCGGCACGGCGCCCACGCGCGTGGCGGCGCCTGCCGCCGCCGCGAGCAGAGACGGCACGGCGACGACGTCCACACCGGCCTCCTGCACCAGCCCCTTCACCGCGGCCCAGCCGATGCGCAGCCCGGTGAAGCTGCCGGGCCCGTCGCCGAGTACCACCGCTTCGAGATCGGCGGGCGTGGCCCCGGCGCGCGAGAGGACGAAATCGATGAGGCGGATGATCTCGGCGGCGTGGCGGCGCGCCCCCTGCTGATGCGCGCCCGCCGCCGCGTCCGGCGCCCGGCCCACCGCCACGCTCGCGATGTCGGTCGCGGTGTCCACGGCGAGGACGAGCGTCACGCCTCCTCCAGCGAGCGGCGGTCCGGATCGGAATCGCGGGCCAGCCGGAAGTGGCGGTCGAGCGGGGGCGCCCAGGCCCCCGCCTTTTCCGGCCACTCGATCAGGACCACCGCGCCCTCGCGCTCCATCTCCTCGAAGCCGAGGTCGCGGGCATCGGCCGGGGCCTTGAGCCGGTAGGCGTCGACGTGATAGACGGGGCCTCCCGGAGCCGAATACCGGTGCACCAGGGCATAGGTCGGGCTCGTGGCGGGGACCGCCGCGCCGAGTCCCCGGCAGATCGCCTGGACCAACGTGGTCTTCCCCGCCCCGAGCTCCCCGGAGAATCCGAGGACCGCCGGAGGGTGGAGCGCACGCCCCAGGGCCTCACCGAACCGGCTGAGCTCGTCCGCGCTGAGGCGCACGGCGCCCGCCGCCGTCTTCGGCCTTGAGATCCAGGATCTGGTCCCGCAGGAGCGCGGCGGCCTCGAAGTCGAGCTGCTCCGCCGCCGCCTGCATCTGGGACTCGAGCAGGGCGATCAGCGCCTCCCGCTCGCGCGCGTCCGCGGGGCGGCGGGTCCCGCCGGCCTCGGCCCGGGGCCCCCGCGCGTCCGCGACGCGGGTGACGAAGCGGACGTCGCCCACGGACTTGACGATGGACCGTGGAGTCACGTCGTGCTCCGTATTGTAGGCCTGCTGGAGCGCCCGGCGGCGATTCATCTCGTCCAGGGCCCGCCGCATCGAGCCGGTGATCCGGTCCGCGTACAGGATGGCGCGGCCGTTGAGATTGCGGGCGGCCCGTCCCACGGTCTGGATGAGCGAGCGGTCCGACCGGAGGAACCCCTCCTGGTCCGCGTCCAGGACGGCGACCAGGGACACCTCGGGCAGATCGAGGCCTTCGCGCAGGAGGTTGATCCCCACCAGCACGTCGAACTCGCCGAGGCGGAGGCCCCGGATGATCTCGACGCGCTCGATGGCGTCGATCTCGGAATGGAGGTACCGGACCCGCACGCCCTGCTGCTGGAGGTAGTCCGTCAGGTCCTCGGACATCCTCTTGGTCAGCGTGGTGACGAGCACGCGCTCCCCGCGCTTGGCCCGTTCGCGGACCTCGTGCAACAGGTCGTCCACCTGGCCGCGGACCGGGCGCACGTCGACCTCGGGGTCCACGAGGCCCGTGGGGCGGATGATCTGCTCCACGACGACGCCGCCCGAGAGCCGCAGCTCCTCTTCTCCCGGGGTGGCGGAGACGAAGATCATCCGGGGGGTGAGCTGGAAGAACTCCGCGTAGGTCAGGGGCCGGTTGTCCAGCGCCGAGGGAAGACGGAAGCCGTAATCCACGAGGGTCTGCTTGCGGGAGCGGTCTCCCTCGTACATCCCGCCGATCTGCGGCAGGGTCTGGTGCGACTCATCGATCACGCAGAGGAAGTCCCCCGGGAAGTAGTCCAGGAGGCACGCGGGCCGCTCTCCGGGCGCCCGCCCGGTGAGGTGGCGCGAGTAGTTCTCGATCCCCGAGCAGCGCCCCACTTCGAGCAGCATGTCCACGTCGAAGCCGGTCCGCGCCTCCAGGCGCTGGGCCTCCACGAGCTTGTTCTGGGCCCGGAGTTCCGCCAGGCGCTCCTTCAGCTCGGCCCGGATGGCTCCGACGGCGCGCTCGACCGAGGGCCGCTGGGTCACGAAGTGGGTGGCCGGATAGATGGCGGCCCGCGTGAGCTCGGCGATGGCGTCCCCGGTGACGGGGTCGAATTTCGTGACCCGCTCCACCGTGTCGCCCCAGAGCTCGATCCGGACGCCCTGCTCTTCGTAGGCCGGCAGCACCTCGATGGTGTCGCCGCGCACCCGGAAGCTCCCCCGCTCGAGCGCCACGTCGTTGCGGGTGTACTGGATCCGCACCAGCTCCTCGAGGATAGTGTCCCGGCCCCGCTCCTCGCCCACCGGCACGGTGACCATCAGCTTGCGGTAGAGCTCCGGGTCCCCCAGGCCGTAGATCGCCGACACGCTCGCGACCACGATCACGTCGTCCCGCTCGATCAGGCTCGACGTGGCCCGCAGGCGCAGGCGGTCGATGTCGTCGTTGATCGACGAGTCCTTCGAGATGTACGTATCGGTCTGCGGGACGTAGGCTTCCGGCTGGTAGTAGTCGTAGTACGAAATGAAGAACTCGACCGCGTTCCGGGGGAAGAACGCCTTCAGCTCACCGTAGAGCTGGGCCGCCAGGGTCTTGTTGTGGGACAAGACCAGGGCGGGCCGCCCGTGGCCGGCGATCACCTGCGCCACGGTCATCGTCTTTCCCGAGCCGGTGACGCCGAGGAGCGTCTGGTAGCGGTCGCCGCGGGCCAGGCCCTGCGTGAGCTCCCGGATGGCGCGGGGCTGGTCGCCGGCGGGTTGAAACGGGGTTTCGGGGGCGAAGGGCATCCCGCGAAAGTTACACCGCGGGGCGCTCCATTTGCGCCCCCGAGTCCCGCCGCGAGACTTCCGTGACGCCCTTCACCCGCCGCACCGCACGCAGAACCTTGTTGAGGTGGGTCTGGTTCTCCACCTCGACCAGGAGGGCGCCGTACACCGCGCCGTCGCGCGAGGCCAGCTCGGTGGACCGGATGTTGGTGCCCGAGGCGCTCACCGCTTCGCAGATGTCGGCGTAGAGCCCCCGGCGATCCTCCCCGCCCACGGCGAGCCGTACCACGAAGGTCTCCCCTTCGGACTCCTGCCAGTCGATTTCCACCCGCCGCTCCACCTCGTTGGCGAGGGTGAGGAGGTTGGGACAGTCGGCCCGATGGATCGAGATGCCGCGGCCTTGGGTGACGTAACCGACCACCGCGTCTCCCGGCACCGGCTGGCAGCATTGGGCGTAGCGCACCATCAGGCCGTCGATGCCCTGGATCTTGATTCCGCGCCCCAACCGGATGCGCTGCATCACCCGCCCGAACCCGCTGGCGCGGGGGGCCTGGATGGCGTCGGCGGGGAGGTCCGGGTAGAGGGCCCGCATCACCTGTCCCAGCGCCACGTCCCCGCGCCCGACCGCGGCCTCGAGCATCTCCGCCGTGCCCACCGACAGGGCCACGGCCGCCGCCGCGAGCTGTTCGGGCGCCGGGCCCTTGAGCCGGCGGCGGCGCAGCTCGCGATCCAGGATCTCCCGGCCCAGGGCGACACTGCGCTCGTGCTCCTCCTGCTTCACCCACTGGCGGATCTTGTGCCGGGCCCGGGCGGTCCGGACGTGCGCGAGCCAGTCCCGCGAGGGACGGGCGCGCGGGTTGGTCACGATCTCCACCGTGTCGCCGTTGGTCAGCGCGCGGTGGAGCGGCGCGATCTTCCCGTTGAGGCGCGCGCCCTGGCAGTGCTGGCCCACCTCGGTGTGCACCGTGAAGGCGAAATCGATGGGCGTGGCCCCGGCCGGGAGCCGCTTCACGTCGCCGCGCGGCGTGAAGACGAAGATCTCGTCCTGGTAGAGGTCGATTTTCAGGAACTCGAGGAACTCCTCGGGGGTGTGGGTGTCCTGCTGGAGCTCGAGCAGCTGCCGGAACCACCCCAGCTGCTGGTCCAGCTCGTCGGCCGACTTCCCTTCCTTGAAGAGCCAGTGGGCGGCGATGCCGTACTCCGCGGTCCGGTGCATCTCCCGGGTCCGGATCTGGATCTCGTAGAGGCGCCCCGCCGGACCGAACACCGTGGTGTGCAGGGACTGATATCCGTTGGGCTTGGGGCTCGCGATGTAATCCTTGATGCGCTCCTGGAGGGGCGTCCAGGCGTGGTGCACGATCCCGAGCACGTGATAGCACTCGGCCACCGTGTTCACCAGCACGCGCACCGCCAGCCGGTCGTGGATGTCCTCGAAGGGGCGGTCCCGCCGCTTCATTTTGCGGTGCACCGACCAGAGGTTCTTGACGCGTCCCGCGATCTCGGCACCCGGGATGCCGGCGGCCGCGAGCGCCTCCGCCAGCGGCCCCCGCAGGCGCTCGATCACCTGGTCCCGCTCGTCCTGGCTCCGGCGGATGACCCGGCTCAGCTCCTCGTAGTCGGCGGGCTCGAGGAACTGGAACGCCAGATCTTCGAGCTCGGCCTTCACCCGCGCCATCCCGAACCGGTGGGCGAGCGGAGCGTAGATCTCGCGCGTCTCGAGCGCGATGCGCTCCTGCTGGTCCCGGTTCAGGTGCTGCAGGGTCCGCATGTTGTGGAGGCGGTCCGCCAGCTTGATGATGATGACCCGCGCGTCCTTCGCGATCGACAGCAGGAGCTTCCGGTAGTTCTCCGCCTGCTCCTCGGCCGTGGACCGGAAGGTCAGCGACGACAGCTTGGTGAGCCCGTCCACCAGCCCGGCGATCTCCGAGCCGAACTCGCGCCGGATGTCGTCCAGGGTGACGTTCGAGTCCTCCACCACGTCGTGGAGCAGGGCCGCGGCGATGGTGGTGGAGTCGAACAGCTGCTCGGCCAGGATGGTGGCGACCGCGACGGAGTGCGAGACGAAGTCGTCGCCGGACCGGCGCTTCTGCCCCTGGTGGGCGCGGGCGCTGGCGTCGTAGGCCCGGGCCAGGAGCTCGAGGTCGAGGCGCTCCCGTTGGCCCGCCACGGCGCGCGCCAGCTCCGGCGCCAGGAGCGGCACCGTGCCGGTCACAGGAGACCCGCCTCCGCGAAGCTCACGAACCGCCCTCCCCCGATCACCACGTGGTCGTACACCGGAACGTCGAGGAGGCGCCCGGCGTCCACCAGCTGCCGCGTCACCGACCGGTCGTCCGCCGACGGCGTGGGATCGCCCGAGGGGTGGTTGTGCACCACGATGATCCCCGCCGCCGCCTCCGCGATCGCGGCCCGGAACACCTCGCGGGGATGCACGAGCGAGCTGTTCAGGATCCCCCGGGTGACCAGCACGTCCGCCAGGATCTGGCTCTGGCTGCCCAGCGCGAGGACGTGGAACTCCTCCACCGCCAGGTCACGGAGGCGCGCCGCGTAGTACCGGTGCACGTCCGCCGGGCCCCGAACCCGCTCCGGGGCGGGGTCGGCCTCCGCCGCCGCCCGGCGCCCCAGCTCGAGGGCGGCCAGCACCCGCGCCGCCTTGGCCCGCCCCACCCCGGCCGTGCCCGCCAGCTCCGCCGGAGGCCGGCCGGACAGCCGCCGCACCGACCCGTCGAACCGGGACAGGGCTTCACCCGCCACGGTGAGCGCGTCCCGGCCGGCGCACCCCGTCCCCAGGAGAATGGCCAGGAGCTCCTGGGCCGTCAACGCGGACGCCCCCAAGAGCCATAAACGCTCGCGGGGACGGTCCCGTTCCGGGTGGTCTGAAAGACGAAGCGGCATGGACCCGAAAACCTAGTCCATGCCGCCCCGGACACCGGTATCCGAACGACGCGTTACGCGCCCGCTCCGTGGCACTTCTTGAACTTCTTGCCGCTCCCGCAGGGGCAGGGATCGTTCCGCCCCACCCCCGCGTAGGGGTTGGCCGCCGCGACGGCGGCGGGGACGGGCGCCCCCCGTCCCGGTGGTGCGCCGGGCCCGGTGGCCGTGTCCGGCGCGATCATCCCGTCGGCCGCCGGCTTGGTGGCCACCACCGCGGGCGCCTTCCGCGGCACCACGCCCGCCGGCCCGGTGACGGTCCGCGACGGCCCGCCCGGGGGCGGTCCGACCTGGATCTGCATCTTGAACCAGCGCTCGGTGAGGGTGGCCCGGATGTCGTGCATCAGGCCCACGAACATCTCGTACGCCTCCTGCTTGTACTCGATCAGGGGGTCCTTCTGCCCCCACTGGCGGTACACGATGCCCGTCTTGAGCTGATCCAGATCGTAGAGGTGGTCCTTCCACTTCTCATCGATCACGCCGAGCATCGTGTGGGCCAGCACGGTCTCGGGCAGGCGGGTGGCGTTGACCCGGGGCTCGAACTCCCGCAGGTAGGCTTCCTTGGCCTCGAAGGCCTTCCGCACCGCCTCCTGGGCGGCCTGCACGAGATCGTCGCGGTTGCGGATCTTCGCCGGCTCGGCCACGCCCGGGACCGACAGCAGAAAGCGCTGGAGGTACTCGGTGTCGATCAGCCCCCGGTCCCACTCGATGGGGTCCTTGGCGGCACCGGTCAGCTCGTCGGCCAGGTGCGCCACCGCCGCTTCGGTCATCCGCCGCGCCTCGCCCTTCAGCTCCTCTCCGCCCTCGAGCGCGAAGAGCCGCAGCGAATAGATCACCTCCCGCTGCTGGTTCATCACGTCGTCGTATTCGAGCAGCTTCTTGCGGGACTGGAAGTTCTGGAGCTCGACCCGCTGCTGCGCGGTCCCGATGGCGCTCGTGACCCAGGGGTGCGAGATCGGCTCGTTCTCCTCCCAGCCGCCCGACAGCTTGGCGATCCGCTCGGACCCGAACAGGCGCATCAGGTCGTCTTCGAGCGAGAGGTAGAACACGCTCTGGCCCGGATCGCCCTGGCGGCCGGAGCGGCCCCGCAGCTGCCGGTCGATGCGCCGGGACTCGTGCCGCTCGGTGCCGATGATCACGAGGCCACAGGGCGGATCGTCGTAGCAGCCGCGGTGCTTGACCTCGGCCTGCTGCAGGTCCGGCACCTCCACCTGCTGGGCGAACGACGGATCCCGGGACTGCAGGCCGCAGACTTTGCACTGCTTGACGCCGGCGCCCAGCTTGATGTCGGTGCCGCGGCCGGCCATGTTGGTCGCGATGGTGACCGCGCCGGCCTGACCGGCCTGGGCCACGATCTCGGCCTCGCGCTCGTGGTACTTGGCGTTCAGCACCTCGTGCTTGAGGCCCCGCCGCTTGAGCATCCGCGACAGCGTCTCGGACACCTCCACGGACACCGTGCCGACCAGCACCGGCAGCCCCCGCCCGTGCTGCCGCTCGACCTCCTCGGCGATGGCGTTGTACTTCTCCCGGCGGGTCTTGTAGATGAGGTCGTGCTTGTCCACCCGCCGCACCGGACGGTTGGTGGGAATGACCATCACCTCGAGTCCGTAGATCTGGAAGAACTCGGTCTCTTCGGTCTCGGCCGTCCCGGTCATCCCGGCCAGCTTTTCGTACATCCGGAAATAGTTCTGGATGGTGATGGTCGCCATCGTCTGCGACTCTTCCCGGACCGCCACGCCCTCCTTCGCCTCCACCGCCTGATGCAGCCCGTCCGACCACCGCCGCCCCGGCATGAGGCGCCCGGTGAACTCGTCCACGATGAAGACCTGGCCCTCCTGCACGACGTAGTCCACGTCCTTCTCGTAGAGCGCGTGCGCCTGGAGGAGCTTGTGGATGATGTGCAGGGTCTCGCTCTTGACCGCGTATTCGCCCTCGACCGTCCGGCGCCGCTCCACCTTCTCGGCCGCCGTCAGGGTGTCGTCGTGCTCGATGCCGTGGATTTCCTGCGAGATGTCCGGCACCACGAACAGGTTCGGGTCCTGGGGCGACATCACCTCCACGCCCTTGTCGGTCAGATGCACCGCGTGGCCCCGCTCGTCCAGCACGAAGTAGAGGTCGTCCTCGATGTGGCGCAGCCGCTGGTCCTTGGCCGGCGCCTTCCGGTCGGCCAGCACGTCGAGCTCCACGCGCTGAACCAGGGACTTCACCCCTTCCTCGTTGAGGAGCTTGAGCAGCTTCTTGTTCTTGGGCATTCCCAGCTGCGCCTGGTAGAGCCGGGTGGCCGCGTCGTAGCGGGTCTTGTCGTCGGCGATGAGGGGCTCGGCGGCCGCGATCAGGTCGGACACCACCGCCGCCTGCTTCCGCACCAGCTGCACGACCTGTCCGTTGAAGCGGGCGTACTTCTCGTCCGATTCGGCGCCCACGGCGCCCGAGATGATCAGCGGCGTCCGCGCCTCGTCGATCAGGATCGAGTCCACTTCGTCGATGATGGCGAAGTGGTGGGCGCGCTGGACCCGCTGGTCCAGGTGGAACACCATGTTGTCGCGGAGATAGTCGAAGCCGAACTCGTTGTTCGTGCCGTAGGTGATGTCGCACCCGTAGGCGGCCCGGCGCTCCGGCGACGACGGCTCGGTGTCGTCGATGCACCCGACCGTCAGGCCCAGCCAGCGGAAGAGATGTCCCATCCACTGCGAGTCGCGCCGCGCCAGGTAGTTGTTCACGGTGACGAGATGGGCGCCCCGCCCCGGCAGGGCGTTCAGGTAGAGGGGCAGCGTGGCCACGAGCGTCTTCCCTTCTCCGGTGGCCATCTCCGCGATCTTGCCCTGGTGCAGGACGATCCCGCCGATCAGCTGGACGTCGTACGGCACCATGTCCCACGTCAGCAGATGCCCGGTGACGTCCACCGGCGTGCCCTGGAGCCGGCGGCACGCCTCGCGCACGGTCGCGAAGGCCTCCGGCAGCAGGTCGTCGAGCGCCTCACCCAGCGCCGCCTTGAGACGGTCTTCGGCCCGGGCCAGGTCGCGGTCGAGCGCCAGGCGCTCCTCCACGTCCGGGCAGTCGTGCTTCGCGCGGCGCAGACGGTCGACCTCGGCCTGCACCTCCCCGGTGCGCTCGGCCAGGATCCGCCGGAACTTGGCGGTCTGCTCCTGGACGCCGGCGTCCGGAAGCGCCCGCAGCCGGCGCTCGTGCTCGTGCACGCCGTTCACCAGGGGCTGAATGCGCTTCAGCTCCCGGGTGAACCGCGTTCCCACCACTTTCGTGAACAGCGCCTTAAGCATCCGTGATCATCCTGTCAGACATAGAGGCCGTTCCGCGCGATGTACTCCCGCACCGGCTCGGGCACCAGGTAGCGGATGGAGCGGCCCGCCGCCACCCGGGCCCGGATCTCGGTGGCCGAGACGTCGACCGCCGGCACGGCGATCACCCGCGTGATCCGGGGATCGGCCGGCACGGCGGTTCCCGCCCGGGCGAACACCACCACCTCCGCCAGCTCGGACACCGCGGCCGCCTCCCGCCACCGGGGGAGCTCCCGGGCCGCGTCCCCCCCCAACAACAACGCGAATCGGTTCCCGGGCTCGCGCTGCCGCAGGGCCCGCAGGGTGTCCACGGTGTACGACGGGGCCGGCAGCTCGAGCTCGACGGCGTCCACCGAGAACCGGGGGTTCCCCGCCACCGCCGCCGCCAGCATCGCGACGCGATGACCCGCCCCGGCCCGGTGGCCCTCCCGCTTCAACGGCTGTTCGCGCGCCGGCAGGAACCGGACCGGCGCGCCGAGGGCGTCCGCGGCCGCTTCCGCGACGATCAAGTGGCCCACGTGCACGGGGTCGAAGGAGCCGCCGAACAGGGCGTCCACGGCGCTCAGGGCGTGACGGGCGTCGAATCCGCCGGACAGCTCGGGGTGGCGGCCGCTTCCGCCGGATGGAAGCGCCGCAGGGTGCCGCAGACCTCCTTGAGCTCGTCGTGGTACCCGATGATGGCGTAGGTATCGGCCAGGCGCTGGAGCGCGTCCGGCACCCACCGGCTGTCCGGATAGCTGGCGATCACGTCCTTGAAGTAGATGATCCCTGAATCGTAGGCGCGGCGCCGGAAATAGAACATCCCGTTCCGGTAGCTCTTGGAGGCGAACTCGTCGTTCAGCTCGCGGATGTGCGCCTGGGCTCGCCCGGCGGCCGGCGTTCCGGGGTAGCGCCCCAGGAGCTCCTGATAGACCGCGAGCGCCGTCTGTCCCGGCGTCGGATCGAGCTCCGGGTCTCGCCAGGTGCGCATGTTGGCGTCGCCGGCCCGCAGGAGCGCCAGGGACGCGTAGGGGCTCTCCGGCGCCTGGTCGGCGACGTCCCGGAAGGCGTGGGCGGCTTCGACGAGCTCGCCCAGCTGGAACTGGCATTCGGCCGCGTAGTACCGCACCTCCGGGAGCTCCGAATCGCCGGGCGACAGCTCGAACACCAGGCGCTGAAAGCCGATCAGGGCCTTGTCGAACCGCCCGCTGTGGAACAGGGTCCGCGCTTCGGACAGCTGCATCGCGGGCGTGACCCCCGTGCGCGGTGCCGACCCCGCGCAGGCGGCGACCCCGAGCAACAGGATCCAGCCCCCCGAGCGCCTCACGGCTGCACGTCGGGCGGCGGGGCCGCCCGTCCCAGAGCCGAAATCTTCCCTTGCGCCACCACGCTGATGGAATCTCCCGGGGATCCCCCCGTCAAAGCCGATTGATACGCCTCGAGCGCGCCGGCCACGTCGCCCTGGGCCAGCCGGACATCCCCCAACCCGATCCACGCCTGGCGTCCGACGTCCGGGTCGCCGCCCGGCGCGGTGGCCCGGCGGAACCAGGACTCGGCGTCACCCGGCTTGCCCTGCGCCAGGAGCCCCTGCCCGGTCTGCAGGGCGCAGGCCGCGAGGCCGGCCCGCGCGTCGTCCGACACGTCCGCGTCGTGCTTGCGCTCCAGTACGGCGGTGAACGCTTCGGTGGCGGTGTCGCACGACTTGAGACGCTCCGCCACCACGCCGTACTGGTACAGCAGTGAATCGGCCGCGCGCGGGTCCGCCGTCGCCGCGATGGCCATCGGCAGGAGCTCCATCGCGTCGGCGTCGTCGCCGCGCGCCACGGCCTCCCCCGCCGCCGCGCGGGCGTAGAGGCCGAGGGGGCGTCCCGGCGCGAGCGCCCGCAGGGCCGCCACCGCGAAGGCCAGCGTCGTGCGGTCCTCCGCGCTCTGGGCCAGCCGGGCCGCCCGCTCGAGCCCGTCCGCCGCCTCCTCCACCCGGGACCGGTCGGCGACTCCCAGGGCCCGGTACTCGCTCGCCGCGAGCGCCGCGTCTCCGGCGTGCAGGGCGGCGGCGCCGGTCTTGGCGTGGAGCCCGACGTTGCCGGGGTTCGCCTTGAGGCCGAGTTGATACTCCGCCAGGGCGTCCTGGTACGCGCCCGCGGCGTACCGCTGGTCGCCCAGCGCCTCGTGGTCCGCCGCGCTCCGCGCGCAGGCCGCCACCGCCACGAGGAGCAGCACCACGAGCCGTCTCACGACTTCTTGCGTCGCCGGGACCGGCTCTTGCCCGCGGCCGGCGTCCCGGAGGGCTCGGGGCGCTCGTCGCCCCGCGCCAGCATCCCGAGATACGCCTCGACCCGGGGATCTTCGGGCCGGCGCTCGCGCAGATCCTCCCACACGCGGCGGGCCGTGAGCCCGTCCCCCGACAGGTAGCACGCCAGCCCCAGCATGGCCGCCGCGTCGAGGAAGTTCGGCCGGTCCCGTACGATCACCTGGAACTGCTCCCGCGCTTCGAGCACGCGCCCCGCCTCGAGCAGCAGGCGCCCGAGCTTATACCGCAGATCATGGAAGCCGGGTCCCAGGGACAGCGCGGCCTGGTACTGCAGGATCCCCTCGGCCAGGCCGCCCGCCTCGACGTAGGCGTCCCCGAGCCCGGCATGGTGATTGGCGAGCTTGGCGGCGACGTGCCCGGCGAACCCGCGCTGCGTATCCGCGCCCACCTGCCCGGCCCGGCGCAGCGAGGCGTCGGCCTCGTCCTCGCGCCCCAGGTGATTCAGGACCAGGGCCCGATGCACCAGCGCCTCCACATAGCGCGGGTTCAGGTCGAGGGCCTGGTCCAGCTCGTCGAGCGCCTTGTCGAATTGCCCGACCAGCGAATACGAGAGGCCGAGCAGGTGGTGCGCGTCCGCGAACGCCCGCCCGGTCTCGACCACGTCCTCGATCAGGTGGATGGCGCCGTAGTAGTCTCCCAGCTGGAACCGCTCCCGCGCCTGATTGACGAGATGCTCAGGACTTGCTTCCATAGGCCCCCTCGTACCAGGAGACGAACCGCCGGATGCCTTCTTCGATTCCCACGCGCGGCCGGTACCCCAGCTCCGCGCCCGACCGGGTGAGGTCGGCCGCGGTCCGGCTCACATCCCCGGCCTGCAGCGGCGCCGGCTCGACCCGGGGCTCCCGCTTCAGGGCCGCCCCGATCAAGCCGATCAGCCGGTCCAGCCGCACCCGCTCGCCGCCGCCGAGGTTGAACGCCCGCACGTCGCCCGGCGCCGCCCGCCCGGTCCAGTCCAGCGCCGCCAGCGTGCCGTCGACGACGTCGGAAATGAAGGTGTAGTCCCGTTCGGTGGTGCCGTCCCCGAACATCCGGATCGGCTCCCCGCGCCCGATCGCGGCCGTGAACTTGTGGATCGCGAGATCGGGGCGCTGGCGGGGGCCGTACACCGTGAAGTACCGGAGGTTGGCGATCCGCGTGCCGTAAAGGTGCGCGAAGGTCTCCGCCATGAGCTCGCCCGCCCGCTTGGTCGCGGCATACGGCGACACGGGCGTGACGGCCGGAGCGCTTTCCGCGAACGGCGGGGGAGTGGCGTCGCCATAGACGGACGACGAGGAGGCCAGGACCACGCGCTCCACGCCGGCGCGCCGAGCGCCGTCCAGCACCCGGACCGTCGCCAGGACGTTGGCCCGCACGTAACTCGCGGGGTCTTCCAGCGAAGGCCGCACGCCGGCCTTGGCGGCGAGGTGCACCACGCCCGCCACCCCGTCGAACGGGAGATCGGTACGGGCGCAGTCGAGCTCCGCGAGACGGAAGCCGGAGCGGCCGTCGAGGGCCGCCAGGTTCTGCTCCTTGATGGCCCGGCTGTAAAACGGATCGAAGTTGTCCACCCCGATCACCTCGTCGCCGCGCGCCACCAGCGCCTCGGCGACGTGGGAGCCGATGAAGCCCGCCGCGCCCGTCACCAGCCAGCGGGCGCTCACCCGGCGGTCACCGAGCGGAAATAAGCGATGGTACGGCGCAGGCCGTCCTCGAGGGCGACCTTGGGCTCCCATCCCAGCGTGGTGCGGGCCCGCGTGATGTCCGGCTTCCGTACCTTGGGGTCGTCGGTGGGCAGCGGCCGTTCGACGACGGCGGCCCGGCTGCCGGTGAGCGCGATCACCCGCTCCGCCAGCTGGCGGACGGTAAACTCGTTGGGGTTGCCGATGTTGACCGGGTCGCTGGAGCCCCGCTCGAAGAGGCGGAGGATGCCGTCGATGAGGTCGTCCACGTAGCAGAAGGAGCGGGTCTGATCGCCCCGGCCATAGACGGTGAGCGCCTCGCCCGCCAGGGCCTGCACGATGAAGTTCGACACGACGCGCCCGTCGTGGGGACGCATCCGCGGACCGTAGGTGTTGAAGATCCGCACGATCCGCGTATCCACCTGGTGATAGCGGTGGTACGCCATCGTCATCGCCTCGGCGAACCGTTTGGCCTCGTCGTAGACGCCCCGCGGGCCCACCGGGTTCACGTTCCCCCAGTAGGTCTCGGGCTGCGGGTGGACCAGCGGATCACCGTAGACCTCGGACGTGGACGCCAGGAAGAATCGGGCGCCTTTTGCCTTGGCGAGCCCCAGGGCGTTGTGGGTGCCGAGTGAGCCCACCTTGAGCGTCTGGATGGGCAGCTCGAGGTAGTCCACGGGACTCGCGGGGCTGGCGAAATGAAACACGCCGTCCAGCGGTCCGGCGACGTCGATGAACGTCGACACGTCGTGCCGCACGAACGACCAGGCCGGGTGGTCCCGCAGATGCTCGACGTTGGCCGGGTTGCCGGTGACGAAGTTGTCCATCCCCACGACCTGATGCCCCCGCGCGATCAGGGCATCGGTCAAGTGGGATCCGAGAAACCCGGCGGCGCCCGTTACGAGGAGGCGCATGCCAGCCGGCGGCCGAGGCTGTCGTAGGTGAATCCGAGACCGGCCAGGCGGCTGGGGTCGTAGAGGTTGCGACCGTCCACGATCAGCGCCTGCCGCAGCAGCCCCTTCATCTTCGCGAAGTCCGGATTCCGGTATTCGAGCCACTCGGTCACGATGGCCAGCGCGTCCGCGCCCTCGAGCGCGGCATAGGCGTCGGGGGCGTAGGTCACCCGGTCGCCGAGCTGGGCCCGGGCGGTGTGCATCGCCTCGGGGTCGTGGACCCGCACGCGCGCCCCCGCCGCGAGCAGCGCTTCGACCAGGACCAGGGCGGGGCTCTCCCGGACGTCGTCGGTCTCGGCCTTGAAGGCGAGCCCCCACACGGCCACCACGCGGCCGCGGAGACCCTGGGCGAACTGCCGGGTGAGCTTGTCGAAGAGAATCAGCTTCTGGCGCTCGTTCGCGGCCTCCACCGCCTTGAGCACGTCGAGCGACACCCCCCGGTCGTCGCCGGTCTTGATCAGCGCCTTCACGTCCTTGGGGAAGCAGGAGCCGCCGTACCCCGGACCCGGAAACAGGAAGGCGGGGCCGATGCGGCGGTCGCTTCCGATCCCCTTCCGCACCAGCGTCACGTCCGCGCCGACCACTTCGCAGAGTCGCGCCACCTGGTTCATGAACGAGATCCGGGTCGCCAGCATCGCGTTCGCCGCGTACTTGGTCATCTCGGCCGACGGGATGTCCATGAAGATCAGGGGATTCCCGGTGCGGACGAACGGCGCGTAGAGCTCCTCGAGCACCCGGGCGGTCTCGTCGGCATCCACGCCCACGACTACGCGGTCGGGTTTCATGAAATCCTCGACCGCCGCGCCTTCCTTCAGAAACTCGGGGTTGGAGCAGACGTGGAACGGCGTCGTCGTGTGCTTGGCGATTTCGGCGCGGACTCTTTCGGCGGTCCCCACCGGCACGGTGCTCTTGGTGATCACGATCTTGGAGCGGTTCAGGTGCTGGCCGATGGTCCGCGCCACGGCGAGCACGTGCTGCAGGTCGGCCGACCCGTCCTCGTCCGGCGGCGTGCCGACGGCGATGAAGATGATGTCGGACCGCTCCACCGCGCCGGCGACGTCGGTGGTGAAGGTCAGGCGCCCCTGCCGCTGGTTCCGTTCCACCAGCGGCTCGAGTCCCGGCTCGTAGATGGGCAGCTCGTTCCGCTTGAGGCGATCGATCTTGCCCGCGTCCACGTCCGCGCAGGCCACGGTGTTCCCGGTTTCCGCCAGGCAGGCGCCCACGACGAGCCCCACGTAGCCGCTCCCGACGACGCCGACGTTCACGTGGACTTCTCCCGGGGCAGGACGTGGCGGGTGTCCACGACCTGACGCGCGGCGCGGGCCACGAGGGCGTAGTCCACTCCCGTATGGTCGGTGACGATGATGGCGCAGTCGGACCCACCCAGCGTCTCCGCGCTGAGCGGCACCGAAGCGAGGTCCAGGGCATCTTCCTTGAGCGTCGGGATATGCGGGTCGTGATAGGAGACCAAGGCGCCGCGCTGCTGCAGCAGCTTGATCACGTCGAGCGCCGGACTCTCCCGGATGTCGTCGATGTCCTTCTTGTAGGCCACCCCGATGACGAGCACGCGGCTTCCCCGCACCGCCTTGCCCTGGTCGTTCAGGCCGTCGGCCACCTTGGTCACCCAGTATTCGGGCATCTCCGCGTTCATTTCACCCGCCAGCTCGATGAAGCGGGTCTTGTAGTTCAGGGTCCGCATCTTCCAGGCCAGGTAATGGGGGTCGAGCGGGATGCAGTGCCCGCCCACGCCCGGTCCGGGCGTGAACTTCATGAACCCGAAGGGCTTGGTGGAAGCGGCTTCGATGACCTCCCAGACGTCCACGCCCAGCTTATCGCAGACGATGGCCATTTCGTTCGCGAGCCCGATGTTCACGCTGCGGAACGTGTTCTCGAGAATCTTCACCAGCTCCGCCGCCTCGGGGGACGAGACCGGCACCAGGGTGTCGATCGCGGGCTGATAGAGCGCCACGGTGGCGGCGCGGCAGTGGGGCGTGATGCCGCCCACCACTTTGGGCGTGTTCCGCGTGTTGTACTTCGGATTGCCCGGATCCACCCGCTCGGGTGAAAAGGCGAGGAAGAAATCCACGCCCACCTTCAACCCGGTGGACTCGAGGGCCGGGAGCATCAGCTCCCGGGTCGTGCCCGGGTAGGTGGTGGACTCGAGCACGATGAGCTGGCCCTTGCGGAGCGTCTTCTTGACCGATTCGGTGGCGGCCAGCACGTAGCTGACGTCGGGATCCTTGGTTTTGGAAAGCGGCGTCGGCACGCAGATCGAGATCGCGTCCGGCTCGCCCATGCGGGCCAGGTCGGTGGTCGCGGAGAACTTCCCCGCGTGCACCGCGTCGGCCACGGCGCGGGTGGACACGTCCTGAATGTGGGACTTGCCCGCGTTCAGGCCGTCCACGGTCCGCCGATTGACGTCGAAGCCGATGACCCGGTATCCCGCCCGCACCAGCTCCATCGCGAGGGGCAGGCCCACATACCCGAGCCCGACGATCCCGAACACCGCGCTCCGGTCGCGCGCCTTGGCGATCAGGGCATCCACGGGGGCGGGGGGGGCGGCGGGACTCACAGCGTCACCGGCGTGCCGCCGGCCGCCAGGGACCGCGACGCCGCCTCGAGCACCTGGACCACCCGCACCCCCTCGGCCGCGCCGGCCCGCGGGACGTCCTGCCCCCGCGCCACGCGGACGAAGTGGGCGAGCTCCGCGGCCAGGGGCTCCACGTTGGGGAGCCGGGGGATGAAGATGTCGCCCTCGCGCACCGACAGGCTTTCGCCGTAGGAGGCGTATTCCGGCGGCCGATCCACGCCCTTGTCGTAGATGCGGAGCTTTTCGCGGGTCTCCATGTCGTCGAAGACCGCCATCTTGGTTGCGCCCACCACCGTCAACTTGCGCTCCTTGTGAGGGTCGAGCCACGACAGCTGGACGTGCGCCAGCGCGCCGCTCGCGAACTCCATCGTGAGAAACACGACGTCCTCGACGCCGGGCTGGAGATAGCAGTGCCCCTGCGCGGCCACGCGCACGGGCGCCTCGCCCAGCACTTCCAGCGCCACCGAAACGTCGTGGGGCCCGAAGCTCCACAGGGCGTTCTCGTCGGCCCGGACCTGCCCCAGGTTCACCCGGAGGCCGTATAGATAATAGATCCGTCCCAGGTCCCCGCCCCGCACCAGCGCCTTCAGGCGCTCGACGGCCGCGTGATAGACCAGGAGGTGCCCGGCGAGGACCGGGACCTTCCGGGCCGCCGCCGCCGCCGCGACCCGTTGCGCATCCGCCACGGACAGCGCGAAGGGCTTCTCGACCAGGCAGGGCTTCCCGGCCTCCACGACCCGCAGCGCCAGCTCCGCGTGGACCTTGGCGGGGGCCGCGATGACCACCGCGTCGGACGCCTCGAGGAGGGCGCCCACGTCGGCGGTGATCAGCGTCCCCGGGTACTGCCGCGCCAGCTTCTGCCGGGTGGCATCGGAGGTATCGCAGACCGCGGCGAGCTCGCCCTCGGCGAGCCCCGCGACGGTGCGGACGTGGTTACGGCCCCAGGCGCCGGCGCCGACGACCCCGATCTTGAGACGCGTCAACGGTAGAAGCTCGTGACGGCGTCCACGACCGCGGTCTTCTGCGCGTCGGTCAGCTCCGGATAGATGGGGAGCGAAATGACCTCGTGCGCGGCCCGCTCGGCGCGGGGCAGCCGGCCCGGGACGTATCCGAGGTGCGCGAAGCAGGGCTGGAGATGCAGCGGGACCGGGTAGTAGACCGCGTGCCCGATCCCCTTCTCCTTGAGATGGGCCGCCAGCGCGTCGCGGCGCTCCACCCGAAGGGTGTACTGATGAAAGATGTGCTCGTTGGCCGGATCGACCACGGGGGGCCGCACCGCGCCGAGGCCGCCGAAGGCCCTGGTGTACCAGGCCGCGTGCTCCCGCCGCCGGGCGGACCACGCGGCGAGATGCGGCAGCTTGGCCAGGAGCAGCGCGGCCTGCAGCGTGTCGAGGCGGGAGTTCGTCCCCACCTCGTCGTGATGGTACTGCTTGGCCCCGCCGTGGAGGCGCAGCTTCCGCAGACGGTCCGCGGTCCGGTCGTCCGAGGTGACGATCATCCCGCCGTCCCCCCAGGCGCCCAGGTTCTTCGACGGGAAAAAGGAATAGCCGGTGGCCCATCCCAGCTCGCCCGCCATCCGCCACGCGCCGTCGATCTTCCGCCGCGCGCCGATGGCCTGTGCCGCGTCCTCGATGATCGGGAGGCCGCGTCGCCCCGCGATCGCCAGCAGGCGCTCCATCGCGGCCATCTGCCCGTACAGGTGCACCGGCATGATGGCGCGGGTCCGGGGCGTGAGAGCCGCCTCCACCGCGGCGGGGTCGAGGTTGAAGGTGTCGGGATCGATATCCACGAACACCGGCGTCCCGCCGGCGTTGTGGATCGTTCCGGCGGTGGCGAAGAACGTGAAGGGCGTGGTGATGACCTCGTCCCCCGGCTTGAGCCCCAGCGCCTTGAGGGGAAGGAGCAGGGCGTCGGTACCCGACGCGCAGCCGATCCCGTACCGGGCGTGCGACAGCGCCGCCACCTCGGCCTCGAGCGTGGGGATGGCGGGGCCCATGATGAACTGCTGGGATTCGATCACGGCGTGAATCGCCGCGAGCGTCTCGGTCTTGATGGTCTGGTACTGGGCCACCAGGTCCAACATCGGCACGTTCACGGGGAATCTCCGGTCAGGCGGAAGAGGCCGTCACGCGGGGCGCGGCGGCCGGGTGTTGCGCAGCCGCCCGTCCGTCTCGGCGTAGGTGGCGCCACACGCGGCACAGGCCGCCGTGCCGCCGCTCACGGCCAGGCGCTCGCCGCACTGACACATCCAGCCCACCCGCCGGGCCGGCACACCCAGCATCAGGCCGTAGGCGGGCACGTCCGACGTGACCACGGCGCCGGCGCCGATGAACGCGTACTCGCCCAGGGTGACGCCGCAGACGATGGTGGCGTTGGCGCCGATGGAAGCCCCGCGCCGCACCAGCGTCGGCCGGTACTCGTGCTTCCGGGACACGTGGCTGCGCGGATTCAGGACGTTGGTGAAGACGCACGACGGCCCGCAGAAGACGTCGTCCTCCAGGGTCACGCCTTCGTAGACCGAGACGTTGTTCTGGATCTTGACGTTGTCGCCGATGCGCGTGCCCGGCATCACCACCACGTTCTGGCCCAGGCTCGAGCGCTGGCCGATCACCGCGCCCTTCATCACGTGACAGAAATGCCAGATCTTGGTCCCGGCACCCACGACCGCGCCCTCGTCCACGAAGCTCGACGGGTGCACGAAGTAATCGGCCATCAGCCGATGACCCGCACTTCCGGCTCGAGCTCCACACCCAGCTTCTTCTGGACCGTCTTCCGCACGTGCTCCATCAGCTTGAGCACGTCCGCCGCGGTGGCGGCACCGGTATTGATGAAGTAGTTGGCGTGCATCGTGGAGACCTGCGCACCGCCCACGGTGTGGCCCTTCAGGCCGGCCTCGTCGATCAGCATCCCGGCGGTGCGCGTGAGGCTCGGGTTCCGAAAGACGGAGCCGCAGCAGGGCTGGTCGTACGGCGTGCCGGCCTTCCGCCACCGGAAGAGGCGGCTCTGCAGCTCCTTGAGCTTGGCGGGGGACTCCTCCCCCAGCACCAGCTTGGCCTCGAGCACGATCACCTGGCCGAGGTTCGAGGCCCGGTACTTGAACGAAATCTGCTTGCGTCCCACCTGCTTGATCTTGCCCTTCGGGTCCATCACCGTCACTTCGGTGACGACCTCGGAGAACTCGGCGCCGTGGCAGCCGGCGTTCATGTAGATCCCGCCGCCCACGGTGCCCGGAATGCCGACGAAGCGCTCCACGCCCACGAACCCGGCCTCGGCGGTGCGCCGGGCGAGGATGGGCGTGGGCATCCCGGCGCCCACGATGGCGGTGGCGCCCTTCATCTCGAACCGGTCGAGCCCCTTCCCCATCCGGATGACGAGTCCGGGAAAGCCGGCGTCCTTGATGAGCACGTTGGAGCCGAGTCCGAGGACCACCCAGGGGAGCCCGCGGGCCTGCGCCAGGTCGAGGCCGCGCTGCACGTCCTCGACGTCGGCGGGCATCAGGAAGTAGCGCGCCGGACCGCCGATCCGGTACGTGGTATAACGCGCCAGCGGCTCCTGCTCGAGCAGGCGGCCGCGGAACTTCACCTTCGGGGGCGCCGGCGGGGCCGGCGGGGCGGGCTTGGCCGCCTTTACGTTCTTACCGCCCGCGCTCCGGGACTGGGAACGGGCGCCTTTGGCGCCTGAGGGAGCGGGTTTCCCACGGGGAGTTTTGGGTGCCATGCCTGGAGGCTCCTCACGCTGCCGGTGCGGCTCTTCAACGCGATGATGGCATCGCATGCGGCGCTGGCCGCGGACATCGTGGTCGTGTACGGGATCCGGTGAACCAGCGCGGCGCGCCGGATCGCGAAGTCGTCTTCCTGCGTGAACTTGCCGAGGGGCGTGTTGATCAGGAGCTGGATCTCGCCGGACACGAGGAGGTCAATGCAGTTCGGCCGTCCCTCGTGCACCTTGCGCACCGACTCCGCGGGCACGCCCCGCGCGTTCAGGTACCGTTCCGTCCCTTCGGTGGCGAGGATGCGGAACCCCAGCTCGTGGAGCCGCCGCACGATCGGAACCACCGTGGGTTTGTCCGAGTCGTTCACCGTCACGAACACGGTGCCCGACAGGGGGAGGCTCGAGTCCGCGGCGATCTGCGCCTTGGCGAAGGCCATCCCGAAGCTGTCGGCGAACCCCATCGCTTCGCCCGTGGACCGCATCTCCGGACCCAACAGGCTATCCACCCCGGGCAGCTTCGTGAAGGGGAAGACCGCCTCCTTCACGGCCACGCCGGGGAGGGGAAGCTCATCGGGGACCCCCAATTCGTCCAGCCCATGCCCCACCATCACCGCGGCGGCCAGCTTGGCCAGGGACACCCCGGTGGCCTTGCTCACGAAGGGGATGGTCCGGGAGGCCCGCGGATTGACCTCCAGGACGTAGACGGTCCCGTCCTTGATGGCGAACTGGACGTTGATCAGCCCCACCACCCCCAGGGCCTCGGCGAACGCCTTGGTGTGCCTCCGCATCTCCGCCACCTGCCGGTCCCCGATGAGATAGGGGGGCAGCACGCACGCCGAGTCCCCCGAATGAACCCCGGCGTCCTCGATGTGCTGCATCACCCCGCCCACCACGCAGCGGCGGCCGTCCGCGATGGCGTCCACGTCGGCCTCGAAGGCATCCTCCAGGAACCGGTCGATCAGCACCGGATGTTCCGGCGCGACCCGGGCCGCCCGCTCGAAGAACTCCCGCAGGGAGCCCGCGTCGTACACGATCTCCATCGCCCGCCCGCCCAGCACGTAGCTGGGGCGGATCAGTACCGGGTACCCGATCCGTTCCGCGACCTTCACGGCCTCGTCGACCGAGCGGGCCATGCCGTTGGCGGGCTGGTTGACGCCCAGGCGCCGGGCCAGCGCGTCGAAGCGCTCGCGGTCCTCGGCGATGTCGATGGCGTCGGGACTGGTGCCGAGGATCGGGACCCCCGCCGCCTCGAGGGGTTTGGTGAGCCGGAGGGGTGTCTGCCCGCCCAGCTGTACCACCACGCCCTTGGGCTGCTCCCACCGGACGATCTCGAGCACGTCCTCGAAGGTGAGCGGCTCGAAGTACAGCTTGTTCGAGATGTCGAAGTCCGTCGAGACCGTCTCCGGATTCGAGTTGATCATGATGGTCTGGTAGCCGAGCTCGCGGAACGCGAGCCCGGCCCGGACGCAGCAGTAGTCGAATTCGACGCCCTGGCCGATGCGGTTCGGCCCCGACCCCAGAATCACGATCCCCCGTTCGCCCAGGGGCTCGGACTCGTTCTCGTCGTCGTAACAGGAGTAGAGGTACGGCGTGCTGGACGGGAATTCACCCGCGCAGGTGTCCACGGTCTTGTAGACCGGGTGGAGGCCCAGGGCCCAGCGGCGCTCGCGGACCGCGGTTTCGCTCTCCCCCCGGAGCTGGGCCAGCTGGCGGTCGGAAAACCCGAGCCGCTTCATCCGGCGCAACACGGCGGCGTCGGGCGCCGGGCCCGCCGCATAGGCGCGCTCGGCGTCCAGCAGCTCCTGCAGCTGACAGAGGAACCAGGGATCGATGCCCGACGCCTGCGCGACCTCGGGTATGGACAGGCCGGCCCCGAGCCCGCGCTTGATCTGGAAGACCCGCTCCGGCGTGGGGGTCCGCAGGGCGACGCGGATGTCTTCGGCCGAGTCGGAGGTGAGCCGGTCATCGGCGAGGGTCGCGCCCTCGCTCCAGCCGGCGCGTCCCGTCTCGAGCGCCCGCAGGCCCTTCTGGAAGGCCTCCTTGAAGGTGCGGCCGATCGCCATCGCCTCGCCCACCGATTTCATCTGCGTGGTGAGATGGAAGTCGGCACGGGGGAACTTCTCGAAAGCGAACCGGGGCATCTTGAGCACCACGTAATCGAGCACCGGCTCGAAAGACGCCGGCGTGGTGCGCGTGATGTCGTTGGGCAGCTCGTCCAGCGTGTACCCCACGGCGAGCTTGGCCCCGATCCGGGCGATCGGGAACCCGGTGGCCTTCGACGCCAGGGCCGATGACCGGGACACGCGGGGGTTCATCTCGATGACCAGCATCTCGCCGTCGGCGGGGTTCACGGCGAACTGGATGTTGCAGCCGCCCGCCTCCACGCCGATCTCGCGGATGATGGCGATCGCGGCGTCGCGCATCCGCTGGTACTCACGGTCCGTGAGCGTCATCGCCGGCGCGACGGTGATCGAGTCACCGGTATGCACGCCCATCGGGTCGATGTTCTCGATGGAGCACACGATCACCACGTTGTCCCGGCCGTCCCGCATCACTTCGAGCTCGAATTCCTTCCAGCCGATCACCGAGCGCTCGATGAGCGTGGAGTGCACGGGCGAGAGCTCCAGGGCGCCCTCCACCAGCTCCTCGAACTCGGCGCGATTGTAGGCCACGCCCCCGCCGGTCCCGCCCAGGGTGAACGAGGGCCGGATGATGGCGGGATACCCGGTGTCCGCGACGGCGGCGAGCCCCTCCGCCAGGCTCTTCACGGTGCGCCCGTGGGGCGTGTCCAGGCCGATGCGCCGCATCGCGACGGCGAACTCGGCCCGGTCTTCCGCCATCTGGATGGCGCGCGCGTTGGCGCCGATCAGCTGGACCCCGAACTCGGCCAGCGTGCCGTCCTGCACCAGCGCCATCGCGACGTTCAAGGCGGTCTGCCCCCCCATCGTGGGCAGGAGCGCGTCGGGACGCTCCCGTTCGATCACCTTGCGCACCCAGGCCGGCGTCACCGGCTCGATGTAGGTCTGGTCGGCCAACTCGGGGTCCGTCATGATCGTGGCGGGATTGGAGTTGACCAGGACGACCTCGTAGCCCTCCTCCCGCAGCGCCTTGATCGCCTGGGTGCCGGAGTAGTCGAACTCGGCCCCCTGCCCGATGACGATGGGGCCGGAGCCCAGGAGGAGGATGCGCTTGAGGTCAGACCGCTTGGGCATCGACCGTATCCCGCAGGGTATCGTCGAACGTGTGCGCCGGGGCCCAGCCCGTCGCGCGTCGCAGTTTGGTCCCGTCGCCGATCAGGTCGGGGATGTCGGCCGGCCGCATCAGCTCCGGATCCACTTCCGGAATCACCCGCGCGTCGAGGAGCCGGGCCAGGCGGTCGAACAGGTCGCGGAGGCCGATCCCCTGCCCGCCCGCGACGTTGTAGGCCTCGCCCGGCACTCCCTTCAGGAGCAGGCGGGCATAGGCGTCCACCACGTCCCGCACGTCCAGGAACTCCCGGACCGGATCGAGGTTGCCGACTTTCACCACCGGCGCGCCGATCTGCCGGGCATAGCGCAGCCGCTGGGCGAACGCGGGCACGACGAAGCGCGTGTCCTGCCCGGGGCCGGTGTGGGCGAAGGCCCGGGCGACCACCACCCGGAGTCCGCTGCGCCGCCAGGCCTCGAGCGCCGCGGTCTCCGCGCCGACTTTGCTCGCGGCGTAGGGGGAGCACGGCAGGAGCGGGTCGGTTTCGACCCGGGGCCGCCGGCCCTCGCCCCGGCCGTACACCTCGGCGGTCGACACGACCAGGAGGAGCGGATCCGCGCGTCCCATCCGCCGCGCCTCGGCCAGCACGTAGGCGATCCGCGCGGTGCCGGCGGCGTTCGCGGTCCAGGCGTATCCCGGGTCGCGGGCCGCCTCCGGCCCGGAGGCTACGGCGGCCAGGTGGATGACGGCGTCGTACGGCAGGTCCACGCCCATCCGGACCGACTCGGCATCGGTGAGCTCGAGCGGCAACCAGCGCACGGCCTCCCGCTCGGCGGCGGTCAGTCCGTCGTCGTGGCTCGCGCGCGTGGGGCGCAGGGCGCCGAACACCTCGTGTCCGTCGGTGAGGAGCCGGCGGATCATCCACCGCCCCACGAACCCGTCGGCGCCGGTGACGAGCACCTTCACGCCGTGCGCTCCAGGTCGGCGTCCACCATCATCGTCACCAGGTCGGCGAAGGTGGTCCGCGGGCTCCAGCCCAGCTCGTCCCGCGCCCGGCGGGGATCGGCCTGGAGGATGTCCACCTCGGCGGGCCGGACGAACTGCGGGTCCACCACCACGTGCTTCCGCCAGTCGAGTCCCGCGTGGGCGAACGCGATCTCGCAGAGCTCGCGGACGGTATGGGTCTCGCCGGTGCCGATCACGTAGTCGCCGGGCCGCTCGCTCTGGAGCATCCGCCACATCGCGTCCACGTAGTCGCCCGCGTAGCCCCAGTCGCGCCGCGCGTCCAGGTTTCCGAGGCGCACCTCGGTGGCGCGGCCCCGCTTGATGCGCGCGACCGCGTGCGTGACCTTCCGCGTCACGAACTCGAGACCCCGCCGCGGAGACTCGTGGTTGAAGAGGATGCCGCTCACCGCGAAGAGGCCGTAGGACTCCCGGTAGTTCACGGTGATCCAGTGCCCGTAGACCTTGGCCACGCCGTAGGGGGACCGGGGGTAGAAGGGCGTGGTCTCCCGCTGCGGCGTCTCCTGCACCTTGCCGAACATCTCGGACGAGCTGGCCTGGTAGAACCGCGCCTCGGGGTGCGCCAGGCGGACCGCCTCCAGGAGGCGGGTGACGCCGAGCGCCGTGAATTCACCCGTGAGCACCGGCTGGCTCCAGGAGGTGGGGACGAAGCTCTGGGCCGCGAGGTTGTAGACCTCGTGCGGCCGCGCGTCCCGGATGACGGCGGTGAGGGAATGCTGGTCCAGGAGATCCGCCGGGACGATGTGCACCCGGTCCAGAAGATGGCCGATCCGCTCGTAGGAGTCGTGCGACGTCCGGCGCACCACTCCGACGACCTCGTAGCCCTTCTCCAGGAGCAGCTCGGCCAGGTAGGAGCCGTCCTGACCGGTGACGCCGGTCACGACGGCGGTCCGGCGGGGTTGCCCCCCCTCCGGCCCCGGATTAGGTTTCCGCCCCTGCTGGCCCTTCGGGTGTTCGGGTCCGCGTGTGGTGGAACTCATTCGTCGGAACGACCATGGCTCGAGTTTGTGAACTGTGTGGCAAGGGCCCCGCGACGGGGCACAACGTCAGCCACGCGAACAACAAGTCCAACCGCCGCTGGTTCCCCAACCTGCAGCGGGTCCGCGCCGTGGTGAACGGCAGCACCCGCCGGCTGCGGGTCTGCACCCGCTGCATCAAGTCGAACCGCGTGGTCAAGGCCGCCTGAAGAAAAAAGGGGACCCCTCGGGGTCCCCTGCATCGCCGTCCGCCCCGCCGCTCGCTCACTCACTCAGCAGCTCGATCCGGGCCACGTCCGCGCCGTCACCGACGCGGTGCCCGAGCTTGATGATGCGCGTGTATCCGCCCGGCCGCGCCGCGAAGCGTTTGCCCAGCTCCGCGAAGAGGCGGTGGCTCACGGCCTTGTCCGCGATCCGCCGCTCGACCAGCCGGCGGGCGTGCAGGTCGCCCCGGCGCGCCAGGGTGATGAGGCGCTCCGCGAACGGGCGGAGCTCCTTGGCCTTGGCCTCGGTGGTGACGATGCGTTCGTGCCGGAAGAGGGCGGTCGCCATGTTTTTCAGCGTCGCCTTCTTGTGGCTCGAGGTGCGGGAAAGCTGCCGGCCCTTGGCGCGATGCCGCATTATTCCTCCTCGCCCACCGCCGCCTGTGCCATCGGCGGCACCCCCGGATCGAGAATCCGGACGTCACCGGCCGGGGTGGCCTCCCACCGCATGCCGAAGTTCAGGCCCTCCCGGCGCAGGAGGTCGGCGATCTCGCCCAGCGCCTTCTCACCCACGTTCTTCACCTTCAGCAGGTCGGCCTCGGAGTGCTGCACCAGGTCGCCCATGTTGCGGATGTTGGAATTCTTGAGCGAGTTCACCGAGCGGACCGAGAGCCCGACGTCGTCGATGCTGCGCTCGAACAGCTCCCGCTGCCGGCCCGGAGTCCCCGCGCCGCCGTTGCCCTGGGGCTCGGCGCTCACGGTCGGCACCTTGCCGAAGTCCACGAAGTACCGGAAATGCTCGTGGGCCAGCGCGGCGGCGTACGCAACCGCGTCTTCGGGGCTGATGGTGCCGTTGGTCTCCACCGAGAGGGTCAGCCGGTCGTAGTCGGTCCGCTGGCCGACGCGGGTTTCCGCCACGGTGAAGTTGGCGCGGCGGACCGGATTGTAGATCGAGTCGATCCGCACCACGTCCACCGAGAGCGCCCGGTCCACGGGGTGCTGCTCGGCCTCCACGTACCCGCGGCCCTTGTTCACGTAGAGCTCGCCGTTCATCTCCTTGTCGTCCTGGAGGGTGAACAGCAGCTGATCCGGGTTCACCACGGTCACGGCACCGTGCGCCTCGATGTCCCGGGCATACACGGGCCCGGCGGTGTCCCGCTTGATGTGGAGGACCGCTTCGTCGGCGTCGGGGGCCAGCACCAGGGTCAGCTGCTTCAGGCGCTGGATGATCTGGTGGACGTCTTCCACCACGCCCGGGATGGTCTGGTGCTCGTGCACCACGCCGTCGAGCCGGAAGGCCCACACCGCGGCGCCCCGCAGCGACGACAGCAGCATCCGGCGGAGGGAATTGCCCAGCGTATACCCGTAGCCGCGCTCGAGGGGCTGGAGGCGGAACTCGGCGGCGTTGGGCGAGTCCTCCCGCTTGGTCATTTCGACCACGTGCGGGCGGACCAGACCGGTCAGGTCGAGAGTAGTCATCACTTGGAGTAGAGCTCGACGATGAGCTGTTCTTGCGCCGCGACCGGAATGGCGTCGCGGGTGGGCCGCTCGGTCATCTTGCCGAGGGCCTTGTCGCTGTCCACCTGAATCCAGCTGACGGGCTGACCGCGCCCGGCCAGCTCGAGGGCGACCTTCACCAGGGCCAGCTCGCGGCTGGCGTCGCTCACCCGGACTTCGTCGCCGGGCCGGATCCGGTAGGACGGGATATCCACGGTTCGGCCGTTCACCAGAATGTGCCGGTGGCGGACCAGCTGACGCGCCTGCCGGCGCGACGCGGCGAACCCCATCCGGTACACGATGTTGTCGAGCCGGGACTCGAGCGCGATCAGGAGCGCCTCGCCGGTGACACCCGGCTCACGCAGCACGCGCTCGAACACGTTGCGGAACTGGCGCTCGGAGAGTCCGTAGATGCGCTTCACCTTCTGCTTTTCGCGCATCTGCTTGGCGTACTCCGACGCCTTGCGGCGGCGCCCCGTCCCCTGGCCGTGCTGGCCCGGGGCGTAGGCCCGGCGCTCGATGGCGCACTTCTCCGTCAGACAGCGCGCCCCCTTCAGAAAGAGCTTGGTGCCTTCGCGGCGGCAGAGCCTGCAGGCCGGACCGGTATAGCGCGCCATCGATCAGACCCGCCGCTTCTTGGGCGGCCGGCACCCATTGTGGGGGATCGGGGTCACGTCGCGGATGGAGCGGATCACGAGCCCCGCGGTGGCCAGCGCCTGGATGGCGGACTCGCGTCCCGATCCGGGGCCCTGCACGCGCACGTGCACCCGCTTCACGCCGAGCGACAGGGCTTCGCGCGCGGCCTGCTCGGCCGCCACCGTCGCGGCGAACGGCGTGGACTTTTTCGAGCCCTTGAACCCGGCCTTGCCGGCCGAGCCCCACGTGATCGCGTTGCCGTGCGAGTCAGTGATGGTGATGAGCGTGTTGTTGAACGTGGCGGTGATATGCGCCACGCCCTCCGCTTCCACGACTTTCTTGGCGCGCTTGGCGCCCGCTGCTTTCGCCTGTGCCATTTACTTTTTCAGGGAGGGCTTCTTCTTGCCCGCGATGGCGCGCCGCGGCCCCTTCTTGGTGCGCGCGTTGGTGTGCGTGCGCTGACCGCGCACCGGGAGATTCTTGCGGTGCCGCCCGCCCCGGTAGGTGCCGATGTCCATCAACCGCTTGATGTTCATCGCCACCTCGGTGCGGAGCGCGCCCTCGACCTTGTAGTCGCGCTCGATCACCTGCCGGAGCCGCGCGACTTCCGCGTCCCGCAGGTCCCGCACCCGCGCGTCCGGGCTCACGCCCGT
>Ga0335085_10000871_pt1 | contig 74399 bp, 64 predicted proteins | sample Lox_Sample_45_FD_206712 | JGI IMG/M metagenome (GOLD analysis project Ga0335085, IMG submission 206712) | Soil microbial communities from Loxahatchee National Wildlife Refuge, Florida, United States - Lox_Sample_4.5 | ecosystem: Environmental > Terrestrial > Soil > Wetlands | place: USA... | reverse complement strand
CGTCCGGCACGGATGACGCGGTCAAGCGCTTGACAGGCTGCCGTCAACTCCGGCCGCGTCTTGGCCGCTATGATGGTGTCGATAAGCGCGTCAACGGCTGGATCGGAGATACCAGCGAGATTCTGTGAACCTTTTGTCGCCGCAGCTTGTGATGAAAAGAACGTACGTAACGAATCGCCCGGAGTTGCCGAAAAGCTGAAGCGTTCAACTGTGATATCGAAATCATACCCATCCACGCGCGCGCGATATTGTACTGGATCGACGACGCGCAATGTGGCGTCGATGCCAAGTACGCCCAGATTTTTGATGTAAGGCAGGTGATGGGGCTGAAAAGTCGGCTCATCGATCAAAAACTCAATGGTGATGGGTTTCCCGTTTGGCAAAAAGCGCTTGCCGTTTTTGAGCGTACATCCGGCGTCAGTGAGCAGTTGCGCGCCGCGCCTGAGCCACTGGCGATCCTGCCCTGACCCGTCGGTGACAGGAGGCACATATGGTTCGGCGAACACCTCATCCGGGAGTTTTCCGCGAAATGGCTCCAGCAATGCGAGTTCGGCACCATCGGGCTTGCCTTTCGCCATCATCGGTGAATTCTGAAACACAGAATGCGTGCGGTCATAGGAACCATACATGATGTTCTTGTTGGTCCATTCGAAATCAAATGCATCGATCAAAGCTTCGCGCACGCGCCGATCCTTGAATTTGTCTCGTCTCGTATTGATGAACCAGCCCTGCGCACCCGAGGGCGTGTCGTCCGGCAGCACATCGCGCTTGACACGCCCATTCTTGAACGCCGGAAAGTCGTAACGTGTCGCCCAGGTGCGCGACGTGAATTCCTCGCGAAACAGATAGTTTTTTGCCGTGAAGCCTTCGAACCCGACCTCGCGATCGCGATAGTATTCGAAACGTACCACGTCAAAGTTACTCTGCCCGCGCGAAACAGGGAGATCAGCGCCCCACCAATCCTTCACGCGCTCATACTCGATAAAATGTCCGACCTGAAAGCGGCCAACTTTATACGCACCGCAGCCCAGCGGAATATCCAGCGTCGATTCATCGAAATGTTTCTTCGAATAATAGGCACGCGAAAAGATCGGCAATGCGGCAACAAACAAAGGAACGTCGCGGCCGCGATTTTCGGCAAAGTGCACGACAACGGTTCGATCGTCTGCTGCTTCCGCTCCCATGAAATCGCGCAGTTGCTGTGTGATGATCGGATGGCCTTTTTCTTTCAGCGTTGTCAGCGACCATGCGACATCATGCGCCGTGAGAGGCGTACCGTCGTGAAATTTTGCTTGGGCGCGCAGCATGAAACGATAGGTCAATCCGTCGTCGGAGATGCGCACGCTGCCCGCGGCGAGTCCGTACATGGCATCTGGCTCGTCGCCCGAGCGTGTCATAAGCGTCGCAAACGTAAGCTCCATGCCCTGCGCCGCATCGCCTTTTAGAATATAACTGTTGAGCGAATTGAAGGTCTGGAACGACTGATTGAATTGGCGGTTTGGGCCGATCTGCGAGAATACACCGCCTTTGGGCGCATTCGGGTTGACGTAGTTGAAGTGCGGAAAGTCTGCCGGATATTTGAGGTCACCGAAGGCTGACATACCGTGCCGGTCGGCGTTTTGCGCCAAAGCCGGAACCATGCGGCCGCCGGCAGCGGTTGCCGCCGCACCGGCGAAAAGGCTCAAAGCAGAGCGGCGACTTAAACCCATTGATTCAGGACCGTTGGGGCACTTTGGCCGCTTTTGCTGCATCCCACCACCAGATCGACGGGAATGCCGACGCCCCGTATTTCGGCATCACCTCGGGACGACCAAAGCGATCCCAACGCGCGGTGCGCTGCTTGCCATAAGTCCATTGCGGCACCACGAAGAAATTCCACAGCAAAACACGATCCAGTGCCCGGGTGGCAGCGACCAGATCTTCGCGATCCTTGGTGAAGATCACTCGTTCGATCAGCGCATCGATTGCGGGATTCCTGATACCAATCAAGTTCCGTGAACCGGGCTGGTCGGCGGCCTGTGAACTCCAGAAACCGCGCTGCTCGTTCCCCGGCGAAAGCGACTGCGCCCAAGAGGCGACGATGATGTCGAAATCCCACTGCCGCAACCGGTTCTCATACTGCGCCGCGTCGACCACGCGCACGCTCACTGTTATTCCCAATCGTTCCAGGGAAGGCTTGTAGAACAACACGAAGCGCTCGGTAGCGGGCTCGTCGACCAAAAATTCGACTGCGTATGGTTTGCCGGTCTTGGCATCGACCAGTTTGGTATCCTTCACCTCGTAGCCGGCTTCACGAAACAGCGTGAGCGCCTCACGGAAATTGCTGCGCACGGCTTCGGGATTGCCGCCAACCGGATTTGTGTAGGGCTTGGTAAAGACGTCGTCCGGTACCTTGCCCCGGACGGTCTCGAGAATTTCCAGTTCTTTCCCGGATGGCACGCCGGTGGCCGCGAGTTCGGTTCCTTCAAAGTAACTGGCAATGCGTTTGTACTGGCCGAAAAAAAGCTGTCGATTCATCTCTTCGAAGTCGAAGGCGAAATTGAAGGCGCGGCGGACGCGCGGATCCTTGAATTTATCGCGACGAATGTTGAAGGCGAACCCCTGCATCACGCCAATATTTCGCGTCGGAAATTCTTCCCTCACCACCCGCTTGTCTCGTACAGCAGGGAAATCATAGGAGTTCGCCCATTCCTTGGCGCTGTTCTCGAAACGCCAGTCAATCTGGTCACCTTTGAACGCCTCCAGTGCAACCGTGGAGTCGCGGAAATATTCGTAACGGATCGTCTGGAAATTTCGGGTGCCAACGATAACGTTAAGATCCTTGCCCCAATAGTCATCCACTTTCTCGTAAACCAGTGTCCGGCCTGGCGCGAAATCCTTGAGCCGATATGGTCCCGAACCGAGGGGTGGCTCAAGCGTGGTCTGCGTGACGTCACGCCTGCGGCCAGATTTGTCGGTGCCTTCCCACCAATGTTTTGGCAATACTGGCAGCTGGCCAACAATCTGCGGCAGCTCTCGGTTGCCGGGGCCGTCGAATGTGAAGGTGATTTCGCGTTCGCCTGTTTGCTCCACCTTCACGACATGCCTGTAGTAAGCGCCGTAGAAGGGGCTGTTCTTCTTCAGTACGTCAAATGAATAGAGGACATCGTCGGGTGTAATCGGTTTGCCATCGTGCCAGCGTGCTTTGGCGCGGAGGCGATAGGTAACTACCGAATAATCGTCCGCGTATCTCATGGCTTCCGCCAGCAATCCATACTCGGTCGATACCTCGTCGAGCGACGACGCTGTGAGAGTCTCAATGAAAAGATCGGTGCCGCTGGCGATGCTCCCCTTCACGCCCGCGACCACTGTATTGAAATTGTCGAAGGTACCCAGCGCGCTCTGGCGCACAGTGCCGCCCTGTGGCGCATCTGGATTGACGTAGTCAAAATGCTTGAATCCTTCGGGATATTTGATGTCGCCAAACAGCGACAGCGCATGCCTCCAGTTTTGCGCCTGAGCCGCTGCGCGGCCGATCGGCCACGGGCCCAACACGCCTAGAGCGGGTGTGGCAAAGGCAGCCGCGGTGGCACGCAGCACGGAACGACGGCTCAGTCTCATGCAGCTTCTCCGGCGACAGGCCGCCCCCGCAATGCAGTCGCGGGTGATTATGTCGGTTTTTCGATACCTCGCCAGCCGGGTGGGCGCGCAACGGGCAGCTGAAACGTCAATTTTCCGTGGCCAAACGCCGCAACGACCATCTTAACGAAAACAGCCGGGCAAGTCGCCCGGCCGTTTGGATGAGGTATGGCTGATCGACTATTTCTTGGCCGGCTCGGCGCTCGCCGGCGCCGGCGCGCCTTCCGCTGCCTTTGGCAGCGGGACCGGGCTGTCGGCTAGCGTGTGCAGGTAATCGATCACGTCGGCGCGTTGCTCCGGCCGGGACAGCCCGGCGAAAGTCATAGCCGTTCCCGGGACATAGCCGCGCGGATTGGCCAGGAACTTGTTGAGTTCGTCAAAGCTCCAATTGCCACCCTTGCTCTTCATCCCTGCCGAATAGTTGAAGCCAGCTTCAGATGCGCGCGGGCGGTTCACGATGTTCCACAAATTGGGCCCGACCCGGTTCGGCCCGCCTTTCTCAAAGGTGTGGCAGGCCTGGCATTGTTTGGCGGTCGCCTGGCCTTTTTCCACCGAGGCCTTGGCCAGCAACGTTTCGATCGGCTGCTCCGGCTCTTTGGCCGCGCTCTTTTCACCCTCGACCTGCTCTTTGACGGCGATATCGAAGCCGGGCTTGCTCGGCCTTTCAGGCGCGAAAATAGCGCCCGCACCGATATTGAGGGCAAGCATGATCAGACAGGTGCCGAGAATAGCGCCGAGGACCTTGTTGAGTTCGAAGGAATTCATCGAAGGATGGCTCCCGGAGCGGGAATTAAAGACGATGCGGGGCTACGACCGCCGGGGCCCCGGCAGCGGCGATGAGATACCGGTTTGCCTGGCCCATGGCAACCCGTATAAGCGCCTGCGGCATTATCGACTTTGCTCACGCGCGACCGGACTTTCCGGCAATCCCGATGCCAGACACAATCATCCTCATTCCGGCGCGCCTCGCCTCCACACGTTTGCCGGGCAAGCCTTTGGCGGATTTGAACGGCGCACCAATGATCGTGCACGTGCTTCGGCGCGCCGAATCCGCCAAAGTTGGCGAGGTCGTCGTGGCGACCGACTCAGAGGCGGTCGCTGCAGCTGTGGAAAAGGCTCGAGGCCGAGCCATCATGACGCGCGGCGATCATGTGTCCGGATCGGATCGCATTTATGAAGCCCTGCAGGCGATCGACCCGGAGCAACGCGTCGCCATCATTGTCAATGTCCAGGGCGATCTCCCGACCATCGACCCTGCAGATATCCGTGCGTCACTCAAGCCGCTCAACGACCCACAAGTCGATATTGTCACTCTAGCGGCTGTTATTACCGACCCTGCCGAGCGGACGAATCCAAACGTCGTCAAAATTTCCGGGCAGCAGATCGGCCCCGCTCGCATTCAGGCCAAAAACTTCACCCGTAAAGACGCAACCGGCCCCGGCCCGCATTACCATCACATCGGCCTCTATGCCTATCGTCGTGCGGCACTGGAGCACTTTGTCAAGTTGCCGCCGTCGGCCAACGAGCAGCGCGAGAAGTTGGAGCAACTACGCGCGCTCGACGCCGGAATGCGCATTGATGCGATGATCGTGCAGAGTGTGCCGCTCGGCGTCGATACACCCGAGGATCTGGAAAAGGCGCGCAGGCTGCTCGGCGGTTGACTCACGTGCGAAGGTCTGCGTACGGAACCCCCGGGCGCATGATCCGAAACACGATTTGCAGGTTTTAGGGCGAGATCATACGCAAAGACCGGTGGGACATGGCCAAAAAGAAGATCATCTTTCAGGGCGAGCCAGGAGCAAACTCACATCTTGCGTGCCGTGAGGCTTATCCGGACCACGAGCCGGTGCCTTGCCCTACCTTCGAGGATTGTTTCGCGGCGCTCGTTGCCGGTGACGTCGACCTCGGCATGATCCCTATCGAGAATTCGGTCGCGGGGCGTGTCGCGGATATCCATCATTTGATGCCGACCGCCGGACTGCACATCATCGCCGAATGGTTCCTGCCAATCCGCAATCAGCTGATGGCTCCGAAAGGCGCGAGCCTCAAGACCATCAGGACGGTGCAAAGCCACGTAATGGCGCTCGGCCAGTGCCGCAATGTTATCCGTGAGCTGAAGCTCAAGCCGGTAGTTGCCGCCGACACCGCCGGCTCGGCGCGCGAAGTGGCGGAAGCCAAGGATAATACCCGAGCGGCGATCGCTTCACGGCTGGCAGCGGAAATTTACGGCCTCGACATCCTCAAAGAAAATGTCGAAGACGAATCGCACTCCACCACGCGCTTCGTTGTGCTATCGCGCGAGAAAAAATGGGCGCAGCCGGGCAAGGGCAAAGTCGTAACGACCTTCGTGTTCAGGGTACGCAACGTACCGGCCGCGCTCTACAAGGCGCTGGGCGGCTTCGCTACCAATGGCGTGAACATGACCAAGCTCGAAAGTTACATGGTTGGCGGCAATTTCTTTGCCACACAGTTCTATGCGGACGTCGAGGGCCACCCGGACGACCGTGCTCTCGTATTCGCGCTCGAAGAACTTGCCTTTTTTTCCAAGGAATTGACGGTGCTGGGCGTCTATCCCGCACATCCTTTCCGTGAGACATTCAAGGAAGAGAAGGATTAGCGCTGGCTGTGGTCAGACCGCGACGCGGCCAAGGAAGCCTTCGATACCTCGTTGAAGACTCATGGCAGCAGCTTCCACCGTCTCGGATGCTTCGAGCACCTTGTTGGCAGCGTTGCGCGTATCGCCGACCGCCCGAGTCACTTCGTTGAGTACGGTGACCAGTCCATTGGCACCCTCCGCTGCGCTCGCAACATTATGCGAGATCTCGTCGGTCGCGCTGTCTTGCTGTTGAAGCGATAGCGCCACGGCCGAGGTATAACCGTCGATTTCCCGCATGCGCTCCGTGTTCCGCAAAATAGCATCGACCGCAACACGGGTTGAACTCTGCACGGCCTCGATTTGGCCAGCAATTTGCTCGGTCGCCTTCGCAGTCTGTACCGCGAGCGATTTAACTTCTGACGCAACGACCGCAAAGCCTCGGCCTGCTTCACCGGCACGGGCGGCCTCGATTGTCGCATTGAGCGCGAGCAGGTTCGTCTGCCCGGCGATGTTGCGGATCAGGCTGACGACCTCGCCGATCTGCTGCACCGTATCGGTGAGACGCGTCATCTGCTCATTGGTCGATTGCGCCTCAACGACCGAATGCGACGCAACTTCTGCCGCTTGGCTGATTTGACGGCCGATTTCGCCAATCGAGGCGATCAGTTCTTCGGCGGCCCCTGCCGCGGCAGTCATATTGGCGCTCGCTTCGTTTGAGCTGTTGACGGCGCCCGCGGTACGCTCTGATGTGTCGCCGGACGAATTCGACAAGGCTACCGCGATCAATTTTAGCGCCGCGGTGCTTTCCGCCACGGTTCGCAACACAGTTGCGACACTTTCACGAAAAGTGCGGATCTCGGTTTCGATTTCGACGCGCCGCCGCTCTTGCTCTGATAGCGCAGCGCTTTTTCGTTCGGCGTGAATTCGCTCGGTAATATCGTCGTGTGTGCCAATCCAGTATTGACCGTCCTTAACGGGCCGGTTGACGACGAGAATGGCACGACCGTCAGGAGTCTCAACAATACGATTCATTGATTGCCCCTGGCGCACCGCACTTAAAATCTCGGCGCGATATTTTTCGGCGTCAATGTTGAGGCTGCCGGTCGTTATTCGGTTCTTGATCAGGTCCAGTAAGGTACATCCTGGTTTCACAACATTGGGCGACAAACCATACATCTCGACATAGCGATCGTTGCAGACGAGAACGCGTTCACGACCGTCGAACAAGATGACGCCTTGCGTCATATTGTTGATGACCATCGATAGCAGGGCGCCGCTGCCACCGCTCACATCCACGCTTCGTTGACGCCGGCGGTGCATAAACATCACCGCAGCAAGCCCAACAAAGACAGCCACGACATAAGGCTGCCAGCCGTGTTCTAAAATGCTGCCCAAGCCGATCCACCCGCCCGATCGTGGGGCGTTTTATACCGCTGTAGTTTTTATTAATTGTTAACCTGCGGGCGGCCTGTCAGAGGCCTCAGAGCGATGCCGCTCGAATTTCTCGACGAAACGCGGGGAGAGTTTGCGTAACCGGTCGATATCAACTCGGCCCGAGCGGGTGACGTAATTCATGGCAAAATCGATTGGTGCAAGTTTCATATGCTCGGCGAAATGCTCGTACCAGATTGCGCTTTCATTGGCGCCTGCTAACAGTTTTTCCAAGACCGGCCGCCGCGCCGTTTCAAAAGCGGCGAGCGCCATACCGATATCTTCTGGGTGGCGAACCAGCGCCTCGTCGAGCGCAATCGCGTCTTCCATTGCTAGCCGCGTCCCTGAGCCAATGGAAAAATGCGCGGTGTGCAACGCGTCCCCAATCAGCACGTTATTGCGAACCGACCATTGCTTGCTGTGCACAATAGGAAATTGTCGCCAGATTGAGTTGTTCGAGATCAGTGGGCATCCGTCCAGAGTTTGCGCAAATACACGCTCGCATAGCGTCCGGGCTTCCGTTTCTCCCATCTGCGCGAAGCCAGCACGTGCGAAGGTCGCCTGATCGACCTCGACAATGAAGGTGCTGAGATTGGGCGCATATCTGTAATGGTGCGCATTAAAAAATCCGAGTTCGGTCGCGACAAACGTCTGCGTCAACGTTTCGAACCGCTTGCTGGTACCAAACCACGCAAAGCGATTTGTAAGTAGGCGCGTGGTGGCACCGAAGTCCTGCTCGCAGGTTCGCCGGACCAGCGAATTCACGCCATCGGCGCCAACGATGAGATCAGCCCCGTCCAATTCGTCAAGACTTCTCACCATCCGGCTGTAAACGGGTGCAACGCCGACCGAGCGCACGCGCGCCTGCAACAGGCGCAGGAGTTTCAGGCGGCCGATGGCCGCAAAGCCGACGCCGTCGATCGCTATACGCTCACCGCGATGGACAATGGCGATATCGCTCCACGATTCCATATGCGGAACGATCGCTGCATACGTTTCCTGATCGTCTTCCCGTAAAAATTCCAATGCCCGGTCGGAAAACACCACTCCGAAGCCGAAGGTGGCATCGGCAGGGTTCTGCTCAATGATGGTGACGTCGGTATCGGCCCGCCGGCGCTTGACCAAATACGCCAGATAAAGGCCAGCAGGGCCGGCGCCGAGAATTACGATACGCATAGTTTATCGTCTCAGGCCGTGCCGATAGTAGCGGCGGTTTTCAGATCGTCTGATTGTAGGCGCCCACTTCTGCATGCGTGCGCAGCACGCCATCGACTGCCTCAAACATGTCACGCATGCGCTGCGCCGAGACCGGGCTCTCGACGACCACGACAAGCTCCGGTTTGTTTGAGGAAGCGCGCACCAAGCCCCAGGTACCATCTTCAACGGTAACACGCACGCCGTTGACTGTAACCAGTTCGCGAATTGATTGCCCGGCGACTTTCGTGCCGTCCGCCTTGGCTTTCTCGAACTGCTTCACAACGGCTTCCACCACCGCGTATTTTTTCTCGTCATCGCAATGCGGCGACATCGTCGGCGAGCCCCACGTCTTGGGTAGCGCCTTGCGTAAGTCGGCCATGCTTTTTTCTGGATTGCGGTCGAGCATGTCGCAAACCGCGAGTGCGAAGATCATGCCGTCGTCGTATCCACGGCCGAACGGCTTGTTGAAAAAAAAGTGGCCGGATTTCTCAAACCCGGCAATGGCGCCGAGTTCGTTCACGCGTCGCTTGATATAGGAATGACCGGTTTTCCAGTAATCGACCTTCACGCCGTTTGCCTTGAGCACCGGATCCGTGAGGAACAAACCCGTTGATTTCACGTCAACCACAAAGGTCGTGTTCCGATGTATCGTGGACATATCGCGCGCGAGCATCACACCCACTTTATCTGCGAAAATCTCCTCGCCTTCATTGTCGACCACACCACAGCGATCGCCGTCACCATCAAACCCGAGCGCAACATCAGCGCGATTGACCAGCACCGCGTCACGCATGGCATGAAGCATTTTCATGTCTTCGGTATTGGGGTTATAGCGCGGGAAGGTATGATCGAGGTTGCAGTCGAGCGGCACGACTTCGCAGCCAATGGCTTGCAGAATTCTCGGTGCAAAAGCGCCCGCAGTCCCGTTGCCACAGGCGACAATCACCTTGAGCTTGCGCTTGAGCTTCGGACGTTTGGTGAGGTCTGCAATGTAGCGTTCGGGGAAATTCTCCACAAATTCGTAACTGCCGCCCTCTCTAAATTCGAATTTCGCGCCCAGCACAATTTCCTTAAGGCGCTTCATCTCCACTGGCCCAAAGGTTAGCGGACGGTTGGCACCCATTTTAACGCCGGTCCAACCGTTGTCGTTGTGTGAGGCTGTGACCATGGCAACGCAAGGCACGTCTAGCTGAAATTGGGCGAAATAGGCCATCGGCGTTATGGCGAGACCGATGTCATGAACCCTGCAGCCAGACGCGATCAAGCCGGAGACCAACGCCATTTTCACTGCTGACGAATAGCTGCGGAAATCATGCCCGGTGACGATCTCCGGCTTCACGTTTAGCTCTCGAATGAGCGTCCCGAGGCCGAGCCCAAGGGCCTGCACGCCCATCAGATTGATTTCTTTTTCCAGCAGCCAGCGAGCGTCGTATTCGCGAAATCCTGTCGGCTTTACCAGCGGCGAGGACTCATAGGCATAAGTGTTTGGCGTGAGTGCAGATTTCGGCGTCGGAAACATCAGACCCTCAGACAAAGTGCGGGCAACTCCAATACCCTAACACCGGAGGCCGGCAAAGCGCTCCATCCACGAAGTCGGGGAAATCGGAAGTTTTGTCCTACTGTTCGAGCACCAAACGGCCGTTGGCGTACTCGTAGCGCTTAAGCCGAGACAGGAATGAGACGCCGAGCAGGTTTTTTGCCAGCGCCTCGTCGGGCAGTACCATGGCTGGCACGTCGTAGACCGTAATGCCGCCGACCTCGATACGATCAATCGTGGCGCGCGCTGCCTTGATCCTGCCGTTGGCCGTAATTGCCGTGGCGGTGTAATCGCGCTGCTGAGGATGAATCCCCGCCAGCGCGGCGGATGACTCGCGCAGGACGACCAGCGACGCGCCAGTGTCGACTATGAAGTCGACAAAGCGCCCCTCAACCCTGGCCTCGACCTGGAAATGACCCTGGCGGTCGCCATCCAGGATCAAGCTGCGACCGGAAGTACTCGGTTCACGCGGTTCGTAACCGGGCTGCACCACCGACGCTTGGCCATTGGGGCGCGCCTCGACGGCGTGGTCGGCCAGGCGTGCGGCATACCCGCCAGCCACAAGCAAAACGGCTGCAAAAAGCAAAAGCAGGCGCATGACAAGGCCCAGTGACTATAGGTGATCCTGACATGCGAGGATCAAGGGGGGCTTAACGAACACGCGACACCGCGCGCGGATTTGGCCATGGTGTCCTTCCGGTAACCGAATTCAGGACAATTAAAATTATTGGCCGCGGGGCTTCGTGCGGCGGGTCGCCGGCGCCGTCAAAGGATCATCCGGCCAGGGATGTTTCGGATACCGGCCGCGCAGATCAGTCCGTACATCCCTGTAGCTGCCATGCCAAAACCCGGGCAGATCGCGCGTCACCTGTACCGGCCGGTGTGCCGGCGACAATAACTCGATCAGCAACGGCACCCGCCCGCCGGCAATTGCGGGGTGAATTCCAAGCCCGAATAATTCCTGCACGCGAATAGAGAGTTTTGGTCCTTCCTCCGCCTCATAATCGATCGGGACCTGTGAGCCGGACGGAGCGTCAAAGTGCGTTGGCGCTTCGGTATCAAGTCGCTTGCGCAAATTCCATGGCAACAAGGTTTCAAGCGCTGCAGCCAGATCGTCGGCACCAATTTGGGACAGCGCAGTTTTGCCAGAAAGGAATGGTGCGAGCCATTCATCGGGCGTCCGCGCCAACGCGCTATCGGTGAGATCGGGCCACTCCCCGCCTTCAGCTCTCCGCAAAAAATTCACGCGGTTGCGAAATTGCAATTGCGACTTGCTCCACGGCAGTTTGTGCACGCCGAGTCCGACGATGCCTTCCGCCAAAAGTCTGGCGCTAGCGGCATCTGGCGCGACGGGTTTTGTCTGTTCGGCCAAAATCAAGCCATCGAGTCGGCGACTCCGGCGCGCGCGCAGCGAACCGGTTGCAATGTCAAAGGTGACCGTTTCGCTATCTTCAATTTGATCGGTAAAGAGTGCCTCGACCTCAGCAAGCGTAATCGGGGCCGCCAAGACAATGCGGCTCGCTACCGCCGCACCGGTGAGTTCTGCAACCGCAAGAAATGGTTCGCGTGCAAGCGACGAAGCGGGATCGACCACCCCGCCACGACCGTTCGCTAGGAGGAAAGCGCCGCTCCCGCTGCCGCGGCTCTTGGCGATGCGGTCAGGATAAGCCAGCGCAAGAAGCGAGCCCGGAGAACGTTCGCCGTTTTCCAATCCGCCAGCCGTCTGCGCCCAACGTTTCACCATAGCCCGCGCATCGTCGGCGCGGCGGGAGCGGTCGCGGCGAAAATTGTCGAGCCGATGCTGTAAATCAACGTCGGTGCCGCCGAGGCCGCGCTCCGTGATAATAGCGGCGATGCTGGCGGCAAGTTCGCCGGCACCTTCCGCCGCCGCATCGACAACCATGCGAGCCAGTCGCGGCGGCAACGGTAACTCACGCAGCTTGCGACCCTCTTCGGTGATGCGGCCTAGAGCGTCGATGGCGCCGAGCTCGACGAGCAGCATCCTGGCCTCGCTGAGCGCAGCGTTTGGAGGCGCGTCGAGAAAAGCAAGCTTCGCGGGTTCGGCGGTACCCCATTGCGCCAGATCGAGGACAAAGGAGGACAAATCGGCGGACAAGATCTCCGGTCGCGTAAAAGGCTCCAGGGATCCGGTCTGCGGCTCATTCCACAGCCGGTAGCAAACGCCGGGCTCCGTGCGCCCAGCCCGTCCGCGACGCTGATCCGCTGCCGCGCGCGAAACACGGACTGTTTCCAGCCGGGTCAGGCCCACATCAGGCTCATAGCGCGGCACGCGTGACAGACCACTGTCGATCACGACACGCACACCCTCGATCGTGAGCGAAGTCTCCGCAATCGAGGTCGCCAGCACAACTTTGCGTCGACCTGGCAAGGGCGCCGAAATGGCACGGTCCTGCTCGCGTGCGTCAAGTGCTCCATAAAGCGCGACGATATCGACATACGCATCGGCCACGCGCTCTTTCAGCAACGTTTCAGTCCGGCGGATTTCACCTGCTCCCGGCAGGAACACCAGCAGCGAGCCCGTTTCGCCGCGCAACGCGCGTTCGACGGCCTCGGCGACCTGCCGCTCGATCGGGGCGCGGGAATCTCGGCCAAGGTACCGCGTCTCCACCGGGAAGGCGCGACCCTCACTTTCGACCACCGGCACGTCGCCCAGCAGTGAAGCGACGCGCGCTCCGTCAAGCGTTGCCGACATCACCAGCAGTTTGAGGTCCTGCCGCAAGCCCTGCTGCGCCTCGCGCGCCAAAGCCAAACCGAGATCGGCATCCAATGACCGCTCATGAAATTCGTCAAACAAGACAGCTGCGATGCCATTCAGCGATGGATCATCGAGCACGAGCCGCGTAAAGACGCCTTCGGTCACTACCTCGATGCGAGTGCGCTTGCTCACCTTTGAGCCGAAGCGCACGCGTAAACCGACGGTGTCCCCAATCTGTTCTCCCAGCGTCGCCGCCATACGTGCCGCAGCAGCCCGGGCCGCGAGCCGGCGCGGCTCCAGTACCAGAATCTTTTTTTCTTTCGCCCAAGGCTCGTCGAGCAAGACGAGCGGCACGCGCGTGGTCTTCCCGGCACCGGGTGGTGCCACCAGAACGGACGCGTTATTGCCGGCGAGTGAGGCAATGAGTTGCGGCAAAGCCGCGTCGATAGGCAGAGGCGTATCGAAGGTTCGCATTTTGCGAGTGTCGTCACCCGCGAAGGCGGGTGATCCAGTAAACCGAAGCGGCGATTTTATTGTAAAGCTGCGTCTACTGGATGCCCCGCTTTCGCGGAGCATGGCAACTTCTGTGGATACTGTGAAACATCACGTCCGCGCTCGTCCGATGCTCTCATAAGCGAAACCGTGGCGCGCGATGTCTTCCGGCCGGTAAACATTGCGCAGATCGACGAGTACCGGCTGCGCCATGACCTTCTTGAGTCGCTCGAAATCAAGCGCGCGGAACTGTTCCCATTCGGTGACGATTACAAGCACCGAAGCGCCCTCGGCGCAGGAATAGGCGTCTTTGCAGAGCGTGACGTTGCCAATAAGGCCCTTGGCCTGCTCCATGCCGATCGGGTCATAGGCCCTGACCTTGGCACCCATGTCTTGCAAGGCCGTGATGAGAGGGATCGACGGCGCCTCCCGCATGTCATCAGTATTCGGCTTGAACGTCAGTCCAAGCACCGCAACGGTTTTTCCGCGCAGCTCGCCACCGAGCGCAGCTGATACCTTGCGTGCCATGGCCCGCTTGCGCGCATCGTTGACCGCTGCCACTGCCTCGACAATGCGCAGGGGCGCAGCATGGTCCTGCGCGGTCTTGATCAGCGCCACCGTATCCTTGGGGAAACATGAGCCGCCGTAGCCCGGACCGGCATGCAGGAATTTCGAGCCAATTCGATTGTCCAGACCGATGCCCCGGGCGATCTCCTGTACATCGGCGCCCACTTTTTCGGCCAGGTCGGCGATCTCGTTGATGAAAGTGATCTTGGTCGCAAGAAAAGCGTTGGCGGCGTACTTAATCAACTCAGCCGTGCGGCGACTGGTGAACAGGATCGGCGAACGATTGAGATAGAGCGGACGATACAACTCGCTCATCACTTCTCGCGCACGCGCATCCGCGGTGCCAATGACGATACGGTCGGGGTGCTTAAAATCCTGGATGGCAGCGCCCTCGCGCAGGAATTCCGGGTTCGACACCACGGCACAATCGGCATCAGGCCGTGTCTCCCGGATGATCCGCTCGACATCGTCACCGGTGCCGACCGGCACGGTCGATTTGGTGATTACAACGGTAAAGCCGTCGAGCGCTCCCGCGATCTCGCGAGCGGCGTCATGAACAAAGCTGAGGTCGGCGAACCCGTCGCCGCGACGCGAGGGCGTGCCGACCGCGATGAACACTGCATCCGCGGCGGCGACCGCGCCGGTCAGTTCGGTGGCGAATTTCAGCCGGCCTGCCCGGATATTGGCCGCGACCATATCGGTGAGTCCCGGCTCATAGATCGGCATTTCGCCGCGCTCCAGCGCGGAGATCTTCGCTCTGTCCTTGTCGACGCAGACGACCTCATGGCCGAAATCGGCAAAGCAGGCGCCGGAAACAAGGCCGACATAGCCGGTGCCGATCATGGCAACGCGCATGGATTATCCATTTTTAAAATGACGAACCAATTCGGCCTTTGCCGAACGCGCCTGCATAGCAGGCGCCATCCGCAGTGGCGAGAGGTGTGAGACAAGGCACATTTCCTGTGACCGCACTTTTTTGGCGGATTGATTAACGTGGCATCCAGGGCCACATTCGTAACTATGCCAGCCCCCGCTAAATCCAAGACTGTCGCCAAGCCCGCTAAAGCCGCCTCAGCCAAGCCCGCAGCTGCTTCGCCGAGCGCGCGGCCCTTGAAAAAAGGCGATCACCTGTTTCTGGTGGACGGTTCCGGCTACATTTTCCGTGCCTATCATGCAATCCGATTCGAGCCGCGTACGGCGGACGGGACGCATGTCAATGCCGTTTATGGCTTCTGTAGCATGTTATGGAAGCTACTCAAGGAGATGAAGCCGGAAGAGCGGCCGACACATCTTGCCGTCATCTTCGACAAATCGGAGAAGACTTTCCGCACGGAAATGTACAAGGACTACAAGGCACATCGACCCCCTCCTCCGGACGATCTCATCCCGCAGTTTCCCCTTGTTCGCGATGCAGTGCGCGCGTTCGAGATTCCGTGCCTCGAGCAAGCCGGTTACGAAGCCGACGATCTGATAGCGACGTATGCCCGTATCGCCTGTGAGGCCGGCGCGACCGCTACCATTGTTTCGTCCGACAAGGATCTCATGCAGCTCGTTAACGAATGCGTGATCATGTACGACACCATGAAGGACAGCCGTATCGGTGTAACGGAGGTGATCGAGAAATTCGGCGTGCCGCCGGAAAAGGTCATCGAGGTGCAGGCGCTGATCGGCGATTCAAGCGACAATGTTCCCGGCGTGCCCGGCATAGGCGTGAAAACCGCGGCGCAACTGATTGGTGAGTATGGCGATCTCGAAACGCTGCTCAAACGCGCAGGCGAGATCAAGCAGGAGAAGCGTCGCCAAGCTCTTATCGACAACGCCGAATCCGCACGCCTGTCGAAGAAGCTCGTCACCCTTGACGACCGGGTACCGATTGAGGTGCCGGTGGAAAACCTCGCCGTGCACGAACCGGACTACAAGGCACTGATTACCTTTCTCAAGGCGATGGGTTTCAGAACCCTGACCCAGCGCGTTGCCGACAAGGCCGGTATCGACGCAAGCCGGATCGAGGCGGATGCGTCCGCCGTCGATACCGCGGCGGTATCCGATTCTTCAAGGACGTCAACTGCTCCCGCGGGCCGTACCAGCGGACAGGGGCAGCTCCCTCTTGTTGCACCGGCTCCCCGCAAGGGTGCGGCCGGTTCGAGCATCGACTCCGCTCGCCTGACACCGATCTCATTGTCCGAACGCCGGCTCGAGGCGTTGCGGGCCGGCAAGATCGATCCTGCCAAATATGAGACAATAGGGACGCTTGATCGCCTTGCCTATTGGGCCGCGCGCGCGCATGAAACCGGCATACTGGCGCTCAAAGCCGAAACCAGCAGCCTCGACCCGATGCAGACCACGCTGTGCGGCATAGCGCTGGCCGTGGGCCCAAACGAAGCCGCCTATCTGCCACTTGGACATCGAGAAGCGAGCGAGGGAGAAACGTCCGGATTGTTTGCGGCAAAACTTTGCAGCGGACAGATCGCAGAGCGTGACGCACTCGATGCGATTAAACCGCTCCTGGAAGACAGCAGCATCGTCAAGATCGGTCACGACATAAAAAGGGACTGTGTGGTGCTGGCTTGCCGCGGTATCCGTCTCGGAGCAACTGACGACACCATGCTGATGTCGTACGTGCTGGACGCCGGTAAAGCATCGCATGACATGGAGAGCGTCGCCACACGCTACCTGGGCCGAAGCCCGGCACGCTTCAATGACATCAAGAACAAAATGAAGAACAACGCCGCGTTTACGCCTGAAGCGACGCCGATTGCCCGGACGGCAGCCTATGCCGCTGAAGATGCGGATGTAACTCTTCGCCTCTGGCAGGCGTTGAAGCCGCGCATGGCCGCCGAAAGGGCCGTCACCGTGTATGAGACGTTGGAACGGCCCATGCCGCGCGTACTTGCTCACATGGAGGAGCGTGGCATATCGATCGATCCAGGCGTGCTGTCGCAGCTCTCCAATGACTTTGGAAAGAAGCAGGCGGCGCTCGAGCGCGAAATCAACAAGATTGCAGGAACGCGGGTCAATCCTGGAAGCCCAAAGCAGTTGGGCGACATCCTGTTTGGCCAAATGCGATTGCCCGGAGGAACAAAGACAAAGACCGGGCAATGGTCGACGGGCGCTCGTGCGCTGGAGGAACTGGCCGAGCAGGGTCACAAGTTTCCGCAGGTCATTCTGGACTGGCGTCAGGTATCGAAATTGCGTTCGACGTATACCGAGGCGCTACCGACCTACGTCAATCCAAAGACACATCGTGTGCATACGAGTTACGCGCTTGCCGCTACTTCGACCGGGCGGCTTTCGTCATCCGAGCCGAACCTGCAGAACATCCCGATCCGGACCGACGACGGTCGCAAGATCCGGCGGGCCTTTATCGCTTCGCCGGGCATGAAGCTGGTCTCGGCTGACTATTCTCAAATCGAGTTGCGGCTTTTGTCAGAAATCGCCCATGTGCCCACGCTACGAAAGGCATTCCAGGACGGCATGGACATTCACGCCATGACCGCGTCTGAAATGTTTGGGGTGCCGGTGAAGGACATGCCCCCCGAGGTACGCCGTCGTGCGAAAGCAATCAATTTTGGAATTATCTATGGCATCTCCGCATTTGGACTCGCGGCGCAGTTGGGAATCGATGGCAAAGAAGCCGGGGCGTATATCAAAAAATATTTTGAGCGCTTCCCGGGCATTCGCGACTATATGGACGAAACACGCGAGTTTTGTCGCGAACACGGCTACGTGCTCACGTTGTTCGGACGCAAGTGCCATTATCCCGACATCAAGGCAAGCAACCCCTCAATCCGCTCGTTCAATGAGCGAGCCGCCATCAATGCCCGCTTGCAAGGTTCCGCCGCTGACATTATCCGCCGCGCCATGATCCGTATCGAGCCCGAAATTCAGAAAGACAAGCTCGGCGCACGCATGCTGTTGCAAGTACATGACGAGCTGATCTTCGAGGTGCCAGCGAACGAGGTCGAGTGCACGCTTCCGATCATCAAGGGCGTAATGCAGAGCGCGCCTGATCCAGTGGTCTCATTGCACGTACCACTTCAAGTCGATGCCCGGGCCGCGGACAATTGGGATGAAGCGCATTGACGCGAACGATCCTCCTTGCGAAACGCTTCGCTTAACTTACCTTCGTTTCCGTCGACGCGACTTGACCTTGCTACCACTACGCTTCACGGCCGATCTTGCGGCCTTTGCCGTTTTGGCAGGAAGAACAGCAATTGCCTCGATTTCGAACAGCGCGCCTGGACGTGCCAGCTGCGAAATTGCCACCGTCGTGCTCGCGGGCGGCGCCGCCATATTGAAATGCTCATCGCGCACTTCACGGAAAATCGCGATGTGCGTCATGTCGACCAGATAGTTGTTGATCTTCACCACGTCCTTAATGGTCGCGCCGGCATCGGCAAGCGCGAGCTTGAGGTTTTCGATCGCCTTGTTCGCTTGCGCGCGGAAATCACCTGGCATGCCGACCAGTTTATTCTCCATGTCGAGTCCAAGCTGCCCGGCAATGAATATCAGCCGGTTGGGACCTGTGGCTTCGACCACGTAACTGTAGCCTGGCGGCCTGGCGAGCGTATTTGGACTGGAAAAGCGGACATTAGGTGCCATTGAGAACCTCCTGCGATTGTTCACCAGAACTCACCGCTTCCTTGCTCGATTTGCTCGCGGCATTCTGGTCTCTTCCAAAAGGCCCAGGCTTTCCGCAAGCCACTTTGTCGTTGGGGCCTGAATCAAGATCGTCATCAGAATAGCGATGAACGTGACAGCCGCTATAACCTCCGCGCCTGGCGCCTTCATGCCAAGCAAAATACCGACGAGCGCGGCCGGGATGACGCCGGTTTCGCGCGTCCAACACATAAACAAAATCTCGTTCAAGGTCCATTTTGCGCGCCGATCGGGCAGCGCACAAAGAAAGACCGTCGCCGGCCTGGCAACCAGCATGAAAATAGCAACAACAATAATTCCGCCGAACCAATATTGTCCCATGAGATGAAAGTCGACTTGAGATCCGAGCAACAAAAAAATGAACAGTCGCATGATGAATGCAGTCGTCATGACGAACTCGTCGAGCTTTTGCGCCTCGCTGGGCGTCATCTTGAATCCGAACGCATCCTTATTTCCGATCACGATACCGAAGACGAAAACGGCCATAAAACCGCTTGCGTGCAGGTTGTCGGCCGCAAAATAGGCACTGATGACAGCCACCAGAGTGACGACCGGTGCGTATTCCGCAAGGACTGCCCAACGTTCGTGCGCAATTAAAAATGCCGCCACATATCCAAGCATAGCGCCAGCAACGATCCCGATCGCCGTTTGCTTCAACAGGTCGAACGCAGACATCGCAATCGAGAATTCACCGGTACCCTTTGCTATCGCCAATAAACCGAGTGTCAGGATGGCCCCAGTCGCGTCGTTAAAGGCGGACTCGCTCATGACCGTCTGAGCCACGCGATCGCGAATTTTGACTTGCCGAAATATGGGGACCAAAGTTGCCGGATCTGTTGATGCGATTGCCGCGCCGAGCAAAAGGGCCACGATCCACGGAACGCCAAGAGCGGAATGCGCGGCGAGGCCAGTTACAGCTGCGGTGATCAGAACCCCAATCGTCGCGAGAACGACGATCGTGATCCACACCTTTTTCAAAACCTCGAACCGCAGCGACGCGCCGCCATCGAAGAGAATGTAGCTGGCGCCAAACAAAAGAATGATCTGATAGAGCGCCGAGTCGGGCTTTATATTAACCAGTCCAAACGCGGCCGGACCGATCGCCATCCCGACAATCAAAAACAAGGCGATGTCCGGCACCTTGATCTTGCGGGCCACAAAGCCGGTGACCGTGCCGACGGCTAGAATAAGGCCGCCGGAAAGCAATGTGTGTTTTGCAATTTCGATTGCGGACGACGCTTCCACTGTTCCCCCGGCCACCGGAAAGGGCGCATGGTCATTTCTTCATCGCATTGCGAATTTCTGAATGCTGCACGACACTTGATGAAATAACAAGTCGCGTCTCGTCGCAATTGTCCGAACGCGCGGCCGAAGGCGATGCGCATGGCTCGAAAATCTGTCCCTTTTCTGCCATAAGCGGAACTTGGCAGATCAGTATCTCGGCCCATAACAGACGGACTGGACGATGCGAAAAATAGCGTTGGCGCTCTTGGTGTTCGTGCTTGGCGCGATGCCTGCACAACGGACTTTTGCGGCCAGCTGCCGCAACTCCGGCAGCTATGAGCGCTGGCTCGAAGACTTCAAGAAGGAAGCCGCTGCGCAAGGAATTTCGCCGCGGGTCATCGCCGCCGCAACGCCGAGCATGACATTCGATCAAGCGATCATTCGCCGCGATCACGGCCAGGCGGTGTTCAACCAGACTTTCCTGCAATTCTCCGACCGCATGGTCGGCGGCGGCCGAATCCCGACCGGGCGCGCCAAGATCAAGCAGCATGCCGACCTGTTTGCGCGGGTCGAACAGAAATACGGTGTGCCGGCGCCGGTGCTCACGGCCTTCTGGGGCCTGGAAAGCGACTTCGGCGCAAATTTTGGCAACTACAACATCCTGAGTGCGCTGGCGACTCTTGCCTACGATTGCCGCCGGCCGGATTTTTTTCGCCAGCAATTGCTCGATACGCTGCGCATCATCGAACGCGGTGATCAACGCATTGAGGATATGATCGGCGACTGGGCGGGAGAGTTCGGTGGCATGCAGTTCACCGCCTCCGACTACCTCAAGAATGCCGTTGATTTCGACGGCGATGGTCGCCGCGACCTGATCCACAGTGTTCCGGACACTCTGGCATCGGCCGCAAACTTCCTGGTCAGCCTTGGCTGGCAGCGCGGCCAACCGTGGTTGCAAGAGGTTCGCTTGCCTCCGAACCTACCGTGGCAAGAGGCTGACGTCAGCATTCAGCACCCACGCTCGAAATGGGTTGCGTGGGGCGTGAAGGCTGCGCAAGGTTCGCTGCCATCCGACGACCTACCAGCCTCGCTTATCCTGCCAATGGGCCGCCGCGGACCGGCGTTCCTTGCTTACCCGAATTTCAAGGCCTTCCTGGGATGGAATTCCGCGATGGTCTACTCAACCACCGTTGCGTATTTCGCGACCCGGCTTGCGGGTGCCCCAAATGTCGACCATTCAGGCGCCACAACCGTTGCACCGCTCTCGACGCAGCAGGTCATGGAGCTACAACAACTGCTCACAAAACGGGGCTACGAGGGTGTTGGTGAAATCGACGGGAAAGTTGGAAACGGCACGCGCAACGCAACGAAGAAGGCGCAAATGAAGCTCGGCATACCAGCGGATTCCTATCCGACCACAGAACTGATCGAAAGGCTGCGCGCCAGCGGCAGCGGCGGCTCAAACCGATAATTGCCCAATCGAAGCGTTTAGCGCCCTTTAAGGCGCGTCTAGCATTGTACCGAATTGGGGTGCCACGACCGCGAAGATTACAAGATATTCATCTTTATCACATCCGCACGATTGACCGCCGGGTCAATGAACCCCTGTCCGTTGAATCAGTTGAAGAACGGAACCGGGTTCCGGAAGTGTGGAGGATTATTTATGACAAGAAAAACGGGATTTTTGGTGCTGGCAGCGGCGCTGGTGGCGACGGGGCCGTGGGCCGCCAGCGCGCAGCAACCGCAGCACGGGGCCGCGAGAGCGGCGCCGGCGCGAGGTGCACCTGCTGCCAGGCCGGCGGCACCGGTAGCGGCACCACGTATGGCAGCGCCTCATGTGGCACCAAGGATGGCCGCGCCCCATATGGCGACACCACGCGTTGCACCTGCTACGCGATTTGCGACGCCACATTCTGTACCGCAACGTCTCGCGGTCCCGCATAATCAGCCAGCTGGCGTCAATCGTAGTGTGCAGCAAAATCAATTGCGTCAGCAGCGGGCGCAATCGCGGGTACAGACGCGGTCCGCGCCACAGGGTCAATCGGTCCAACTGAATACGCGTCAGCACCAGCTGAACACGCGTCAACAGCAGCGCGCCGAGCGCTCAGTTCGTCGAAGCGAAAACCGGGAATTGCGTCGTTTGCCCGCATCCCGGCGGGCTCAGCGACGCGAGGAGATCCGCAACGCGCGTCAACAGCGGGCACTTGGCCGGCAGCAATTGGCGCAGCCGAATGCATTGCAACCTAACGCACAGGCGTCGCGCGCAAATCGGCGCAACGGCGATGCTCGTGTCACGACAGATGCCGCCCGCCAGGGCCGGTTCGCTTCGCGCTTCGCGCAGCGGGCTGGCGGCATAAACGCACGCGATCGTTTCGCGCGGGAATCAGCACGTAGCGCGTGGCGACACGGGCACCGTGCAAGATTCGTGGCGTGGTTCGGCCCGGTATTCTGGCCCTACGCGTACTCCGACATATTCGACTACGCGTTCTGGCCGTATGGCTACGACGATGGCTATTGGGCGTATGCGTATGACGATTTCTTTGACGGAGTATTCTGGGGCGAGGCCGGTCCGCCGGCAAACTACGGCTACGCCTACGCCGCGCCGGCCGTGGAGCGTCCGACTTACGCCCGGGTACAAGAGCTGTGCAGGCAACCCGGTAACGGAATTACCGCCTGGCCGTTCGCCGACATCGAACGCAAGGTCGGCCTCAATGCCGGGCAGATGCAATTGCTCAGCGATGTGCGCAAGGCGAGTGAGGACGCGGCTGCTGCGTTCAAGGCTTCGTGTCCTGCGGAAAATGCTTTCCCGCTGACGCCTCCGGGCCGTCTTGGTGCGATGACCGCTCGTCTTGACGCAACTCTACAAGCGGTGGCGACCGTCCGGCCTCCGCTTGAAAAGTTCTACAGCTCGCTTAACGACGAGCAGAAAGAACGCTTCAACGAACTCGGGCCAAAGAACAAGGCGACCAGCGCGGAGGCGAGCGAAGCATCGCAGGCGGCGGATACGTGCAAGCAGCCAAAGCAAGGTCTTGCCAACCTGCCGATCGAAAAGATCGAGGATGCTCTCAATCCGACCGACGCCCAGGAGGCCGAGTTGAACAAGCTGCAAGAGGCGACCAACAAGGCGGTCTCGATCATGCAGGCGGCTTGTCCGGATGAGACACCGATCACGCCGCCGGGACGCTTGGAAGTTATGGAGAAACGCCTCCAGGCGATGAGCGATGCAGCCAAGACGGTGAAGCCGGCGCTTGATAACTTCTATGCCTCGCTTACGAGCGAGCAAAAGGCACGGTTCAACCGAATCGGGCAGCAGTTGTCACAAACCAACGGCTGAGCCTGAATAGCGGAACGAAAAAGGGCGGCTCACCGGCCGCCCTTTTTATTTATCTGCTTTTGAAAATTACTCGGCCGCGATACGCACTTCCGGCGCTGCCGCCTTGATGTCCGGCGTGACGTGTGACTCGAACTTGGCGAAGTTTTTCTGGAACATGTCGACCAGATCGCGCGCCGTCTTGTCGAATTCGGCCTTGTCCTTCCAGGTCTTGAACGGATTGAGCAAGTGCGGCTCGACGCCCGGCACCGAAGTCGGCACCGAAAAGCCGAAATACGGGTCTGTGCGGAAGTCGGCGCTCTTGAGCGAACCGTTGAGCGCGGCGGTCACCAGTGCACGTGTTGCCTTGATGGGCATGCGGCGGCCGACACCGTATTTGCCGCCTGTCCAGCCGGAATTGACCAGCCACACGTCAACCTTGTGCTTATTGATGTAGTCGCGCAACAGGTTTGCGTAGACAGAAGGATGCCGCGGGAGGAAGGGTGCACCAAAGCAGGTCGAGAATTCCGGCTGTACACCCACCAGACCTTTTTCAGTGCCGGCAACTTTTGCCGTATAGCCTGAAAGGAAATGGTACATCGCCTGTGTTGGCGTGAGCTTCGCTATGGGCGGCATCACGCCAAAGGCGTCCGCGGTGAGCATAACGATGTTTTTCGGGTGGCCGGCGCGGCCCGAGCGAGACGCGTTCGGAATGAAGTCCAGTGGATAAGCCGAACGTGTGTTCTCGGTCTTGGAGCCATCGTCATAGTCAGGAACGCGCGTCACCGGATCGAATACCACGTTTTCCAGCACCGCGCCGAAGCGATTGGTTGCGTCCCAAATCATCGGCTCCGCTTCCCGCGAGAGCTTGATGGTCTTCGCGTAGCAGCCACCTTCGAAATTAAAAATGCCGTCGGGGCCCCAGCCCGTCTCATCGTCGCCGATGAGAATCCGGTTCGGATCGGCAGAAAGGGTTGTCTTACCGGTGCCCGAGAGTCCGAAGAACAGCGCGCTCTCGCCTTCGTGACTGACGTTGGCCGAGCAGTGCATGGGGACAATGTTCTGTGCCGGCAGATAGAAGTTGAGCGTCGTGAATACCGACTTCTTCATCTCGCCGGCGTACGACGAACCGCAAATGAGCACGATCTTGCGCGTGAAATCGATAGCAACCATCGTATCCGAGCCTTCGCGGCCACCATGGCGCTTGGCGTCAGGTTTGAACGACGGAAAATCAAGTATCGTTAGCTCGGGGACAAAGCCGGCCAGATCGGATCGCTCAGGACGAATCAACAGTTGCCGGATAAAGAGTGAGTGCCAGGCCAGCTCGGTAAAAATGCGCGTCTTCACGCGGTACTTCGGGTCAGCACCACCATAGAGATCCTGCGCGAAGAGTTTTTTGCCTTCGGCATGTTTGATGAAGTCATCAAGCAAATTGTCGAAATTCTCTTTGGACATCTTGCGATTGCCGTCCCACCAGACTGAATCCCGGGTGAGATCGTCGACAACCGTATGCTTGTCCTTGGGGCTGCGGCCGGTGTGATGGCCCGTCTCGGCGCACAGCGCACCGCCTGCGACCAACGAAGCTTCGCTCGCCGTGATCGCGTACTCATAGAGTGACGGCTCGGTCAGATTCCAGCGTACCTCGGCCACGTCTTTGAAGCCGAATTTGTCGGCACCATAGGCGCCGTTCCGCACACCCTGCTCTTGCACGCAATTTCCTCCCAACTCAGCCGCGTTATCGGTAAACCCATTCTGGACCTTTGCGGTCCGCGCCGCGGCGCCTAAGACATTAGTATAGCCTCTTGTTTAGAAGCGCGCGACCATAGTCAGGGCGCTCTCGAAAGCCAAGAAAAAATGGCATGCATGGTTTGCAGGCCCCATTGCACTGCATCAATAATGCCGACGACCGACCCGCGCGCGGGTTCACTCAACCAAGGCCTTGTCTGCGAACCATTTCTGAATCAGATCGGCAATCTGGGCATTGTTCTTGTCCATCATCAGCATATGCGAATTTCCCTTGATGCCGACCTCGGGCAAGTTAACCACGTCCACCATGCCACCCGCGGCGCGCACGGCCTCGCCGTAGTCGAGGCCAATCTGCCGCATTTTCGGCCAGCGGCTGTCGAGCGGAATGTAATCGCCATAAACAATCAAAGTCGGGATATTTTTCAGCTTGCCAGCCTGTGCCTTGTCGCCGGCGACCGCCGGCTCTACCGCAACAATCGCCTTGATCTTGTCAGGCCGCGCCTGGGCAACTGCAAAACCGAAGCCCCCCGCCTGACTATGGAATAGAAGAACGCACGGACAGACTTTGTCGACCAGCGCGGTATAGGCGGCGATAATCGCTTCGTCCGTATTGGTCCACCGCGGCACGACCTGCTTGGTGAAGTTGTCGTAAGCCTCGACAGGGAACTGGCTGCCGACATTTACCTTCCGCTTGGCGGGATCCGCATTCCACGAGCCGGCACCTTGCCCGATGCGGAACCGCTCGAACGGGTTGGCTTTGGTCAAAAAATTCGGTTCGCTGTTCCAAACATCCGGCGGTGCGAACCCTGAGCGGCCGCGTTCGACGGCATCGGAATTGTAAACATCCCAGCCCTTCCGGATGAACATGTTAAGCCAGCCTTCGCGGCCATCGGGCGTGCTCTCGTAGGTGACCCCGGTAAGACCGCCACCGTGCCACATCAGCAACGGATACTTGCCCTTGCGATTCTGCGGCAGAAAGTATTGCACGTACATCTGCTCGACTTGATAAGGGCCATTCGGATCGATCTTGGCTGGAACGCCACCGGCACCAAGCACGAGTTCTTTCACCGGCTTGCCGGAGATTTCCACCACGCGTCCACCGACATGAAACGAACCCATGTCGCGCAATGCGATCGGTTCGCCGGCGAAAGTTGGATCCATTGCGATAGTCATAGTGGCGCCTAGCAATATCGAAACCAGGATTCTACGCATCGTTTCGCTCCCGGACTTTGTTGCCATAGTCTGACTCATCCGAAGGCGCTTGGCGACCATACGGAGAGCAAGAGACTTGCACCTACGGGAGCGTGGGCCGCCGCCCGCGTTCACTTTGCCCGCGCCTGATCGGCGAGACGTTTAAGTTGAGCCCGCAACGGACCAGGCCCGGTGACGCGTTGTGGGAAAGGCAAACGGAGCGCCGTTCGCCCTTGCTGCAACTCGAGGCCCTCGGGATCGATGCCTACGCAACGCCAGTTCGCCTCGGGCGCGCCGAGCAATTTCGTGGCGTAAACCCGGCAGGCATCGGCATGGTCCGCATTCATGTGCGCAATTGCGCCAGCTTCGGATTCGATTAGCGCCTGGGCATCGGAGACGTCTGTAAGTATGTCTCGCGGCTTGAGGTCCACAATACGGCCAAAGCCTGCGACGAGATGCGCACGCGTGATCTCCAGGCGATAGAACGCAAAGTCGGCGAAGGTCACGAACGTTTCGGCATCCGGATGGCGCCGCAAATAAGAGGATGCGGAGGCCGGATCGGAAATCCTCGCGCACGTACCCATCAGCATGACGCGTGCGCCTTCGAGCGGATCGCCCTCCTTGCGCTCGTCAAGCATCAACGAAGCGCGCTCATCTGCCAGGATGTTCTTGGTATGGATCGCGAGTTTCGACAGCAGCAGGATTGGCGCGCCGTCGACCGCCGTCGCGACATTCACCAGCGAGCAATACGGATCGCCCGAGCCCGGGATCAAGGTCGCAAGAGCTCCCGAACGCGCTTCCCGCAACAACTTTTTGGCCGCCAGGCTGGCATCGAAGGTATTATCGGGCGCCATTGCAAGTTACTCTAAGGGTTGCCTGTCCGATAGCCTGATGATTTCGGCCCTTGGGGTTGAATTCGCTACCGAATCACATAGTTGTTGCAAAGAGGCCACATTTCGGACCCTGTTTGTGGGGTTCAAAAAGCGCGGGACGTCACACAAGAGGGGCTCATGCCGACAATCGCTCTCGTCGACGACGACCGCAATATCTTGACCTCCGTGTCAATGGCGCTCGAGGCCGAGGGCTATCGTATCATGACGTATACCGATGGCGCTTCGGCGCTGGACGGTTTCAAGACGTCGCCGCCGGATCTTGCGATCTTGGATATCAAGATGCCGCGTATGGATGGCATGGAGACGCTGAGACGTCTCCGCCAGAAGACCGACATTCCCGTCATTTTTCTCACCTCCAAAGATGAAGAGATCGATGAATTATTCGGCCTCAAAATGGGAGCCGACGATTTCATCCGCAAACCATTTTCGCAGCGCCTCCTCGTTGAACGCGTGAAAGCTGTGCTGCGACGTTCCAGCCCGAAAGATGGCACCCCTCAAAAGGAAGTCGATTCCGCCAAAGTATTGGAGCGCGGCCAACTGCGCATGGACCCTGAGCGACATACCTGCACGTGGAAAGGTGAACCGGTCACGCTCACTGTCACCGAATTTCTTATCCTGCAGGCCCTCGCAACCCGTCCCGGCGTGGTCAAGAGCCGCAACGCGCTGATGGACGCCGCCTATGATGATCAAGTTTATGTCGATGATCGCACGATCGACAGCCACATCAAGCGACTGCGCAAGAAATTCAAGGTGGCGGACGACGATTTCGAGATGATCGAGACGCTTTATGGGGTCGGTTATCGCTTTAAGGAATGACGAATTCTTAATACAGCGGCAGTCAAAGCGGCCTGACGAAGGCCCCGGCTTGCGGTAAAATGTTGGGGTCAAATCGCGCGTGATCCCGGTTTTCGGAAAAGATCATGCGCCTGGTGAATGGCCCACGGTCAACCCGGCTGGATTGAACGACGTGCTCGATCGTACCGCGGAAATTGTCGCGCAGAACGCCGAAGCCGACCGGCCAGGCGCGGAAAGCGCTCGTCCGGAACCCGAGCAGAGCAGCGCGGCTCGGCGCGTCATGCGCTCGGCTTGGCAATTCTTCGTCTCGCAAAGTTTTTCCAGCCTTACCAGGCGTATCGTTTTTCTCAATCTCGCCGGCCTAGTCGCACTGGTTACCGGCGTGCTTTACCTTTCGCAATTCCGCGCCGGATTGATCGACGCGCGCGTGCAGAGCTTGCTGACGCAAAGCGAAATCATCGCCGGTGCGATCGCGGCCTCCGCCACAGTCGAAACGGATTCGATCACGATTGATCCCGATCGGCTTCTGGAATTGCAGGCAGGTGAAAGTTACGGCCCGTCGGATGATTCGCTTTCCGGCATTGAATTTCCGATCAATCCTGAGCGGGTAGCGCCAGTACTGCGCCGTCTCGTATCACCAACCAAGACGCGCGCTCGTATCTACGACCGTGACGGCGTTCTCATTCTCGACAGTCGCAATCTTTATGGCCGCGGCGACGTCCTGCGCTTCGACCTCCCGCCACCAAGCGCCGAGAAGCCCGGTATGATGGAGCGCGCATTTATAGCGTTGCGACGATGGTTTGGTCGCGGTGACCTTCCTCTTTATGACGAACTCGGTCCGGAAAACGGCAAGGGCTATCAAGAGGTCGCACAAGCGCTCAATGGAGCGCATGCCAGCATGGTGCGGGTGAACGACCGCGGCGAGGTGATCGTATCGGTGGCGGTACCGGTGCAACGCTTCCGCGCCGTGCGCGGCGCGCTGATGTTATCGACGCAAGGGGCCGACATCGACGACATGGTGGAGGCTGAACGTCTCGCCATCGTCAAAGTATTTTTCGTGGCTGCCGGCGTCATGGTCGTGCTGTCCATGCTTCTCGCCGGCACTATCGCCGGTCCCGTGCGACGCCTCGCCGACGGCGCCGAACGCGTCCGTCGCCGCATTCGTACTCGCGTTGAGATTCCCGATTTCACCGGCCGACGCGACGAAATCGGCGAGCTGTCGGGCGCGCTGCGCGACATGACCAATGCCCTCTACACCCGCATCGAGGCGATCGAGAGCTTTGCTGCAGATGTCGCGCACGAATTGCGCAACCCCCTCACCTCGCTACGCTCGGCGGTTGAAACGCTGCCAGTCGCCAAGTCGGAACAGAGCCGCCAGCGTTTGCTTGCGGTTATTGAGCACGATGTTAAACGGCTCGATCGCCTCATCTCCGACATCTCCGATGCCAGCCGGCTCGACGCCGAATTGCAGCGCCAGGAGGCTGCTCCGGTTGACCTCGCCAAATTACTCGATGCTCTGGTCAAAGCTGCCAATGAGATTCGCGCCGACGACGTCAACGTAACGCTGGCCTTCGAGGGCGGCCCCCCGTCAAATTTCAAAGTACCGGGGCACGACTCTCGGCTTGGCCAGGTCGTTAGCAACCTGGTCGATAATGCGCGCTCATTCTCGCCCCCGGGCGGAACCGTGCGCATCACGTGCCGCCGGCTCAAAAGCGCTGTCGAGATTTTGGTCGACGATGACGGACCCGGCATCCGGCCAGAGGCGCTCGATAAGATTTTTGAACGCTTCTACACGGATCGCCCGGAGCAGGGCTTTGGGCAAAATTCAGGTCTTGGCCTGTCGATTTCCAAGCAGATCATCGAAGCCCATGGCGGCACAATCCGAGTTCAGAATCGCATCACGGTTGCCGGCCGCACAGCGGAGCCGCGTGTGCTCGGTGCCCGCTTCATCGTACGGCTACCGGCAATGTGATGGTGGCCGACGTCTCTACCATTCATGCCTCGGCCGTTCTCATCGGCCCAAAAGCGGTACTAATCCGCGGGCCTTCCGGCTCCGGCAAATCAATGCTCGCATGGAACCTCATGATGGCCGCCGAACAAGGCCTAGTGTCGTTCGCAAGGCTGGTTGCAGATGATCGTGCACACGTGGAGAGGCACTCCGGCCGCCTGCTGGTGCGACCGGCCCAGACCCTGGCCGGAATGATTGAAATCCATGGCCTTGGCATCCGTCGGATCGAATTTGAGCCCATTGCGGTGGTGGGGCTGATCATCGATCTCGAGGCGGCTGATGCAGCCAGGAGCCCTGACGCGGAGGCCCGAATCGGCACAATCAATGACATTACTCTGCCGCGGCTTCCGGTCGCAGCCGGAATTGCGCGGCTGGCACAGGTGCTGGCGGTTGTGCACCTCCCCCCTGCGGGCAATTGACCAGCGGCCTTTGGTTGGGCTACCCCCGGCGCCCTCGACCTGATCGAGGAAAATTAACTATACCGGGCCTAGGATCGGGGCCGCCGAAAACATAGTAACCGAGCCCCCTTTGGCACCATCTTTCCGCAGTGCAGCAGAGCGCGTATATAGCGAGGCAAGCCCTTGCAACGGGGCTTCAAATGGGCGTGAATGTGCGCCCTTTCGTGCGGCGCAGCGTAGCGCCCGCGAGGAGTTAGGGATGATCGGCCTCGTACTTGTGACCCATGGGCGGCTCGCCATTGAGTTCCGCTCAGCGCTGGAACATGTGGTTGGCCCCCAGCGCCAGATCGAGGCTATTACCATTGGCCCCGATGATGACGTCGAGCAATGCCGCAAAAACATCCTCGAGGCGGTCAAACGCGTAGACAGTGGCGAAGGCGTCGCGATCCTCACCGACATGTTCGGGGGCACACCGTCCAACTTAGCCATTTCTGTGATGAGCCAGCCCAAGGTCGAGGTTTTGGCCGGTATCAACCTCCCGATGCTCATAAAACTCGCCAAGATTCGAGAGATTTGCCCATTGCAGGATGCTGTCGCTGCTGCTCAGGAAGCGGGCCGGAAATATTGCACAATTGCCAGCCGGGTTCTCAACGGTAAATGAGTGCACGCGCTTCAGCGAACGACACCCCGGTCGTGCGCGAGGTGGAAATCGTCAACAAGAAGGGACTGCACGCCCGTGCCTCGGCGAAATTCGTGCAGACCGCCGAACAATTTGATGCTGCGATCACCGTTACGCGCGGCCATGAAACAGTCGGTGGCACGTCGATCATGGGACTGATGATGCTGGCCGCAGGACCCGGCATTACCATCACGATCAAGGCCATCGGCAAGGACGCCTCAACGGCCGTAGAGACGCTGTGCAACCTGGTCGCCGGCGGGTTTGGTGAAGACGACTAACTTGCCGATCCGCTCACTTACATAAAGAAATCTTTATATATGCGTTGCGGGACACGCACCGGCCTGTTATAGGCACGCCCAGCCAGACCATCCCGTATCAGTCAGGAACCGTTATGACCGCTTCTGCCAAGCCGAAGGCCAAGACCGGCGACTACGTCGTCAAGGACATCTCTCTTGCCGGCTGGGGCCGCAACGAGATCAACATCGCCGAAACCGAAATGCCCGGACTGATGGCGACGCGCCAGGAATACGGACCCAAACAGCCCCTCAAGGGCGCGCGCATTGCCGGCTCCTTGCATATGACCATCCAGACTGCCGTGCTGATCGAGACGCTGACTGCACTCGGCGCCGACGTTCGCTGGGCCTCCTGCAATATCTATTCGACCCAGGACCATGCAGCCGCAGCCGTTGCAGAAGCCGGCATTCCGGTGTTCGCGGTCAAGGGCGAAAGCCTGGCCGACTACTGGAACTATACCCGTCGTATTCTCGAGTGGCATGACGGCGGCGAGCCAAACATGATCCTCGATGACGGCGGCGACGCCACGATGCTGGTGCACTTGGGGCTGCGCGCCGAAAAAGGCGACACGAAATTTCTCGATGGAGCCAGCAACGAGGAAGAGGAAGTCCTGTTCGCGCTGATCAAGCGCACACTCAAGGAAAAACGCGGCTGGTTCGCCAAGCTTGCTGCCAGCATCAAGGGCGTGTCGGAAGAGACGACGACCGGCGTCCACCGGCTCTACCAGATGGCGAAGGAAGGCCGCCTGTTGTTTCCGGCGATCAACGTCAATGACAGCGTCACCAAGTCGAAGTTTGACAATCTCTATGGCTGCCGCGAGTCGCTCGTCGACGGCATCCGCCGCGGGACCGACGTCATGATGGCCGGCAAAGTAGCGATGGTCGCCGGTTTTGGCGATGTCGGCAAAGGCTCGGCCGCGTCACTGCGCCAGGCCGGATGCCGCGTGATGGTTTCGGAAGTCGATCCGATTTGCGCGTTGCAGGCGGCGATGGAAGGCTATGAGGTTGTCACGATGGAAGACGCCGCGCCGCGCGCCGACATTTTCGTCACGGCCACCGGCAATGTGGACGTGATCACGCTCGAGCACATGCGGAAAATGAAGCACCGCGCCATCGTCTGCAACATCGGCCATTTCGACAGCGAGATCCAGATCGCGTCGCTCCGCAACATGAAGTGGCACAACATCAAGCCTCAGGTGGACGAAGTCGAGTTCCCCGACGGCAAGCGCATTATCCTGCTGTCCGAGGGGCGGCTGGTGAATCTTGGCAATGCCATGGGTCATCCGAGCTTCGTGATGTCATCGTCATTCACAAACCAGACGCTGGCGCAGATCGAATTGTGGACCAACCCAGGCAAGTACAAGAATCAGGTTTACACCCTGCCAAAGCAGCTCGACGAGAAAGTCGCGCGACTGCACCTCGACAAGATTGGCGTGAAACTCACCAAGCTCAGCGACAAGCAATCCGCGTATATTGGCGTGCCGCAGGCTGGTCCGTTCAAAAGCGACCATTACCGGTATTAGGCGCCGAACAGGCGGCCGCGCTCCCGCTTATTTCTGAGCGGGAAAGTCGCCGCGTTCGCTTCTTGCCGCCTTTAACTCCCGGTGTTATCCCGCCGCCATGACGGCGTCCCCGATCCAGAATATCCGCAACTTCTCCATCGTTGCGCATATAGACCATGGAAAATCGACTCTTGCCGACCGGTTGATCCAGCTAACCGGCGGGCTGGAGGAGCGCGAGATGAAGGAGCAGGTGCTCGATTCCATGGACATCGAGCGCGAGCGCGGGATTACCATCAAGGCGCAGACCGTGCGGCTTAATTACAGGGCGCGCGATGGCAAAGACTATGTGCTCAACCTGATTGACACGCCGGGCCACGTCGACTTTGCCTATGAGGTCAACCGGTCGCTCGCCGCTTGCGAGGGTTCGTTGCTCGTGGTCGACGCCAGCCAGGGCGTTGAAGCGCAGACATTGGCAAACGTCTATCAAGCGATCGACAACGGCCACGAAATCGTGCCGGTGCTCAACAAGGTGGACTTGCCAGCCGCCGAACCGGCCAAGGTGAAACAGCAGATCGAGGATGTGATCGGTCTCGACGCCAGTAACGCAATCGAAATTTCTGCCAAGACCGGGCTGAACGTGCCGGAAGTGCTGGAAGCGATCGTAACGCGACTGCCACCCCCGAAAGGCGACCGCGACGCCGCCCTCAAGGCACTTCTGGTTGACAGCTGGTACGACGTTTATCTGGGCGTGGTCGTTCTGGTGCGCATCGTCGATGGGGCGCTGAAAAAGGGTCAGCGCATCCGCATGATGGGCACCAATGCCAGTTACGAGGTCGACCGCACCGGCGTGTTCACGCCGAAGCTTCAGCCGGTAGACGAACTCGGTCCCGGTGAGATCGGCATGCTAACCGCATCGATCAAGGAAGTGGCCGATACACGCGTTGGCGACACAATAACCGACGATCGGTATCCGGTGGAAAGACCTTTGCCCGGGTTCCGGCCGGCTATACCGGTGGTCTTTTGCGGACTCTTCCCGGTCGACGCCGCGCAGTTTGAGGATTTGCGCGCGGCAATGGGTAAGCTGCGTCTCAACGACGCCAGCTTCACCTACGAAATGGAGACCTCAGCTGCGCTTGGTTTCGGCTTCCGGTGCGGCTTTCTCGGCCTCTTACATCTGGAAATCATTCAGGAGCGCTTGTCCCGCGAATTCAACCTCGACCTGATCGCGACCGCGCCTTCGGTCATCTACAAAATTAAGCTCACCACCGGCAAAGAACTCGAAATCCACAATCCGGTCGACATGCCTGAGCCGAACCACATCCAAGAGATGCAGGAACCTTGGATCGAGGCGACCATTCTGACGCCCGACGATTATCTCGGTTCGGTGCTCAAGCTTTGCCAGGACCGCCGTGGCGAGCAAAAGGAACTCACTTATGTGGGCAACCGCGCCATGGTCAAATACGACCTGCCGCTCAATGAAGTGGTCTTTGATTTCTACGACCGCTTGAAGTCGGTGTCGCGCGGCTACGCCTCCTTTGATTACCATCTCACCGATTACAGACCAGCTGATCTCGTGAAATTGCAAATGCTGGTCAATGGTGAACCGGTCGATGCGTTGGCCATGCTCGTCCATCGCACTCGCGCTGAATCCCGTGGCCGCGCGATGGCAGAAAAGCTCAAGGAGCTGATTCCGCCGCACATGTTCCAGGTCCCAATCCAGGCCGCAATCGGCGGCAAGATCATTGCACGCGAAACCGTGCGCGCCTTCCGCAAGGATGTCACCGCAAAATGCTACGGCGGCGACGCTACCCGGAAGCGGAAACTTCTGGAAAAGCAAAAGGAAGGAAAAAAACGCATGCGGCAATTCGGCAAAGTCGATATTCCGCAGGAAGCGTTTATTGCGGCGCTGAAAGTCGATGTGTAACGCGGCGCGCGGAACCCAAACCACAACCGTCTTTTTGCCTCAGGTGTGCTAATATACATATTGTTAGGCGAAGACGAACCCGCTGGATTGGAAACGCAATGTTCGCTCGATTCGTAACCCCATTCGTGTTGTCGTTGGCCGTTGCAGCCGGGTCTCTTGCTATCGCCAGGCACACCGCCGTTGCGCAAACTCCGGCGACCGCAGCGACCACACCGACCGCGCCGCTTCCGCCCCAGAAGCCGGCAATGAACGAGCAAGAAAAAGAAAAGACCCTGCCGGCAAAGCAGCTCTTCGGCGCGAAGCAACTGCCGTCCCTCGGGAAGGCCGTGGCAATCGGCTACTACCCACGCGGCTGTCTTGCCGGTGGCGTTGAATTCCCGCTCAACGGTCCAACTTGGCAAGTGATGCGGGTGTCGCGTAACCGTTATTGGGGACACCCCAGTCTGATCCATTTCCTTGAAAAATTTGCACCGCTCGCAGCCAAGGTCACCGGTTGGAAAGGTGTTTTGGTCGGTGACCTGTCACAACCGCGCGGTGGCCCATCGCCATCCGATCACGCCAGCCATCAGATTGGCCTCGATGTCGACATCTGGTTCATGCCAATGCCCGACCACGCGTTGACCAAAGAGGAGCGCGATAGCATAGCGGCCATCAATCTCGTGTCGGAAGACTGGAAGCACCTCAACCCTCAGACCTGGACGCCGCAGCATGTCGCCTTCATCAAGACCGCCGCCCAGCAGCCGGAAGTCGAGCGCGTACTGGTGAATGCCGCCATCAAGAAGGAACTGTGCCGCGTCGAAGACAAAGCACACGACAGCTGGATGGCGAAGGTGCGGCCCTGGTACGGCCACCACGACCACATCCACGTGCGTCTGCGCTGCCCGGCCGATTCGCCAAGCTGCCGCGCGCAACCGCCAGTCCCCGGCGACGACGGCTGCAGCGCCAAGGAGCTCAACTACTGGTTCTCCGACAAGGTGCTACGTCCACAGATCGCGCCGTCAAAACCCGCGAAACCGCCGAAGCCGGTGATGCTCGCCGACCTGCCGCCTGCCTGCAAAACTGTCCTCGAAGCGCCCGACAAGAACACAAACCTTGCCAACGACAAGCGCTGATATTCTCGGCGAAACGCAGATGCCTAGAGGCAACAGAAACACCAGTCCAACGGACGCTGAAACGCTGCAGATCCTGGGCGCACTTGAGAGCAAAGTCCTGTGGCTTGCAAGCTGGATGATTCACAATGCCAATCATCTGCGCGAAAATTCAGATGGCTTGAAAGTCGGCGGTCATCAGGCATCGAGCGCGTCGCTCGCGACGATTATGACGGCACTTTATTTCGACGTTCTGCGCCCGCAGGACCGCGTCGCTGTGAAGCCGCACGCCAGCCCGATCTTCCACGCTATCCAATATTTGCTTGACAAGCAGACGCGCGAGCGTCTGGAAGCGTTTCGCGGCTACAAGGGTGCGCAAAGCTATCCGTCACGCACCAAAGACGCCGACGACGTCGATTTTTCAACGGGATCCGTTGGCCTTGGCGTGGCGCAGACGCTGTTTTCCTCTCTTACACAAGACTACGTGCGCGCGCATGGCTGGGGCCTCGATCGGCCGGAGGGGCGCATGGTGGCGCTGGTCGGCGACGCCGAGCTCGACGAGGGCAACATCTTCGAGGCGCTGCTGGAGGGCTGGAAGCAAGGCCTGCGCAATTGCTGGTGGATCGTCGACTACAACCGCCAGAGCCTCGATGCCGTGGTGCGCGAAGACCTGTGGGCGCGCTACGAACAGCTTTTTAAAAACTTCGGCTGGAACGTTGTCATTCTGAAGTACGGCTCGCTCCAACAAGCTGCGTTCAAAGAACCTGGCGGCGAGACGTTGCGACGATGGATCGACAACTGCCCGAACCAACTCTACTCGGCGCTGGTGTTCGCGGGCGGTGCAGCCTGGCGCAAGCGGCTCAACGACGAAATCGGCGACCAGGGTGACGCCAGCAAACTGATTGAACGACGAACCGACGAAGAGCTCGCCGCGTTGATGAACAATCTCGGCGGACACGACATGCCGTCAGTGCTCGAAGCCTTCCACGAAGCCGATCTGGAAAAGCCCACCTGTTTCATCTGTTACACGGTGAAAGGCTTTGGACTGCCCTTTGCTGGCCACAAGGACAATCACGCCGGCCTGATGACGCCGCAGCAGATGGAAACCTTCCGCCAGGCCATGCACGTGCGCACAGGCCACGAATGGGACAAGTTCGAGGGCCTGTCAGTCGCGGCTGAACGATTGCAATCATTCCTTGCGCGAGTCCCGTTCGCAGCCGGCGGGCGGCGGCGCCTTGGTGCGCCAGCACTCGATGTACCGAACGACCTTCCCGTCACCATCCAACCGGTAATGTCCACGCAAACTGGCTTCGGCGCGATCCTCAACGAGATTGGCCGAAGCGACAGCGACTTCATGCGTCACATCGTCACCACATCACCGGATGTGACCGTATCTACCAATCTCGGTCCTTGGGTAAATCGCCGCGGTCTGTTTGCCCGCCAGGCCATGGCCGACACGTTTAAGAGCGAGCACATCCCATCAACCTTCAATTGGGAGTTCTCGCCCAAAGGCCAACATATCGAACTTGGCATCGCGGAGATGAATCTTTTCATCCTGCTTTCGGCGCTTGGCTTGTCCCACACAATCAACGGCGAGCGACTGCTGCCAATCGGCACGCTATACGATCCCTTCATCGCGCGTGGCCTGGATGCGCTCAACTACGCTTGCTACCAGGATGCCCGGTTCATTGTTGTTGCAACGCCGTCCGGTATTACGTTGGCCGGAGAAGGTGGCGCACATCAATCGATCGCTGAGCCGTTGATCGGGCTGGCGCAGGACGGGTTGGCCAGCTTCGAACCCGCCTATGTCGACGAACTCGCGGTCATCATGAATTGGGCTTTCTCCTATTTGCAGAAGGACGGCGACGCGGCGCCATCCGAGCGGAACTGGCTTCGCGACGAGACGGGCGGTTCAGTCTATCTGCGACTGTCAACGCGGCCGGTAGAGCAGATTCAGCGGCAAATAACGCCGGAGTTGCGCCAACAGATTGTCGATGGCGCCTATTGGCAGCGCAAGCCAGGCCCCAATTGCCAAGTTGTCGTCGCCTACACCGGTGCTGTTGCGCCGGAAGCAATCGAAGCCGTTGGCCTCATGGCAGAGGATCGCCGCGATGTCGGGTTGCTCGCAATAACCTCCGCAGATCGACTGAATGCAGGGTGGGCTGCAGCTCAGCGCGCACGCGAGCGAGGCCTGGTGCACGCCCGCTCTCATATCGAGCGCCTGCTGGGTGACGTGCCGCCGCATTGCGGCATGGTAACAGTGCTCGACGGGCATCCAGCGACGCTCGCTTGGCTCGGTGCCGTCACCGGTCATCAAGTGCGTCCGCTTGGCGTCGAGCACTTTGGTCAAACCGGATCGCTCGCCGAACTCTATCGGCACTATGGCATCGATGCCAACGCCATTGTCGCCGCGGCTCAGGCCATCACTCCCGGCCGCCCGATCCGCTACCTCAAGGCGTTGCCGTGAGCCGTGGTTACATGCCGAACAGCATCGCGGTGATGCCAAAAATTATGACCCAGACAATGATCGCGCAGACGATGACAGCGATCGTATAGACCACGGCCTTGTCCGACGGGGGTTTCATCAGAGCGACGATGCCGGTATGCAGCAGATAGAGGCTGTACAGTCCGAGTATTCCCAGGAAGGCCAGCGCCGGGATGATATTAAATATGCCCGCGACCCAGGCAGCGGTTGGCGCGTAGGCCGACACCCTCATTGCGTTATCGGGGCTTTTTCGGGCACCGAAGTTGCCGGCAAGAAAGTCGATGATGTAGGCAACGACGAAAACACCGGCCAATGATAAAGCATAGACCACGACCGCGCGTATGAGGCCGAGACCGATGCCGACACGAAATGCGCCAATGCCGATGATTGACGTGCCGATGAATGTGCACACCGCCGGGATGGCTGCGACGATCGCCACATAGTTCGGAAACAAATAGCCAACATCACCTGGCTCACGCTCGATTGCCGGCCACTCCGATTTCGGTTGCAGCAGGATCCCTTTAATTCGCTCCACGAGATTCATGACACCCCTCCATTGATCCGCGGTTCGATTATAAACGCTTTTGGTCCTCCAAAATCATCGCCGCGCCCTTTTCCGCAATCATCATGGTCGGCGAATTGGTATTTCCGGATGTGATCGATGGCATTACCGAGGCATCGACCACACGCAAGCGATCAATGCCCATCACGCGCAAGCGCGCATCGACAACTGCGCGGGTATCATCGTCGCGGCCCATCCGCGCCGTACCGACAGGGTGGAATATCGTGGTACCGATATCCCCGGCGGCGCTGATAAGACCTGCCTCGTCGTCATCGCGTACAGATACGCCGGGCAAGTATTCGGCCGGAGAGTATTTTTTCAGTGCTGGCTGCGCCACAATCTTGCGTGTGACGCGGATGGAATCGGCGGCCACGCGCTGATCTTCAGGCGTCGATAGATAATTTGGCTGTATGGCCGGGGGCTCCGTTGGGTCCCTGGATTTGAGCGTGAGGGCGCCGCGGCTGGTCGGGCGCACATTGGCGACGCTCGCCGTGAAAGCCGGGAACGGGTGCAGTGGCTCGCCGAATTTATCGAGCGAAAGCGGCTGCACGTGATACTGGATATTGGCGCTGCTTTGTGAAGGGTCCGACCTGGTAAAAGCGCCGAGTTGCGACGGTGCCATTGTCATCGGTCCACGCCGTCGTAGCGCGTAATTGAACCCCATGCCGAGTCGGTTGAAAAACGACGCGTATGTCTCGTTCAATGTCTTCACGCCCTTGACCTTGAAGATCATACGCAACTGCAAATGATCGTGCAGATTGGCACCCACGCCCGGCTTGTCGAGCGTGACCGGGATTCCGAATTGCGATACGTGCGCGGCAGGGCCTATGCCCGAAAGCATCATGATATGCGGTGAGCCGATTGCGCCGGCTGAGAGGATCACCTCTCCGCGGCAGCGTGCACTGCGCAAACCGCCGTTCTGCCGCCACCGCACGCCGGTCGCGCACTTACCGTTCAATTCCAGGCTCTCGACCAGACAACCGGTTTCGAGCTGCAGGTTCTTCCGGAGCAACACCGGTTTGAGAAACCCGCGCGCCGCCGACCATCGGCGGCCACGCTTCTGATTGACGTGGAAATAACAGATGCCTTCGTTGTCGCCTGTGTTGAAGTCTTCGACGGTCGGAATTCCGTATTGGTTCGCCGCCGCGCGGAACGCGTCAAGTATTTCCCAGGTTAGGCGTGGATACTCGACCCGCCATTCGCCGCCGGCGGCGTGATGCTCGCTTTTGAGAAAATGATCAACGTGCTTGCGAAAGTACGGCCGAACATCGTCCCATGACCAACCAGGCAGGCCGAGCTGCCGCCAATGATCATAGTCGCCCGCCTGGCCGAGCATGTAGATCATGCCGTTGATCGCCGAAGAGCCGCCAACCACCTTGCCGCGCGGATAGTTCAGGCTGCGCCCATTGAGCCCCGGTTCTGCCTCCGTCTCGAGCAGCCAGTCGGCACGCGAATTGCCGATTGCGTATAGATAGCCAACCGGAATGTGAAACCAGATCCAATTGTCCTTGCCTCCCGCCTCCAGCAGCAGCACGCGATTTGCGGGATCAGCCGAAAGACGATTGGCCAGGACGCAGCCCGCCGAGCCGGCACCCACAATGATGTAGTCGAACTCGCCTTCGATAGCCGTCGCCTGCGGCATTTCGATCCCCTCAACTGGAAACCGCCGGACTTTACCGCGGTCGTCGGTACTTGCTAGGGTCACTGCGTTGCATCGCGCTGTGCGTGCCCTGCATTAGCCGGAACGGCGGTTCCGTCCAATAGCCCAAGCGAAAGCGGTGCCTTTTGCGCACCGCAGGAGAACCGCCATGTCTGTCCGGCTTTTCGGCCTGCTCGCCTTTTTGATTGCGCTGAGCGGCGCGCCGCAACCGCTGATCGCACAAGAGCAGATTACCGTGTTTGCCGCGGCCTCCCTGAAGAACGCGCTCGACGATGTCAATGCGGCCTTCACCAAAGCGACAGGAGTCAAGGTGACCGCGAGTTACGCAGCGAGTTCTGCGCTCGCGAAGCAAATCGAAATCGGGGCACCGGCCGACGTCTTCATCTCGGCTGACCTTCAATGGATGGACTATGTGACCGGCAAGAATTTGATTAAGGCGGACACACGGATCAATCTATTGGGCAACAAACTCGTGCTCATCGCTGGCAAGGATTCGAAAATCGGCAACGTCAAGATCGAACAGGGATTCGATATTGCCAGGCTCGCCGGCGATGGCCGCATCGCGATTGCAGACGTAAAAGCCGTGCCGGCGGGACTTTACGCCAAGGCGGCGCTTGAGAGGCTCGGAGCGTGGCAAGCCGCGGAACCGAAATTGGCACAAGCCGAAAACGTGCGTGCCACGCTCGCCTTCGTCGCGCGCGGCGAAACTCCGATTGGCATTGTCTACGAGACCGACGCCAAGGTTGAGCCGAACGTGAGGATCGCGGGGGTGTTTCCGGACGACTCATACCCGCCGGTGATTTATCCAGTCGCGGCGACCGCCAACGCCAGGGCGGAGGTCACGAGATATCTGCAATTCCTCCGTAGCAGCGACGCAAAGTCCGTTTTTGAGAAGTATGGCTTTAGCTATTTGGGGAATAGTCGCGGCGGCGCGTAAGCAGGAGATGCTGGAGCTTTCACCGGAAGAATGGACGGCCGTCGCGCTGTCGCTGAGGGTGGCGCTTGTCGCCACCGCAGTTTCCTTGCCATTCGGCGTCGCGATCGCATGGGTGCTGGCACGCAAGGATTTTCCCGGAAAGTCCCTGCTCAACGCAATCATCTACCTGCCGCTGGTCCTGCCTCCGGTCGTGACCGGATATCTCCTGCTGCTCGCGTTTGGACGCAGAGGCTTATTTGGCGCTGCGCTAGCGGACATCGGTATCGTTTTTTCATTCCGCTGGACCGGCGCGGCTCTGGCCTGCGGCGTGATGGCGTTTCCGCTGCTGGTTGGGGCGATTCGACTTTCAATCGAGGCCGTTGACCGCAAATTCGAAGATGCCGCTGCGACGCTCGGCGCTGACAAAATATGGACTTTTGCAACCGTCACGCTTCCGTTGGCCCTGCCCGGGATTATTGCCGGGGCCGTCTTGGGTTTCGCCCGCGCGCTCGGTGAATTCGGCGCTACGATCACCTTTGTCTCCAACATTCCGGGCGAGACGCAAACGATCTCGGCGGCGATCTACACACTGACACAGGTTCCCGGCGGCGATGCGAAAGCGCTCAGGCTCGCACTCATTGCCATTCTGATTTCACTTGTTGCGCTTGTAGTCTCCGAATGGTTTGGACGGCGCGCCGGCGCACGCGTGCACGGCGTCTGACATGCTCACCGTCGACATCGACAAAAGACTTGGTGATTTCTCGCTCGACGCGAAATTCGAGAGTAACAGCGGCGTGACCGCTCTGTTCGGTCCGTCAGGTTCAGGCAAGACCAGTATCATCGGCACGATCGCCGGGCTGACAAAGCCCGACCGTGGCTGCATTACCATCGACGGTGAGGTTGTGTTCGACAGCAAGGCCGGAATCGACGAACCGGTATACAGGCGCCGCGTCGGCTACGTGTTTCAGGACGGGCGGCTGTTTCCGCATCTGTCTGTCGCCCATAACCTCGACTATGGCCGCTGGATGAGCGGCGCAGCACGTGACGACGAACAGGTCAAACGCGTGATGGGGCTGCTCGAGATTGCGCATTTGCTCAAGCGCCGCCCCGGTGCGTTGTCCGGCGGCGAGCGCCAACGGGTCGCATTGGGCCGCGCGCTGCTGATGAAGCCGCGACTCTTGTTGCTCGACGAGCCGCTTGCCTCGCTCGATGCCGCGCGCAAGCGCGAAATCCTGCCTTATTTCGTGCGGCTTCGGGACGAGATCAAATTACCGATGGTATACGTTAGCCACGACGCTAACGAAGTTAAGGCGCTGGCAACGCGCGTCATCATGATCGAAGCCGGGCGTGTCGCGGCCATTGGCGGGGTCGATCTGCTATAGTCACGCATGTTTCCTCCCGAACGAATCGTCTGCCTGACCGAGGAAACCGTCGAGACACTTTATCTTCTCGGCGAGGATCGCAGGATTGTGGGCGTCTCGGGCTATGCGGTGCGCCCGCCGCAGGTGCGGCGGGAGAAGCCGCGCGTCTCGGCCTTCATTTCCGCCGATGTACCAAAGATCATCGCCCTTAAGCCGGATCTTGTGCTCGCATTCTCCGATTTGCAGGCCGATATCGTTGCCGAGCTCATTCGCAACAACATCGCGGTGCACGCTTTCAATCAGCGTGACATTGGCGGCATCCTCGACATGGTGCGCACGCTCGGCGCGCTGGTTAACGTGACCGATAAAGCCGATGCACTGGCAAGTTCGCTGGCTTCGGGGGTCGATGCGGTGCACGAACGTGCGCTGCGGTTAGCGCACCGGCCACGCGTCTATTTCGAGGAATGGGACGAACCGATGATTTCCGGAATTACCTGGGTGTCGGAACTGATCGAGGCCGCCGGCGGAATCGAAGTCTTCCCGCATCTTGCCATGTGCAAGAATGCCAAGGACCGCATCGTATCCATTGACGATGTCATAGCGGCGCGTCCAGACATCATCGTCGGTTCCTGGTGCGGCAAGAAATTTTTCCCGGCCAAAGTCGCGGCCCGCCCGGGCTTTGCTGCGATTCCCGCTGTCGCCGATCACTGGCTCCGCGAGATAAAATCCACATTGATTCTTCAGCCAGGTCCCGCTGCGCTCACCGATGGGCTCGATCAGCTGGCCGAAATTATTTCCGAATGGGCTGAAAAACACGCAACGTAAGGCCACGAACGACGATCTCGCCAAGGCAGTAGGAAATTTCGGCGTAAGCGTGCTATGTTGCTGGCACACTTAATAGGACCTGAACGATGCATCTGCACAAGACCCGCGCCGACCTTTGGATGGATTTGCTGCTGGTGGCCTTTCTGATCGGCTTGAATGTGGCCGCGCGGCTGCTACCGCACGTCCCCGGTGTGTGGCCATTCGCCGCCAGCGCGCTGTTCGCAGGCCGGATGCTCCGCTTGCCCGTACTGGCCGTGATCGTGCCGCTCGCCGCCGTACTGCTGAGCAACGTTACGCTTGCGGGCGACGACTGGCGGATCACGCTGGTTGTCTGTGTCGCCGTAACTCTCCCTGCATTCGCAGGGATGTTGGTGCGTCGATGGCCGGGTGCGATGCCGGTGGTCGTGGCGATGGTGTTGTGCTCGCTGATTTTCTTCGTGGCCACGAATTTCGCGGTCTGGGCATTCAGTGGAATATATCCGCTCACGCTCGAGGGCCTGACACAGTGTTATATAGCTGCCTTGCCATTTCTTGATAAGACCGTCCTCGGAGATCTGTTCTGGACAGCCGTCTTGTTTGGCGGCGCCTGGCTGGCGCACCGCGTTCCAGCTCTTTCAGGGCGCGCGCTTTAGCCGAGGTAATTCCGTATTCGATTCCACAAGATCTGGGCACGGCCGAGCAGATCGGCCGGGCTTTCAGGTTCGTCCAGCCTTAAGCCTACTGTCGTTACACGGCCCCCCGTAACCTTGTGCGCCAGCAGTGCAATAGGACCCAATTCGACGATGTCACCTGTTTTCACCCGGCGTCGAAGCTGCTCGTTAAAATAATTGGCGAGCGATACTTCTGTGTGATCGGCGGCAACCTGCAGGCCGTAGATTTCCGCCAGCGCACCGAGTGTCGCTGTCCCGGACACAAAGAAGTCGCCGAGCAACCGCGGGTCAGGTGTCGTCGGCGCTGGCATCCTGACGAAGAAGCGGTCAAGCGCCTGCGCTTTTTCCGGCGGCGCCAACAGATAGACGTAGTCGCCTTCCCGTACAGGGTGCGCTTCGGCAGGCGTGAGAATTTCCTCGTTGCGAACGACCAGCGTCGGACGTGCCCAGGTCGGAATGAGCCCGCGTCGCAGGTATGGGCTATTTGCCGGCACCGGATAGCCGACAATTTCGCGCGCGAGTTGACCAGGTAGATCAAGTTCGACACGGCGCGGAAGCGGATCAGCGCGTGCATATGAGATGTCGAGCTTGCGGGCCGCCAACGCCACCGTCCACCCCTGCACGAGCAACGACGACAGCACCACAACAAAGGCGACGTCGAAATAAAGATAGGCTCCAGGGAGGCCGACAAGCAGCGGAATCGACGCAAGGAAAATGCCGACCGCACCTCGCAGGCCGACCCAAGAGATGAATATTTTCTCGTTCATTTGAAACTTGAACGGCGCGAGACAGAGGAACACTGCGACGGGTCGCGCAACCAGCATCAGGACCAGCGCGACTGCTATGGCACCGAGCAAGGTGTAGGCCAGGCGATGCGGCCAGGCCAACAGGCCGAGCAACATAAACATCACGATTTGCGCCAGCCAAGTGGCTGCGTCGAGGAAGGCAACAACGGAATTGTGAGCGCGTGTCTGCTTGTTGCCTACGACAAGACCGGCCAGGTAGACGGCGAGAAATCCCGACGCATGCACGGCATTGGCGAATGCAAAGACCACCAAAGCGCTGACGGCGACGAAGGGCGCATGGAGACCCTGTGCCAGCACGAGCCGATTGAGCACCAGGGCGATGATTTGCCCGCCGGCAAAACCGATGACACAGCCGAAGATCGCGTCACGCAAGAAGGTCACCATTGCATGCGACCAGCTTTGGTCGCCCACCAGCAGAATTTCCACCAGCAGCAGGGCAAGAAACACAGCGAACGGATCGTTCGTGCCAGATTCGACCTCCAGTACAGCGCGTACGCGCGAGCGTAACCGCAGGCCTCGCGCATTGATGAGGAAAAACACGGCAGCCGCGTCAGTCGATGCCACAACCGCTCCAAGGAGGAGAGCCGGAATCCAGCCAATGCCGAGCACGAATTTTGCGATCGGCGCAGTGAGGAGCGCCGTGATCAACACCCCCACGGTTGCCAACGCCACCGCTGGGCCCAGCACATTGCGGAAACTGGCGAAGCGGGTACGCAAACCGCCATCGAACAGAATCAATGCCAGCGCGATCGAACCGACCGTGTAAGCGGTGCCGACGTCATCGAACTTGATGCCGCCGGGCCCGCCCTCGCCAGCCATCATGCCGACCAGGAGGAACACGAGCAGCAGCGGGGCGCCGAACCGCAGCGCGATCAGGCTGGACAGAATGCCAGCAAGGACGAGCAGGCTGCCGAGCAATATGGCGAGGCTGACGGTGTCGAGCGAGGCCATGTCCGCGAATCTCCTTCCGCTATAGGAAGGTCTCAGGGGCTTGAGAGCAATGGAAATTCGGTCGCAGCAGGATCTCGCTCAGCCTCCGCGAAAGCGGACACCCGGCCGGCTTGAGACTGGATCCCGCTTTCGCGGGAACGAACAGCTAGCGTAATCCGGGAGGATGATGGGTTACTAAAATCCCACTTTGTCGCCGCCCTTGAGAGAAAGAATCTCTCGCGCCTCGTCAGGATCGGCGATTTCCAGCCCAAGACCCTCGAGGATCTTCCGCACATTGGTGACCTGCTGGGCATTGGACTCGGCCAGCTTGCCGGCGCCGATCCAGAGCGAGTCCTCCATTCCAACCCGCACATTCCCGCCCATTGCTGCCGCAATGGCGGCAACGCGCATCTGGTTGGCGCCTGCGCCCAATACCGACCAGTGATAGTTGTCGCCGAGCAGGCGATCCGCCGTGCGCTTCATCATCATGACGTCTTCGGGATGCGGCCCGATACCGCCAAGAATGCCAAACACCGACTGCACGAACAGCGGCGGCTTCACTAGACCACGATCGAGGAAGTGCCGCAGCGTGTATAGATGCCCGATATCATAGCATTCGATTTCGAAGCGAGTTCCATTTCCGGCGCATGTCGTTAGTATGTACTCAATGTCCGCGAAGGTGTTCTTGAACATGCCGCCGCGCGACCGTTCCAGATATGGCTCCTCCCAATCGTATTTAAACTTGCCCTTGTAGCGAGGGATCATCGGATAAAGGCCGAAATTCATTGTACCCATGTTGAGAGAGGCAACTTCAGGCTTGAACGTCGCAGCCGGCCGCACTCGCTCTTCCGCCGTCATCGTCGGCGCGCCGCCCGTGGTGATATTCACCACCACGTTGGAGCGCTGCTTGATCACCTTGAGGAATGGAGCAAAGGCCTCCGGCGTCTGATCCGGACGGCCATCCTGCGGGTTGCGCGCATGCAGGTGTACGATGGCTGCGCCGGCTTCGGCCGCCCCGATGGCGGCATCGGCGATCTCCTGCGCGGTGACCGGCAAATGTGGGGACATAGAAGGTGTGTGAATCGAGCCAGTAACGGCGCAGGTAATTATGACTTTCCGCGACTTCGCCATGAGCTTTCCATCCCAGTGAAGTGAGTATTGTTGATTTGGCAAATGGACTTCGTCGTCGATCCTAGAGTATCAGCCGTACCGAAGTCACCCTTCTCCCCTTTAGTCTTTGGAGCCCATGGCCGCATCTGACAAAGTGCACAGGCCGACGATGATTATCGGCATCGTTTGCGGCACGCTCGCAGCATTCGCGTGGGCGGCAGGCTTCGTCGTTGCGAAGCACGGCATCCAGGTCGGCTTTTCACCGGCCGATCTTGCCTTTCATCGTTTCTTCTGGTCCGGACTGCTCGTTCTGCCGCTGATTGTACGCGACGGTTTGCGCGACCTTGGCGGAGTCGGCTGGGGGCGCGGATTTGTGATGACGATCCTGTCCGGGCCGCCACAGTCGCTGCTCGCCTATAGCGGATTCATTCTGGTGCCGCTCGGCCATGGCACCACGATCCAGCCAGCCTGCGCCGCTCTTTCGGGCCTAATCCTTGCCGGCGTTGTCTTGCATGAGAGTATTTCGCTGCGGCGGATGTTCGGCGGTGTCGCAATCATTCTCGGCCTGCTGGTCTTCGGCGCGGAATCGCTTGCGACCATCGGCGGCAGCGGCGTCGGCGGCGACCTGCTGTTCGTTTCGGCCGGCGTGTTCTGGGCATCGTTTGGGACGCTGCTGCGACTCTGGAATGTGCCGGGCACGCGGGCGGTGATGGCGGTCGGCACTGTCTCTGTACTCGTCTTCGCGCCGGTCTATCTTTTCCTTTATGGGTTGACCGCACTTGAACACCACAGCTTCCTTGAAAATCTTCTGCAAGCCGTCGTGCAAGGCGGGATTGCCGGATCATTGCCGATTTACCTGTTCGCCCATGCAGTCATTGCGCTCGGCGGTGGGCGCGCGGCAACATTCCCGGCCTTGGTGCCGGTATTTGGAGTTATTATTGGATTTCTGGCCCTCGGCGTGGTACCGAGTCTGGCGCAACTTGGCGGCATGCTGATCGTGCTGCTCGGCTTTCAACTCACGCTGCAGCGCTGAGAAACGCACATCTCGGCGCTTGCCTTAGCGGAATCCCTTGAACAGCATCCGGCAGGTCTGCGCAACGAAGTCCTTCGCCTTGGCACGCGAGACATGAAGTCTGCGGTGCAGGATCTGCGTTGTGACGCCTTGTAACGCTGATACGAACAGGGCGGTGCGCACGCGAGCGAGTTCCGGGTCGATACCGGCGTCGATGAAGGGAGCGCGGAACATCGCCATGGTTTCGGCCATCGCGGCCTCCAAGCCTGGAAAAGCCCCCTTCTCGTTGATGCGGGGGCCCGCCATTAAGCCGAACAGGTTGGGATTGTCGCGCGCAAACAAAAAGAAACCGGCGCCGGCTGCCACGAGCATCTGTTCGCCCACCGGTTTGCCAGCCAGCTGTTGCTTGACACGTCGCTCCAGACGTCGCCAACCTTCCTCGGCGACGCGAGCAAGCAATGACAGCTTGTCGGGGAAATGACGATAGACGGCGCGGTGATTCACCCCCGCGTCGCGCGCAAGCCCGCGCAGACTGAGGGCCTCGACACCGTCCGCCTCAAGCCGCGCGACCGCGGCCTCAACCAGTGCTTCCGCCAAGTGCCCATGGCGGAAGGTCTTGCGGGTTTTTTGCCACCCGGCAGCCATTCTCGCTTTCATCCGCCGGCCTCATGCATGGCTGCCATTCCTTGACTGAGAAGCGCAGACTGCCATAAGTCTCCACTGGAGACAATTATTACGGATACAGGTCATGCCGAATTCTTCACAGGATCACCCGAACGTCATTATTTTCCCGCCGATTATTCTCGCCACAACAGTCGCGGTCGGTTGCCTTATGCAATGGTTTTTGCCGATCGGCCTTCTCGCAACCATGAGCCAAGCATGGCGCATCCCCGTAGGGGCCGGCATATTCCTCGCCGGGGTCCTGCTTGCGGCAACAGGCCGACGCGCGATGGTGCGTCTGCGAACCAATGTCAGCCCGCTGCTGCCGACAACGGCCCTTGCGACCGACGGCATTTTTGGATGGACGCGCAATCCGCTGTACAGCGGCGGGACGCTCATGATGTTGGGTATCGCGTTTGTTTTTGGGCTCGATTGGCTACTGCTGCTCATTCCCCCGAGCCTGCTGGTTCTGCACTTCGGCGTGGTAAGGCGGGAAGAAGAATATCTCGAACGGAAATTTGGCGACCAATACAGGCACTACAAGGCGAGCGTTGCGCGATACGGCTTCGGGCTTTGACGAATGGCACCCCGTTTCATCGCGAAGCAGCTTTCGCGCCCGAGCGGCTTTGTTGGCATCGTCATCAGACATCTGATGAACCGGCACAACGCGCGAATGAACGCGTTTGCCGTCCGGCAACTCCAGCTTGAACCGTCCGATCGGGTTCTCGAAATCGGCTTTGGAGGCGGCGTAACACTGCCGACGCTGTTAAACGCCGCAGCGTTCGTTGCCGGCGTCGATCGTTCGAGCGATGTGGTGAACTGGGCTCAGCGACACTTCGCCAAGGCGATAAAGGCACGCCGCGCTGAATTTCGGCAGGACAATGTTGAATCGCTCCCGTTTGAAAAAGCGACGTTTGACAAGGTCTGCACGGTCAACACGGTCTATTTCTGGACATCGCTCGATGCAGGCTTCACCGAGGTCCACCGGGTTCTTAAACCCAAAGGCCGCATTGCCGTCGGCTTTCTGCCGAAGGAGCGTATGGATCGTATGGGAATGCCTAAGGATATTTTCACCACGCGCACATCCAACGATGTCATCAAGGCACTCACGAAAGCCGGATTTAGCGGCGCGCGAGTCGAACGCCCGGAACCGAAAACACCCTGGAATGTCATCGTCGCGACCCGATAAGGGTCGCACCGTACGAGCTAGGCCTCGGGGCCGGCGTACTTCCCGGCTGTTTCCGGAAACATGTTTTTGATAATCTTGAACTTGGATATGTCCACCGTGGCATCCATGTGCATGAAGATCACCGCATCACGCAGCACTTTTTCTATACCGAAATCAAGCATGATGCCGTTGCCGCCATGCAACTCGACCGCATGCTGCGCCACTTTCATGATTTCCTCCGATGCAAACAACTTGGCCATGTTGACGAGAACCTCCGCATCCGGCGCGTTGTCGTCAACCGCTTGCGAAGCGCGATCAAGCAGCGCCCGCACGGCCTCAATGCGGGTCGCCATATCGGCGAGTCGCAACGCCACCGCCTGATGCTTGATCAGGATGCGGCCACCCTGCACGTAATTCTGCACATAATCCGCCGTCGCCTCGAAAGCGCGCACACCAACGCCAAGATTCTTGGCAGCCTGAATTATCTTGCCGGGCCGGAAATAGACGCCGGCCGAGCCGAGCGCGCTGTTCTCCACCAAGAGATGATCGTCCGGCACGAACATATCCTCGAACACCATCTCGCCGTTGTTCATGAAGCGGCAGCCGAGCGTCTCGTTACAGCGAGCGACTGTGAAGCCTTTGGTTTCGCGGGGCACCAGAAATGATGAGGTCCCCTGCATCATGCCGACTTTTTGATTGGTGTTGGCATAAACAACGTAAAGGGTAGCGTCGTAACCGTTGGAGATAAATTGCTTGCGGCCGTTGATGATCCAGCCGCCGTTGGTCTTGACGGCCTTGGTCTGCATTGCCGCTTCCGGCACATTATAGGGAAGCCAACGATCGGAGGCGCCGCGCGGCTCAGTGAGGCAATGCGCCATCAGAAACTGCGGTTCGGCGACCAGCCGCTTGAACCATTTTTCTTGCAGATGCTTCGGTGCGAACTGGCGCAGAAGCACCGATACTTTCCAGTTCTGTACCAGTTTGTCGGCAAGTCCGGAGTCGCCTCGGGCAATTTCTTCAGCGATCATTGCGAAAGTACGAACCTCGGTGCCCTTTTCCAGCTCGACGCCACCGTATTCCTCCGGAACGCCCAAAGTGCGAATGCCGATTTTTTCGGCTTCTTCGAGAATGCGCAGCGGCAACCGGCCTTCCGGAACCATCGACCATTCAAGCTGCCAGTTCTGCTTGATGAACGGGAGGACCACCTCATCGACGAAATCGCGGCAACTTTGCCGCATCATCCGTTGCTCTTCGGATAGGCCGCGGTCTGCGGATGTACGGTCGAGCATTACGGCTTCCTTCCCTGCGTTTTCGGCTACGCGGCTTTCCTGTTCGACAAAAACTCGCTCATGCGATCGAGCGCCTTCAGGATATTTTCCGTCGAATTGGCGTAGGACAGCCGCACATAGCCCTCGCCGAGGATTCCAAAGTCGGGCCCGCCGATGATGGCAACACCGGCATCTTCCAGCAAGGCAGATGCCAGCGCCTTTGCCTTCCATCCTGTACGTTTGACATTGGGGAAGGCATAAAACGCACCTTTGGGCGTGGCGCACGAGACACCGGGCAATTTGTTGAGTCCGTCAACAACGACTTTCCGCCGTTTGTCGAATTCCGTGATCATCTTGTGTACGTCATCCTGCGGACCTTTCAGCGCGGCAAGGCCGGCATACTGAGCCGAAGCGTTGACGCAGGAATGCAGGTTCACGGCAAGCTTGCGCGCATAGTCGTAAAGCTTTCCCGGCCACACCGCATAGCCGAGCCGCCAACCGGTCATGGCGTAGGTCTTCGACCAGCCATTGAGCAGAATCAGCCGGTCGCGAATTGATGGATACGACAGCAAGCAGACGTGAATCTCGCCGTCATAGACCATGTGGTCGTAAATCTCGTCGGACATGATGGCTACGTCCGGCCACTTCTCGAGGCCGGCAATGAGCTTGTCGACTTCACTCTTTGGCGTGACACCGCCGGTCGGATTGGCCGGAGAGTTGAGGATCAGGAGCCGCGTTCGCGGCGTGATCAACTTCAGTGTTTCTTCCGCCGAAAATGCAAAGCCGTTCTCTTCGCGGATTGGCACGGGTACAGGCTTGGCACCGGTGAATTCGATCATCGACCGGTAGATCGGAAATCCAGGATCGGGATACAGGATTTCCACGCCAGGCTCGCCGAACATCAAGATCGACATAAACATGGTCGGCTTGCCGCCTGGCATGATCATGACGCTGTCGGGCGAAACCTCGACCTTGAAACGTTTGGCGAGATCCGCGGCGACCGCCTCTCGCAGCGGCGGAATTCCGTTTGCCGGAGTATAGCCGTGATGTCCGTCGCGCAGCGCCTTTACCGCCGCCTCGACAATGAAATCGGGTGTACGGAAATCGGGCTGACCGATGCCGAGGTTGATAATATCGCGGCCCTGCGCGACGAGCGCATTGGCACGGGCGAGCACTGCAAAGGCGTTTTCCTCGCCGATACGATCAAAGGCCGCGATTGTACGAAGCATGACCTACAAACCTCCCGCCCGGGCGCCATTCGCGGGACAGCCGCGGCAGCACCTCCTCTATGAGGTTTCCAGTTCAGCCGATCAGGCGGAAAAAATCAAACGCCCGCAGGATCTTCGTGAAAGTTCATTGCTCGCCGCCAAATCGGCCGCTGATGTCACGCAAGATCTGGAAACGGATATTCGGATCGGGGTCGTCGCCGAGATAGGTGCCGCTGAAGTAGAGCGGGCCGGCGGGCACCAGGTGGGTACCCCAGTGTTGCGAATCGCTGCGAGTCGTCGCGGATGCGGCTATTTTCTTGTGCTTGTTTTTCTTGGCTGCTTCGACAGGCAATGCAGACACGAAAGCCACCGTCAGGGCGGCGGCAAATAGCTTAAGCGGGAGCGATGACATCGCGTGTCCTCCATGACACTCGACCGCAAGAGATTTCGTTCGCTTACAGAATTGTCCGGGCAGCGCAAAGGAAGAGCGTGGCCAAACTGATCACATCTCAGTGTCGGAATATCCCGTCCTTTCAGGGTGTTTCACGCGTTCAAAAGCTCACGCTGATCGGCCACCCGTCAGGATCGCATTTGCAATCGTGGCACTATTGAATGCATTGTCGCATATCCGCCGCTTGCAGAGGCCAAATTATGAGTATCACTGACAAACGCCGGACATTTCGCGCGCTGCATCAAGGTGGCTGTTTTGTCATTCCCAACCCTTGGAACGTCGGCAGCGCCCGCTATCTGCAGGGACTCGGTTTCAAGGCTTTGGCCACGACCAGTTCGGGATACGCTCATTCGCTAGGTTACTCGGACGGCGACGTTACCCGCGACATGATGCTCGCGCATTGCCGTGAGATCGCGCAGGCAACAGACATCCCGGTGAATGCGGATTTCGAAGGCGGCTATGCGGACGACCCCGACGAGGTCGCTGAAAATGTGCGTCTGTGCGTAGCGACCGGCGTGGCCGGCCTGTCGATCGAGGACTTTACCGGAAACGACGCCGATCCGCTTTATGATTTCGATCTGGCGGTCAAGCGGGTGCGCGCTGCACGCGATGCAATCAATAAAGCAGGCGGTGACGTCGTCTTCACTGCACGCACCGAAGGTTTCATCAGGAGCCGGCCGGACCTGGGTGAAACTATCCGGCGCCTGAAGGCCTTCGCCGATGCGGGAGCGGATTGTCTATATTCGCCTGGCATCAAGACCAGTGAGCAGATCACCGCGACGATTAAAGCGGTGTCGCCGAAACCAATCAACTTTCTCAACAGCAGCGCATTTGGCTACTCGGTGAATGACCTTGCCGCACTCGGCGTCCGTCGCATCAGTGTGGGTGGCACCCTCGCGCGCGTCGCCATGGACGCCTTTCTCGAGTCGGCACGGCAGATTGCACAAGAAGGCAAGTTCGACAGCTTCGGGGGCGTCATATCGAATGCCGAATTGAACAAGTTCTTTCACGACGACCTGCCGCACAGGCCAAAAACTTAACGGAATGAATTCAACTACCATGTCACTGGCTGGACTTATGCAGCAGCGGCCCTTTGTGCTGTTCTGGCTGGCGAGACTTGCTTCGACGACGGGCTATCAAATGATGGCCCTGACAATTGGCTGGCAAATTTACGAAATCACCAATAGCGCTTTCGATCTTGGCCTTATCGGCTTGATCCAGTTTTTTCCCGCCGTCGTGCTGACACTGTTGATCGGACATGCTGCAGACCGTTACGACCGCAGATTGATCATACGCTTGGCGCAAGGCGTCCATGTGGTGGCCGCCGTGATGATCAGCGTCGCTCTGCTGGCGGGAGTGCTCGGCCGCGACCTCCTGTTTGCGGCGGTCTTCATGATTGGAAGCGCCCGCGCCTTCGAACTGCCGACAGCGCACGCATTGGCGCCATCCCTGGTGCCCGCACCGATGATTTCACGCGCGGTGGCCGCATGGACCTCTGCAAATCAGACGGCCATCATCTGTGGTCCTGCATTGGGCGGGCTTGTCTATGCGTTCAGTCCCGTGCTGGTTGGCGTGATCTGCCTGGCGTTGTTCGTCTGCTCGATCACACTGATCAGCTTCGTCCACGTCAAGGGTGCTACAGAAAAGCGCGAGCCGCCGACTTTCGCATCCGTGTTCGCCGGCTTCGACTACATTCGCAGCCGGCGGCGACTGCTTGGCGTGATTACTCTCGATTTGTTCGTCGTAATCCTGGGTGGCGCTACAGCACTGCTACCAATATACGCCAGGGATATTCTTGGCGTTGGCCCGATCGGCCTCGGCCTGTTGCGCTCGGCGCCCGCCGTAGGCGCGCTAATCACCGCAATCGTCCTCTCGCGGAAACCGGTTGAGCGGCATATCGGGCGCAAGATGTTCGCCGTGGTCGGCATCTTTGGCGTGGCAACGATTGCTTTTGGATTATCGACCTGGTTTCCGTTATCGCTACTGTCGCTCGCCGTGCTCGGTGCTTCCGATGCGGTCAGTATAGTCATCCGGTTCTCATTGGTGCAGATCGAAACCCCCGACGAGAAGCGCGGGCGCGTTGGTGCAATCAACTATCTGTTTGTCGGCTCGTCGAACACACTGGGTGAATTTGAGTCCGGCCTGGTTGCTGCCTGGCTCGGCGCAGTGCCGTCGGTGGTAATCGGTGGATTGGGATCGCTGGTGGTAGCAGCGGTGTGGATGATGTTATTCCCTGATCTGCGGCGTATCGACCGCTTCAAACCGGCCGATCGCGAAAACCCGAGGGTGTGATGCATATTCTGATTACCGGCGCCGCTGGCATGATCGGGCGCAAGCTTGTTGAAAGGCTAGTCAAAGATGGTCAGCTCAACGGGCAAAAGATTGACCGATTGACGCTGATCGACGTTGTCGCGCCGGGAAAGCCTGCGGGATTTCCGGGCGCAGTCGACGTTTCGACGAGCGATCTCTCGAGCTCTGGCGCGGCGACCGAGGCGATTGCCAGTAAGCCAGAGGTGGTTTTTCACCTCGCCGGGGTTGTCTCGGGCGAAGCGGAAACCGATTTTGAAAAGGGATACCGCGTCAATCTCGATGGCACTCGCGCTCTATTGGAAGCAATTCGCGCCGCCGGCTACAAGTCGAAATTGGTGTTCACATCGTCGATCGCAGTGTACGGCGCGCCGTTTCCCCATTCCATTCCCGATGAGTTTCACCTTACGCCCCTCACCTCATACGGTACTCAGAAGGCGATCTGCGAGTTGCTACTCGCTGACTACAATCGACGCGGTATCCTCGATGGCGTCAGCATCAGGTTGCCAACCATCTGCATACGGCCGGGCAAACCCAACAAGGCAGCGTCCGGTTTTTTCTCCGGAATTATCCGGGAGCCGCTGGCCGGCCATGAAGCGCTGCTTCCGGTTTCCGACAGTGTGCGACATACGCATGCAAGTCCCCGCGCTGCAGTTGGCTTTCTCATTCACGCCGCGGGCCTGACCCGTGAACAACTTGGACCGCACATTAATCTCGCCATGCCCGGAGTGTCGTGCACGGTCGGCGAGCAGATCGACGCCCTGCGTCGCGTGGCGGGCAACAAGGTGGCCGAACGCATCCGGCGGGCGCCGGACGAGCTTGTGCAACGAATCGTTGCGGGTTGGGCCGAGCGCCTCGATGCAAAGCGCGCTCGCGACCTCGGGTTCAAGGCCGAGGCATCATTCGACGACATCATACGCGCGCATATCGAGGATGAGTTAGGCGGAAAGATCGCCGATTGACCATTTGACAGCAGAAATTGTGGCCGGTTTTCATCGTTAACTGAAAGCGCGCTTGCACCATGCGCTGCAAACCTTACATTGAGGCCCATGACCTACGTCGACGCCGCAGTTGCTCCTTTACGAAAAACCGGCCAGATCAAGATTCACGGGCCTGCCGCCTTCGAGGCGATGCGCAAGGCCGGTCAGCTTGTCGCACGCTGCCTGGACATGCTGACGGAGCATGTCGGTCCTGGTGTGCCGACCGAAAAAATCGACAAATTGGTACTCGACTACGCCATGGACCACGGCGCCCTGCCCGCAACGCTGATGTATCGCGGTTACAGGAAATCGACCTGCACGTCTCTCAATCACGTGGTCTGCCATGGCATCCCCGGCGACAAGCCGCTGAAGGATGGTGACATTGTCAATATTGATGTCACGCTCATCCTCAACGGCTGGCACGGTGATTCCAGCCGTATGTTCACGATTGGCGAGATTCCGCGTCGCGCCGAGCGTCTTATCGACGTGACACACGAGGCGATGATGCGTGGCATTGCCGCCATCCGTCCGGGGGCAACAAGCGGCGATGTCGGCCACGCGATCCAGACCTATGTCGAGGCACAACATATGAGCGTGGTGCGCGATTTCTGCGGCCATGGCCTTGGTCGTTTATTCCATGACGAGCCAAACATCGTGCACGTCGGACGGCCCGGCGAGGGCATCGTGCTCAAGCCAGGCATGTTCTTCACGGTAGAACCGATGATCAATCTCGGCCGGCCGCACGTGAAGGTGTTATCCGATGGATGGACCGCCGTGACGCGCGACCGTTCGCTGTCCGCTCAGTTCGAGCACACGGTCGGCGTCACCAACGATGGCGTTGAGGTATTTACCTTTTCGCCGGCCGGGCTGCACAAGCCTCCATACAAGCGCTAAAGTCGCGCACTTCCCTATCAATCGAAGCCCGTACGATTTCTTCGTATAGATTGTATTTTCTTGTAATACAATTATTACGTGTGTATGGGTGCAGATAAACTTTCATGACGGGCAAGCGTGACAAAACCGGTCAGCCGGTTGGTGGACTGCCGCCCCATTACCACGGCCATCGCCAGCGCCTGCGCGGACGCTTCCGGCAGGCCGGCGCCGAGGCAATCACTGACTACGAGTTGCTCGAACTCGTGCTGTTCCGCGCCATCCCGCAACGCGATGTCAAACCGCTGGCCAAGAACCTCATCAGCAAATTCGGCTCCTTTCCTGAAGTGATCTCGGCCTCACCCACTCGTCTCGCCGAAGTCAAAGGCGTCGGTGAGGCCGCCATCACCGAGATCAAGGTCGTGCACGCCGCCGCAGGCCGGCTTGCACGTGGCCACGTACAGAAACGGCCGGTGCTGTCATCCTGGTCGAACGTGATCGACTACTGCCGCACTGCCATGGCCTTCGCCGACAAGGAACAGTTCCGCGTTTTGTTCCTCGACAAGCGCAACCAGTTGATTGTCGATGAATTGCAGCAGGTCGGAACGGTCGATCATACCCCGGTCTATCCACGCGAAGTCGTCAAGCGCGCGCTTGAACTTTCTGCGACCGCATTGATCCTGGTGCACAACCACCCGTCAGGGGATCCAACACCGTCACATGCCGATATCCAGATGACACAGACGATCATCGACGTGGCCCGCCCGCTCGGCATCGCCGTTCACGATCACATCGTCGTCGGCAAGGAAGGTCACGCCAGCTTCAAGAGCCTGCGGTTGATTTAGTTTTCGTTTTCCCGGACGCGGTGCAGCGCGTTAGCGATGTACCGCAGATCCGGGACCGCCGCAAATTCGGAGCTTGGTATGGCCCCGGATCAGCGGCGCACCACTCCGCTTCGCTCCGTGCTGCACCGCATCCGGGGCAAAAGTTCTTATTGTCGCACCAGCGTGATCTGATCGGCACTCTCCGGCACGCGGCGCCATATCGTGTTGTCGACTTCCTCAAAGCGCCAGGGGTTGCCGCGCGCGGGCACCAACATCAGCTGGTCGCTGTCGATGCGCCATTGCGTGAAATTGAGCCGCGCGATGGCCGCATCGCAGCCAGGCTTTACCGCAACGGCAAAGCCATCGCTGGCCTTGCTTATCGCCAGCGTCAGTATGCACACAGGCGAACCCGATTTACGCACGATCGCCCAGTCGCCGGTAATTTGTTCTGGCGGCCTTGGTGGCACACCGGCCGCGGCATTTTGCAGAAACAAGACGCCAACTCCCGGCGTTGGAGCCTCGAAGATACCGTCTTCCACCTCGCTGAATTCCACGACCGATTTTCCCTTTGCGTCGAGCAGATAGAGCAGGTCGTTGTCCGGAAACTTCCACGCGGCGATATCGCGGACGAGCGGGAACAGATTGGCGCAATTGGCATCAAACTCAACCTTCAGCCCAGGTGGAGCGCGATCACCTTTGAAAGTGGCGGTGCACGTTCGGTCGCGATCAGCGTTGGAGAACTCCCAACTGCCGATCATGCGTTGGGCAGATTCACCGAGCGGCGACGGCGCCTGCGCAAGGGCGGCGTTCGCGAGGCAGGTGACAGCGGTAAAAACGACAGCAAAACGCGTCATATTTAAACCATAGCATCTGCGCGCGACGGAAATGCGGCTAACGTTTTGGTGGCCATGGGGTTTCCGCAACCGGCGTAAGCGGCGGTTTGCCGGCCGCCCAGGCAAGAATGTTGTCAACCACCAGTTGATCCATCGCTGCCCGGGTTGCCTCGGTCGAGGAGCCAAGATGCGGAAACAGCACAATATGATCCATTCCGATCAGTTCCTTCGGCACGTCGGGCTCGTTGGCGAACACATCGAGACCGGCGGAGTAGATCGTGCGCTTCTGCAGCGCCTCTATGAGTGCCGGCTCGTCGACCACCGAGCCGCGCGCCATGTTGATCAGCACACCGCGCGGACCGAGTGCCTTGAGCACCTCGGCATTAATCATGTTCTTGGTGCCGGCGCCGCCTGGCACAATCACCATCAGCGTATCGACGTCGCGCGCCATGTCGAGAAGCTTTGGATAGTACTTGTATTTGACTCCCGCCTGCGGGTTACGGCTGTGGTAGACGACCGGCACGCCGAATGCCTCCAGCCTCCGGGCAATCGCTTTTCCGATGCGGCCCATGCCAACCATTCCGACGGTGCGATCGCGCAGCGTGGCCTTGGTGAGCGGATAGTGAGCGTCTTTCCATTTGCCGGCACGCAGATAGCGCTCCGACTGCGGCAGTTCGCGCACAGTGCAAAGCAGGAGACCGAGCGCGGTGTCTGCCACCTCTTCGTTGAGCACTTCCGGCGTGTTAGTCACGACAATGCCATGCTCGCCCGCCCATTTGGCGTCGATATGGTCGTAACCGACACCGAAGCTCGATACTTGCTCGAGGTGCGGAAACTGCTGGAGAAAATTTCCGTCGACCTTATTGGCGGTGTAGGCAATCGCGATCGCTTTGATTTTGTTGCCAATCTCTTTGACGAACGCAGCCTTGTCCTTGGCGTCTAGCCAATGGTGAAGTGTCACCTTGCCTTCGAAGCCCTTCATCATAACAGGCTTCTTCGCGCCGACCATTAATACGTCCGGCTTTTCGCCAGCCATTTCGCGTACTCCCATTACACCAATGCAGTGACAGGCTTTTCGATGAAATCCTTGAAAACGGTCAACAGTTCTGCACCAAGCGCACCATCAACCACCCGGTGATCGCACGACAGAGTGACTGTCATCTGGCTGATGAACCTTACGCTGCCGTCTTCTGCCTCGACGGGCGCTCGCCGCGTCGCACCGATCGCCAGAATTGTGGCGTGCGGTGGATTGATGATGGCTGAAAATTCGCGCACGCCATACATGCCGAGGTTGGAAATGGCGCTGGAACCGCCCTGATATTCGTTCGGCCTGAGCTTCTTATGCCGCGCGCGGTCGGCAAGATCACGCATTTCCGCGGAGATCGCAGTGAGCGATTTGGTTTCGGCCTTGCGCACGACCGGCGTAATCAAGCCACCCTCAAGCGCAACCGCCACACCGATATCGGAATTCCGGAAGCGGAGAATTCGATCGCCTGCCCATACGGCGTTGGCGGCAGGAATGCGTTGCAACGCTGCCGCCCAAGCCTTGATGATGAAGTCATTGAGCGAGAGCCTGAACGCCGGCTGGCCACCCTTGTCCTTGGGCGCCGCAGCATTCGCCTCTTCCCGTACGGCAATCAGACGACCCGCTTCGAGGTCGGCGGTCAGATAGAAGTGTGGAATAGTCTGTTTCGCCTCGACGAGTCGCGTGGCGATCGTGCGGCGCATGGAGTCAAGCGGCACTTCCTCATAAGCAATACCCTCATAGAGCGCTTTCACTTGCGCCGCATTGGCGCCGCTCGGTATTGCAGCCGCCGCGGCGCCCTGCGCCGCCTGTTCGACATCGCGAGCGACAATGCGGCCATGGGGACCCGAACCAGCGACGCGCGACAAGTCTATTCCACGTTCGCCGGCGAGCCGCCGCGCAAGCGGGGTCACGACCGCACCGCTGGCAAGTTTTGCTGGACCAAAATTTCGCTCGGGCGTGCGAACTTCTCGAAAGGGATTCATCGGGATCGCCGGGTACGGCATCGGCGTGGAATGCACGGCAGGGGCCGACCCGATCATCCGGTCGTCCCCGCGCAAACGAGGACCAAGGGCGTCCTGCGTCTGGACTCCCGCTTTCGCGGGAGTGACCGGAGAAGAGGCATTTGCGCTCGCCGGCGTCCCTGACCCCGATATGACCGCAACCACGGCACCGACTTTGGCCACCTCGCCAACTTGAAACCGTATTTCGCTGAGCGTGCCGGCCGTCGTTGACGGCACCTCCATCGACGTCTTGTCGGTCTCGATTTCGAACAGGTTGTCGCCTGGCTTCACCGTGTCGCCGGCAGCCTTGAACCATTTCGTGATCTTACCCTCGGCTACCGTTTCGCCGAGCTGCGGCATCAGAACGTCCACGCGCGTTTCCCTCGACTGCTGACCGCCGCCTACCAGCTCACCGACACATATTGGGTCTCGAGGAATTCCATCATCCCCTCGTGTGCCCCTTCGCGGCCAAGGCCGGACTGCTTGGTACCGCCGAATGGCGCCGCCGGGTCGGACACCAGGCCGCGATTGAGACCGACCATTCCGAAATCGAGTTTCTCGGACACGCGCATGCCGCGGCTCAAATCCTTCGTGTAGAGATAGGCGACTAGCCCATATTCCGTGTCGTTGGCACGCTTGATCGCTTCGTCCTCGGTCTTGAAAGTCTGGATTGACGCGACCGGCCCAAAAATTTCCTCGTTCAGCATCTTGGCCGAATCCGGAACATTGGTCAGTACCGTCGCCGGATAGAAAAATCCGGGACCGTCGGGCAATTTGCCGCCGACCAGCACCTTGGCACCTTTCTTGACCGCATCGTCGACCAGCTCGATCACCTTATCGCGGCCGTCTTTGTTGACGAGCGGCCCAAGATTGACCCCCTCATCAAGGCCATTGCCCATCTTGAGGGAACCCATCTTGGCGGTGAGCTTCTTGGCAAATTCCTCGTGCACTCTCTCGTGCACATAGAAGCGGTTAGCCGCAGTACATGCCTCACCCATATTGCGCATCTTGGCGATCATGGCGCCATCGATTGCGGCGTCGATATCGGCGTCTTCGAAAACAATAAATGGCGCATTGCCACCGAGCTCCATCGCCGGCTTGACGATGTTATCGGCAGCTTCATGCAGCAGTTTGCGCCCGACATCAGTCGAGCCGGTGAAAGAGACAACGCGCACGCGCGGATCGTGCAGCATGGCGCCGACTACCTTGCCAGACGAGCGCGACGGAATGACATTGACCACGCCAGCGGGCACGCCGGCTTCTTCCAGCGCCGGCATCAGCGCAAGCATCGTGAGTGGCGTGTCCGACGCAGGCTTCAGAACCACCGGACAGCCGGCTGCGAGCGCCGGTCCGATCTTGCGGGTTGCCATCGCTGCGGGGAAATTCCAGGGCGTTACCAGAACTGCGATACCGGCCGGCTTGTGATGCACGAAAATGCGCGCACCCGAGGCCGGCGCGCGCGAAACTTCGCCGATATTGCGTACGGCCTCTTCCGCATACCAGCGGAAAAATTCGGCGGCATAGGCGACCTCGCCGCGTGAATCGGGCAATGCCTTGCCGTTCTCCAGTGTGATCAGTTTCGCGAAGCGTTCGGCGTCACGCATGATCAACTCGTAGGCCTTGCGCAGAATCTCGGCTCGCTCACGCGGCTTGCGTCCGGCCCAGCCTTCGAACGCGCCCTCAGCCGCATCGAGGGCCGCTTTGGCGTCTTCGACCGTCGCACTGGCAACAGAAGCGATCTTGCGCTCGGTGGCTGGATCGATCACGTCGAAGCGGCCACCATCGGAGGCCTTGCGCCATTTGCCACCGATCCAAAGGTCGGTCGGGACGTTGGCGAGAAGATTTTCGTACATAACATCGCCTTTCAATCCGTGTCCCGGGCGCAGCGCAGCGCGAAGCGGTGCGCTGCACAACCGGGACCTGTCAAATTGTAGCGGTCCCGGATCAGCGGTGCACCGCATCCGGGACAAGACCTTTTCAACTCCCCAAACTCCGCCGCACAGTCTCTGCAATACGGGCTGGTGTCGGTAAAACAATGTCTTCCAGAATATCCGCGGCCGGCAGCGGAATATGCGGCGTCGTGATGCGGACCGGCGGGCCGTCGAGGTCATAGAAGGCCTCATCCGCCGCAATCGACACGATCTCGGCGCCCCAACCGCAGAGCCGCGGATTTTCCTCGACCGTGAACAACCGGTGCGTCTTTGCGAGCGAGCCGAGAATGGTTTGCGTATCAAGCGGCACCAGCGAGCGTACGTCGACAACTTCGCAATCTATGCCGTGTTCGGCCTTGAGCTCTTCGGCAGCTTCCAGTGCACGCGGAACCATCAATGCCAACGCGCATATCGTGGCGTCCTTGCCGGAACGCAGTACTTTTGCTGTGCCGAGAGAATCGACGATCTCACCGTCCGGAACTTCACCTTTGGTGGCGTACAGCGATTTATGTTCAAGGAAAATCACTGGATCAGGATCACGCACCGAAGCCGCCAGCAGACCGATCACATCGCGCGGGTTCGATGGCGCAACGACCTTGAGACCCGGAATCATCATGCACCAGTTTTCAACGCTCTGGCTGTGCTGCGCGCCGAAGCGGGAACCCGCGCCGTTGCCGGTGCGAACGACCAACGGGCATTTGACCTGGCCGTTCGACATGTAACGGCTCTTCGGAAACTCATTCGCGATGTAGTCGAAGCAAACCGCGAAAAAATCCGAAAACATGATCTCGGCAATCGGCTTCAGGCCGGTCATCGCTGCGCCCATGGCGGCGCCGAGAATTGCCTGCTCGGAAATGGGCGTATCGCGCACGCGCAAGGGCCCAAACTGCTCGTAAAGGCCGACGGTCGCCTTGAACACGCCTCCAGCCTTGGCCACGTCTTCGCCAAGGAACACAACGTCAGGATCTCGCGTCATCTCTTGTGCAATTCCGCGGATGACCGCGTCGCGGTAGGTCAGTTCCGCCATGCCCAGCCTCCATCGGCATAGACATCGGTTGTGATGATGTCGAGTGGCGGCGGTGGGGCTGCCTTGCAGGCTTCGGTAGCGTCGTCGACAATCTTCCGCACTTGCGCGTCGATGTCAGCGATGACTTTTTCCGCCACGCCGAATTGCAGCAGCCGCTCGCGATAGATCTTGATCGGGTCGCGCAGTTTCCAGCGATCGAGTTCGCCCTCCGGCCTGTATTTTGCCGGATCCGCGCGCGAGTGCCCGCTGTGACGATAGGTCAGGCACTCGATCAGCGACGGACCTTTCCCGGCGCGCGCTTTATCGTAGGCTGTCTGTGCAGTGCGATAGACCACATCGGCGTCGTTGCCATCAATCACAATGCGCTCGAGACCGTAGGCCGAGGCACGATCCCCCGCCGGCTGCGGCACCGCCGTCACATCGCTGATTGGCGTGTATTCCATATAGAGATTATTCTCGCAGACAAAGATGACGGGCAGCTTCCAGACGGCAGCGAAGTTAAGCGCTTCGTGGAAAGCGCCGATGTTCGTGGTGCCATCGCCGAAGAAGCAGACGGATACGTCCTTTTCGCCTTTGTACTGCGCGCGCCAAGCGGCACCGCAAGCGATGGGCAGGTGCGCACCAATAATCGCGTATGAGCCCATGACGCCATGATCAACCGACGTGAGGTGCATCGAACCGCCCTTGCCGCGCATCAAGCCGTTGTCACGTTGCATCAACTCGCCCAGGACCTTCTCCACCGATACCCCGCGCGCCAATGTGTGGGCGTGTCCGCGATAGGTGCAAAAAGACAGGTCGCCCGGCGTCATGGCGCCCGCGAAGCCCGCGGCCACCGCTTCCTGCCCGAGCGATAAATGGCTGGTGCCCTTGACGAGGTTTTGCAGAAACAAGTCATAGGCGCGCTGCTCAGCTTCGCGGATGACGACCTGGGTCCGGTACAGCTCGAGCCGCTTCTGCTCGCCGATATCATCATTCAGCCCGGAGCCGGGCTTCACCTGCGCGCGGTCCTTTGCAGTAGCCATAGATAATCCTTCGCGGTGGAAAAGCCTGTGTGGTGGCCGGAACTTAGCGCCCCCTGCGATGATTAGGCAACCGGTGCGGAAGGTTCCGCTTTGCCCACCTTGCGCTCGCGATAGAGCAAATAAAGGCCGGACGACACCACAATCATTCCCCCAATGATGGTCCAGCGGTGCGGCACATCGCCGAACACCAGGAAGCCCAAAGTCGTCGTCCAAACCATCTGCGTGTAGATGAAAGGCGCCAGCGTCGACGCCGGCGCCAACCGGTGGCCGCAGATGAGGAGATAGTGCCCGCCGCTGCCGAGCGCCCCGATAAGGACCATCAGTGCAACAACAAAAGCGCTGCTTGGCGTGGTCCACACGAACGGAATGATCGGCAGCATCGCAACCGCACCGACGAGGTTCGAATAGAACAGTGTCGTCTCATTTGAATCGCTATGCGACAGAACCCGTGTCGAGATCACGTAAAGCGCGTAACAGACGGAACTGCCGAGTGATAACAGTGCCGCGGGGTGAAGTCCGCCCAAACCCGGGCGCGCCACCAGGAGCACGCCAAAGAAACCAACGCTGATTGCAGTCCAGCGCCGCCAGCCAACCCATTCACCAAGCAATGGCCCGCAGAGCAAGGCAACCAAAAATGGCGTCGAGAACAGGATCGCCAGTGCCTCGTCAAGCTGAAGATAGCGCAGCGCAAAAAAATTCAGCGCGGTGGACCCAAGTAGCAAAGCTGACCGGCCGACCTGCATGAACGGCCGCCGCGTCGTCATCATTTTTGGTCTTGTGATAGGATTTAGAAAAACAAGTGCCAGAAGGAACGCGACAAAATAACGGGCCCACACGACCTGCAACGGATCCATATACCTCAGCAAATATTTTCCGGTGGCATCGAGACAGGAAAAGGTCGCTACCGCGCCGCACATCAAGGCGATGCCGGTCAACCGTTGACGGCGTTGGTGGGAGGCGTCGCTCAATAGGTCGCCCGGCCGCCTGAAATATCGAAGACCGCGCCGGTCGTGAACGAGCACTCACTCGAGGCACAGAAGGCCGCAAGGCTGGCGATTTCTTCAACTTTCACAAACCGTCCACGAGGAATTTTCGAAAGCATGAAATCGATGTGTTCTTGCGTCATTTGATCGAAGATTGCGGTTTTTGCGGCCGCCGGCGTAATGCAATTGACCGATATGTCGTAGGACGCGAGCTCCTTACCGAGCGATTTGGTCAAGGCGATGAGTCCCGCTTTCGACGCGGAATAGGCCGGCGCGTTCGGATTGCCCTCCTTGCCGGCGATCGAGGCCATGTTGACGATTCGACCGTAGTTTTGCGCGATCATTGCTGGTGCCAGAGCGCGACAACAATGAAATGGGCCATCAAGATTGATCGAAAGCACATTGCGCCAGGCGTCGAGTGGATAATCCCAGGTTTTTACGTTCGGCCCGGCAATGCCTGCATTGTTGACCAGGATGTCGATACAACCGAGGGCTTTGAGTGTTTCATCACGCGCGCGTTCCACGTCAGAATAGTCTGTGACATCGACCCTGACAGGCGAAATCCGACCGCGTTTCTGCAATTCGATCGCTGTCTTTTTTGCCCCACCCGTGTCGCGGTCCCAGATCGCAACCGTCGCACCGGAGTCGAGGAATCGTTCGACAATCGCGCGTCCAATGCCTTGCGCACCGCCCGTGATAACTGCGTTGCGCCCGCCGAGATCGATTTTGTTGGCCATGGCCGTCTCCCCGCGCAAAAACTAGCGAAGGCGCCGCCCCATGGCGAGTGACGAAAACGCGGGTGTGTCGTGCGTGCATCTTGTGTGGCCAAGCGAAGCGCTGTAAACACAGCAATGTGGGGCCACGACGGTCGCCCCGCACTTCCAAGGCTTCAGGGCCCAAGCACCGTCTCCTTCGTTTGCGGAGGGGACCTATGCTGCTATTGGGCTAGAATTCCATCGAACTAGATTTGCGATGATTGCGGCGCTTCCGGCTCGTGGTCATCAATGTTGACATTCGGGGATCAACCGCCTCCCCGTCAGATGACTCTTCCATCCAAGGCGCTGTTCCACTTCGTGTTAGGAGCGACACATGGATGGTATGGTTCTGATGATTTTCCTGCTGGCGTCGTTTTTGGGCGGACTGACGTCCGGTCTTGCCGGTTTCGCCATGGGCCTCGTGGTGTCCGGCATCTATCTGCACATCCTCACGCCGATCCAGACCGCAACCCTCATCGTCGGCTATGGCTTCGTGACTCAGGGTTACGGCGTTTGGGCGTTGCGGCACGCGGTGCGATGGCGCAGCGCAGCGCCATTCATCGGCGGCGGGCTGATCGGTGTGCCGGCGGGCACGATGCTGCTCACCTATATCGACCCGGCCTACATGCGCATCGGGGTCGGCGTGCTGCTGGTTGTCTACAGCATTTACAGTCTGGCGCGGCCGGTGATCAGGTTGGCGCACGAAAGCGTTGCTGCCGAGGTCGGCGTCGGATTTCTCAATGGCCTGCTCGCCGGATTGACCGGCCTGGTCGGGATTGTTGTGGTCGTCTGGTGCCAGCTGCGCAATTGGCCCAAAGACGTCCAGCGCGCGATCTTTCAGCCGGTGCTGCTCGCGACCATCCTGACAAGCACGATTTCGTTAAGCATCGCCGGCGCCGTCACAGCCGAAACGATGAAATTGTACCTGCTCGGACTGCCCTGCATGCTGGCCGGCACTTGGGCCGGGCTCAGACTGTATGGAAGGCTTGACGATGCCGCGTTCCGCAAGATCATCCTGCTGCTGCTGTTGGTGTCTGGATTGTCGCTCATCGTGCCCTTCTCAATCTTCCAGTGACAGGGCGCACACGCTGCGTTAGAGTTTGTTTGTGGGGCCTGCGACGGTCGCCCCGCACTTTCAAGGCTTGAGAGCCCAAGCACCGTCTCCTTCGTACACGGAGGGGACCCATGCTGTCTCCGAGCTATTCAATCTCATCGAAAGATCTCTGGAATGCGATGGCGACACGCGATGCGCCGCAACTTATCGACGTGCGGCGGCGCGACGCTTATGAGCAATCGCCGTATCTGTTGCCAGGCGCAGTCTGGCGCGATGCCGCCAAGACCACGCAATGGATTGCGGAATTCGATCTGACCCGCCCGATCGTCACCGCCTGCAACGCTGGTCATGAAATGAGCCAGAGCACGGTCGCGCAGTTGCGTGCCGAGGGTGTCGATGCGCGCGTCCTGGAAGGCGGCTACGAAGGCTGGACAAAAGCCAGCCTGCCCTTCGTAGCGAAAGGAGAACTCGACAGGATCGCGCCAAGGCGGCCAAGCGTATGGGTCACGCGACGGCGGCCAAAGATTGATCGCATCGCTTGCCCCTGGCTGGTCTACCGTTTTCTCGATCCGCAAGCACGCATCCTGTTCGTGGATCCCGATCAGGTCGTGAGCGTCGCACGTGAAAGCGGCGGCGTGCCATTCGACATTAAGGATGTCGAGCTTAGTCATGTCGGCGAACGTTGCTCATTCGACACCATGCTCAAACTGTTTGGTCTGGAAGGCGAGCCGTCCTTGGCAAGGCTTGCGTTGATCGTACGCGGCGCCGATACCGCCCGCCCCGACATTGCGGCGGAAGCGGCAGGGCTGCATGCAATATCGCTCGGCTTGTCGGCGCTCGCCGGCGATGAAGATCATGGGCTGCTCGAACGCGGCTTCATGGTCTATGACGCTTTGTTCGCCTGGCTGCGCTTTGCCGCCGAGGAACGCCACAATTGGCCTGCCAAAGCCGCATGATGAGCATGCAAAAACCTGAAGCGACTGTCCGGCCAAGCTTCGCCGAAGCCTTCATGACATGGCTGAAAATCGGCTGCATCAATTTCGGCGGGCCGGCTGGACAGATCGCCCTCATGCACCGCGTCGTGGTGGATGAAAAGAAATGGATCGACGAGCCGCGCTTCCTGCATGCGCTCAACTTCTGCATGTTGCTGCCGGGGCCCGAAGCGCAAAAGCTCGCCACCTATCTCGGTTGGCTGCTGCACGGGGTGCGCGGCGGACTAAGCGCGGGAATTCTGTTCATCTTGCCCGGCGCATTCGTGATGCTGGGCTTGAGCTTGCTCTATGCGCTCGGGCGCGGCATCTCGGTGGTCGACGGCGCGCTGTTCGGCATCAAGGCTGCCGTGTTGGTGATCGTCATCGAGGCGCTCATCCGGATCGGCAAACGCGCGCTGAAAACATCGTTGCTACTTTCGCTTGCGGGTGCGGCATTTGTCGGCATTTTTTTTCTGGGCCTGCCGTTCCCGCTGATCGTCGCGGCGGCCGCGCTGATTGGTTACGTCGTCGCGCGCCAGGCGCCGGATCAACTCGGTCTGACCAGAAAAATTGAAGACATCGCGCCATCAGCGCCGGATCGATGGCGCCATTTCATCATTGCTTCGATAGTAGGCGTCGTTGTGTGGTGGACGCCGATCGCGCTCGCCGTTCTCGCCTTCGGACCAAAGCACGTACTGGTCAGCATCGGCACTTTTTTCTCAAAACTTGCTGTGGTGAGCTTTGGGGGCGCCTATGCACTGCTCGCCTACATGGCACAGGAAGCCGTCCAGACCTATGGCTGGATGACAGCGCCGGAAATGGTCGACGGACTGGGGCTTGCCGAAACTACGCCTGGACCCCTCATCCTCGTCACCCAATTCGTCGGCTTTCTTGCGGCATTCCGCGATGCCGCGCCTTTCTCACCTGTCGCCGCGGGTGTATTGGGAGCGGCGATGACGACCTGGGTCACTTTCGTTCCCTCCATGCTCTGGATTTTCGCCGGCGCGCCATTCGTCGAGCGGCTGCGCGCGAACACGCAGCTGTCCGGCGCACTCGCCGCTATTACCGCGGCCGTAGTTGGCGTCATTTTGAATCTGTCGGTGTGGTTTGCACTGCACGTGCTGTTCGGGAAAGTAACCGAAATGCATGCCGGCCCATTGCGCTGGTATGCCTTCGATCCGCTTGCCCTTGATTTGCGCGCGACTGCGCTGGCGGCAATCGCCGCGGTGCTGGCTTTCGGATTGCACCGCAGCCTCATTGAGGTGGTAATTGCGATGGCTGCTCTCGGTGTTCTCGTGCAGTGGTCCATTGGAACCTAGCGTTCGCGCGCTATCGCGCTTTCATGCCAGCGGCGAAGCAATAGATGTGAGATCGCCGATAGCGTGAAAAAGATTGCAACACCGGCCAGCGACAGCAGCAGCAAGGCTGCAAACATGCGCGGGATATTGAGACGGTACCCGGATTCAGCAATACGATAGGCCAACCCAGAGCCCGCGCCGGCTGATCCGGCGGCAATCTCGGCGACCACCGCGCCGATCAGCGACAACCCGCCGGCAATGCGCAAGCCGGCAAGCATCTGTGGCAGCGCTGACGGCAATTTCAAATTCCACAGCACTTGCCAGCGCGACGCCTTGTATAACTCGAACAGCGACAGAAGATTGTGGTCGACTGAATTCAGGCCAAGCGTCGTGTTGGCGAGAACCGGAAAAAAGGCAACGATCCAGGCGCATGCCAAAACGGCCAGGTGTTGCGGGAGATAAATCAGCAAAAGTGGCGCAACAGCCACGATCGGCGTCACCTGGAGGATAACGGCGTACGGGTAGAGCGAATATTCGACCAGCCGCAACTGGTTGAATAGAATCGCAAAACCAATGCCGCCGACAGCCGCAAGCAAAAAGCCCTCGAAGGTGATGCCCAGCGTGACCAGCAGCGAATTCCAGAGGAGGCTGCCATCCGCAATCAGCGTCGCCAATACGATTCCCGGACTCGGCAGCACGAACGGCGGAATTGCGAAGATTTGAATGACCAGATACCAAATGAGCAGGCCGATCGCGAGCACCAGGATTGGCAAGGCGATGCGCAAGATGCGTTCACTCATGGCGCATCTCCGGCCGCCATCGCCTTGCCGAGCGTTTCGGCCACTTGCCGGCAGAAGCCGGCATACTCGGGCGAAGTTCGGAACCGCTCGTCGCGTGGATATGGCGCATCGATGGCGAGTTCCTTAAAAACTCGACCCGGCCGAGGCGTCATCACCACGATACGCTGCGATAGATAGACCGACTCGAAGACCGAATGGGTCACGAAGACCACCGTGCGGCGCAACTCCCGCCACACCGCCAGCAGATCGTTGTTGAGCTTGAAGCGAGTGATCTCGTCGAGGGCGGCGAAGGGTTCATCCATCAGCAGCAACTGCGGCTCCGTCACGAGCGCACGTGCGATTGAAGTACGCATTTTCATGCCGCCCGAAAGCTCGCGGGGAAACGCCTCGGCGAAATTCGCTAACCCGACCCGTTCCAGCGACTGCGTGACTCTCATATGCGACGACGTCATATCCGCGCCGGCGAGTGTCAGCGGAAGCTGCACGTTGGCGGCAACATTGGCCCAAGGCATCAGCGTCGGCTCCTGGAATACAAAGCCGATCCGGCCCATTCCGTTCGGCCATTCGACCGCGCCTGCGGATGCCGCACTCAGGCCTGCGATAATACGAAGCGCGGTCGACTTTCCGCAGCCCGAAGGGCCTAGCAACGAAACGAACTCACCGTTGCGTACTTCGAAATCAAATCCGTCGAGTGCCACGGTACCGCGATCGAATGTCTTGCCGACGTGGCGGAGCGAAACAATGGTCTGGCCCGGCGTGCTCATCTCGGTCGCAGATCGACGCCAACACCCTTGTTGACGAATTGCAAAGTATAGGCGCGCTTGTAGTCGATGTTCGGCTTGACCACGCCGGCGCGCACCATCTTGTCGAAAAAGCTTTTCCAGTGACCTTCGGTCATGGCGCCGATTCCAAGCTTAACAGAGTCGCCCGAATCGACGATGCCGTACTCTTTCATTTTGGCGACAGAATACGACAGCAATGCATCGGTCATTTCCGGGTTTTGTTTCTTGATGAGATCATTTCCTGGCCGGCTATCGCCATAGATATAATGATACCAACCGATCGCTGACGCATCGACAAACCGTTGTACAAGGTCGGGCCGATTCATGACCAAGTCGCGCCGCGTCTCAATCAACGTCGAATAAGCGTCGAAGCCATGGTCGGCAAGCAGAAACACCGCCGGCTTGAATTTTCCCTGCCGTTCGACCGCAAACGGCTCCGAAGTGACGTAGCCTTGCATCGCCGAGTTCTTGTCGGCAAGAAATGGTTGCGCGTTGAAGGTGTAAGGTTTCACTTTGGACTCGTTGAAACCGAAGTCGGCTTTGAGCCACTGGAAATAGCTCGCCATACCTTCCTTTGATACGAACAGAGTGCGCGTCTTCAGATCCTCTAACTTCGTCACGTCCGGATGCGCGACAAATACCTGCGGATCTTTCTGGAAGCTCGCCGCAACCGCCACGGTCGGAACATTCTGCGCAACCGCATCGAACGATTGCAGTGAGTTGGCGCTCATGAAGAAATCGAGCTTGCCGACGGGAAGCAGGATACGATTGTTCACGTTCGGGCCGCCCGGCACGATGGTCACGTCGAGCCCATACTTCCTATAGGTGCCGTCGGCGAGCGCCTGGTAAAAGCCGCCGTGCTCGGCTTCCGCGACCCAATTGGTGCCGAAGCGCACCTTATCCAGCTGTTGGGCCTGGGCCGCCGCCCCGAGGGCTAAAATCAGTAAAAGCGTCGGGATTCTGAGCATTTTTTCACTTTTTCATTGCGCCACAGGCCGTCCGTCACGACTTGTTTGAACCTTTCCCGGGGGCCGCGCGACCCATGCATATCGCGACCGCTCAGGCCGCCCAAATTTAACCGGATGGAGACCACCATGACCAAGTCAAAGATCACCACAGCAACTCTGACAGCACTCGCGCTGGCGGGCACCCTCGCCGCCACCAGCGGTACCGCGCAGGCTCATTCGCACTGGGGCACGGGCGTCGGCATCGGCATCGCGGCCGGCGCGCTGATCGGCGCAGCGGCCGTTTCCAACGGCTACGCAAGCCCTGTCTACGTCACTCCCGGCTATTGCCGCCTAGTCGAGCGGTACGACCGCCGGGGCAATGTCCGCGTCATTCGGGTCTGCGATTACTGATTTTTCACACTTGGATCGGCGCCTGCCCCGTCCATCCTCGCGCCGATCGAGACGACCCGCCCGGTCATGTCCCTGTCCGGGCGGGTCTGCTTTTTCAATATCGGATGACCGATCGCACGCCCGCGACTTGCGCGTCAGGATACCTGATCCCCGTGCCACTCGGATGCCAGATATAAGTCTACACCGGCTGGATGGTCCAGCCTTTGATGATCTGCGCTACGTAAGTGAGCTCGAGATTCATTTCATAGTCGCGCGGTGGAGTAGCCAGTGTACCGAAGTTGATCCGCTCCTGATCGAAAGCACGAATGCTGTTTGAAAAACGCGAATAGATCACACTCGCACCGAAGGTATCGTCGGGCCGCTGCGGGATCATTCCGGCAAAGACTATCCCTGCATCGATCTCGACGTTGACCAGATTACGCTCCGACGGGCTGATCGCGGAGCGATTGAATATGGAAATTCCGGTATCTGCGCTGCCGCCTGGCGGCCGGTAGAGCTGCTGATCGATTACACCGTAAATGCCATAGTTGCCACGATGCATGAGCGGCATGCCGTTACCCGCCGGATTGGCCAACAGCATACCATTGTTGGTGAACTGCTGGTCGGCAAATTGGCCGAGATGACTCCAACCGCCGATCTTCAAGGTCGTGGCAAGCCCAGTGTCATCTTTTCCGCGGTTTCGTCTCCACTGAAATTCGCCCATCATGAAGGCCGGATCACTGAGACGAAAATTAAGTCCATAACGATTACAGGTATCTGGATCGGCATTCGGACAGAGCGGCGCCGGATCGCCGTTGAAAATTGCAAACAACAACGAAGCGTCTTTTGGAAGCTCGTACTTGATGCGCGCTCCAACCGCCGACAACGGATAGGCGGGCCCGCCGCCCGGCAAATTCACTGCGCCGATCGTCGGCCAATCGCTTTGCAGGAATATCTGACTGAGATCGCTGTAGAAAAATTCGGCGTCGGCGGCAAGCTGTCCAAATCTGATGCTCACCGGCCCAATCCAGCGTTCGAGCCACAGTTCCGAAAGGCGTATGGTTGGTGTCGCTTCGATCGCAGCGATCGTGTTCATGCCGCCGACGTAATCGCGGCGGATACGGCCATCGTTATAAATCCCGAAGGCATTGGTGTAGAACGTCCAGTCTTTCCAGCCAGCGAGCTTCCCGAGATCGACATACAACTGCCCTTCGAGCTTGCCCTGCTCGATCGTGCCCCGCCGGATGCCACCGGACAGATTGCTAAGTATATCGTTGGTATAGATCAGACTGTACGTAATGCCGTGGTCGTACAACCACTTCCGGTTGCCGGAGGCATCGCCGTTCTGCGGAAGGCTTGTGGCGATTGAGGGCTCAGTGATGCCCATATCGCTCGGCGTGTTGGCTACTCGCAGGGGGCGTGCCCACAACGAGCGCAACGCCAAGCACCGCACAACGAATAGAGAGACCAGTAAAATTCATCACGATTGCAATGCCTTTTCGCACCGCACCAATGCGCCTGACTACGCTCGACTGGAAGGGGACTAAACGCTTAGGAGGCCGACCGAAGATCCGTCAAAGGCATTTGGGCTGCCAAGCATAGTTTCTCACGGGCATGTTGCAATTCATAAGAAAAAGTGCCGCAAAAGCAGAATCCAGCGC